>ENA-USUK01002515-USUK01002515.1-human-gut-metagenome-genome-assembly--contig:-NODE-2515-length-12180-cov-4.445014_pt1 | contig 12180 bp, 8 predicted proteins | sample MGYA00250062_ERZ773400 | MGnify/ENA primary metagenome ERZ773400 (study PRJEB29103, sample SAMN06111961) | human gut metagenome | biome: human gut; feature: ankylosing spondylitis patient; material... | reverse complement strand
GGCATCGCGCACATCCCGACGCTGCTGCTCGACAACACCGACCGCAACCGCACTTCGCCGTTCGCCTTCACCGGCAACCGCTTCGAGTTCCGCGCCGTGGGTTCGTCGGACAACTGCGCCGAGGCGATGATCGTGCTCAACTCGGCGATGGCATACGAACTGACCGAGTTCAAGAAGGCCGTGGACGCCAAGATCGAGGCCGGGGCCAAGAAGGAGAGGGCCATTTACGAGGTGCTCAAGCAGATGATCAAGGCCTGCAAGGCCATCCGGTTCGACGGCAACGGCTATTCGGACGAGTGGAAGGCCGAGGCGAAGCGGCGCGGTCTGGACTGCGAGACGTCGACGCCGCTGATCTTCGACCGCTACCTGGACAGGGAGAGCCTGAAGATGTTCGGCGATATGGGGGTTTTCACCAAGGTCGAACTCGAAGCCCGCACCGAGGTGAAGTGGGAGACCTATACCAAGAAAATCCAGATCGAAGGCCGCGTGCTGGGCGACCTGGCGATGAACCACATCGTGCCGATCGCTTCGAAATACGAGGCGCAGTTGCTCGACAAGGTCTATAAGATGCATCAGATCGGAGGGCTGAACGCCTCGTCGGACATTCTGCTTATCAAGAAGATTCAGGACCATACGGCCTCGATCCAGAAACTCACCGGCGAGATGATCGACGCCCGCAAGGTTGCCAACCGGATCGAGGACCCGCGTGAAAAGGCCATTGCCTACCACGATACCGTGGCTGTCTGCTTCGACGAGATCCGCCGTCATATCGACAAGCTGGAAGAGATCGTCGACGATCAGATCTGGCCGCTGCCGAAGTATCGCGAACTGTTGTTCCTGCGCTGATCGGGCTGATTACGGCATAGAAAAACCGGGAACATTCCTTTCGGAGTGTTCCCGGTTCTGGTTTCATATCTTGCGGAAATTATTCGTCGTCGCGGTACATGTGTTCCACGTAAATGGCGTGCTGCATCGCCTCGCGCTTCGCGATCGAAGGCTTGGTGAAGTACTGGCGGCGGCGAAGCTCCTTCAAGACGCCCGTGCGCTCGTATTTACGTTTGAACTTTTTCAGGGCGCGCTCGATGTTTTCGCCCTCTTTTACCGGCATGATAATCATAATATTCTTTGTTTTTTGTTGTTTTGAATCTGTTTGTTCGTTCTGAAAACTGCGGGGTGCGCATCCTCGATGCATCTTCCCCAAAAACGCTCGTTTTATTCGTCGGCAGGTCCGCTGTCCGACCCGAATTGCAGATAAGGAGCCAGCCGTGCTGCCTCCTCGCGGGTCAATATGTTCTGTTCCACCAATTCTCCAGCGGTACTCCAACCTCCTTTCAACTGTCTTGCTTTCAGCAATTTTCGTAATGCCTGCGGTGCTATGTAGGGGTGTTTCCCCAGCACTTTCGGGCTTGCAAAGTTAATATCAATTTTCCGAATTTTGCAACTATCGCAGTAAATTTGTTTCAAAATTTTTTCATAATTGCGTTCCCGCACTCCCGGAACCTCTGCGAGTTGCTCCGCGCGGACGAATCCGCCGAGCCGTTCGCGGTAGTGCATGATCGCCACGACAGTCCTGGGACCGATGCCCACAACCGAACGCAGCGTCGCCGAATCGGCCGTGTTCAGCTCCACGGGCTGTTCGATCGGCCGCGCCTTCCGTTCCGGGAAGATGACATAGGGTTCCAGCGCCGCGGCCACCGAGTCGCTCACGACGTAGCATTCGCGCAGGTCCTCCATGTCATGGATGCCGCTCAAATCCCGCCAGCGGATGAACGCCTCGGCCTGACGCTTCGACAAGGCCCCGATGGCGCGCAGGTAGCGGGCGCTCACGGTGTCGATGCGGAACGGTCCGGGTGCGAGCGGTTCGGGGAGAATGCGCCCCGTGCGGTATTTTTCGGGTGCGATGGCGTATTTGCGGCCGATGCGCACCCAGGGTTCGAGCCGCCGGTAGAGCGAGTCGCTGATGCCGTAGCAGAGCGTCAGGTCCTCGGGGATGCGGAACACTTTGCCCGCGGCGCGGTATTTCAGCAGGCTCACCGCTTCGTGCTTCGTAAGCCCGAGCCGCCGCAGGTCGTCGAGCGAGGCCGTGTTGGGGTCGAAATGCGACATCACGACGCTGTCCGCGGGCAACGCCTCCTCCATCTCGGCCTCGGCGCGGCGGGCCGCTTCGGGGTCGGCTGCCGGGCGTACGAGCATCAGGGCTATGATCAGCAGCCCGGCCAACGGCAGGAATACCGCAATGGCGCGTATTTCGCGGTCGGAAAAAAGTTTAGCCATTGTTCTGTTTATGCGGTCATATGCTTTATCGTTTCAACTGCCGGGAGCATGCGTCGTCTCCCTTCCGGAGGGAGGCCGGAGCGGGGCCATGCTTGTAGATGGCTCCGCAGGCGGCAATGACGGCGGTCGAAAGCGATTTGTACGTCGAAGTGTGTATTCGTTTTGTCTATTTTCCGATCTCCTCCAGTGCCCGCTTCACCGAACCCCAGCGCAGCAGCAGTTCGCGGGCCTCGGTTTCGTCAAGCCCCGACGCCTCGGCGACCATCCGCGTTCCGCGGGCCACGAGCTTGTCGTTGGTCAGCTGCATGTTGACCATGCGGTTGCCTTCGACGCGTCCCAGCCGGATCATTACCGCCGTAGATAACATGTTGAGCATCAATTTCTGGGCCGTTCCGGCCTTCATGCGCGTCGATCCGGTCACGAACTCCGGTCCTACGACCGCTTCGAGCGCATACTCCGCTTCGGCAGCTACGGGCGACGCGGGGTTGCAGGTGATCGAGCCGGTCAGCAGTCCGTGGCGCCGCGCCGCGCGCAGTCCGCCGATCACGTAGGGCGTCGTTCCCGATGCCGCGATGCCGATCAGCACATCGCCGGCTGTGGGGTGGTAGGGCGCCATGTCGCGCCAGGCTCCTTCGGTGTCGTCTTCGGCGTGCTCCACGGCCCGCCGCAAAGCGCCGTCGCCTCCGGCGATCAGCCCGATCACCCGGTCGAACGGCACGCCGTAGGTCGGGGGCAGCTCCGAGGCGTCGGTGACCCCCAGCCGGCCGCTCGTCCCGGCGCCGATGTAAAACATCCGGCCTCCGCGCTGCATGCGCTCGACGATGCGTTCGACGAGTAGCTCCATGACGGGGATGGTCCGCCGCACGGCTTCGTGCACACGGGCGTCCTCGCGGTTGATGCCCGTCAGGATGTCGTGCACCGACATCCGTTGCAGGTCGTCGTAGGCTGAATCCTGTTCGGTGATTCTATCTTCCATAGTGGTATTTCAAAAGCCCTTCGGCGGGCGATTCTACGATGGTTTCCACGCGGCGGCCCTCCGCTTCCAGCGCCTCGCGCAGCAACGCCTCGAAGTGGGCCGCCACGCCGCCCAGCAGCGATACGGGGAGTTCCGCCGGATAACGGCTCAGGTTGCGGGACGCAAAGTCGCGGAACGACCGGAGTATCAGCTCCCGGATCTCCGGGCGGTCGATATGCGCGCGTATGAAAGGTGCGAACGAGGCCAGAAAGCGGTTGGCGTAAGGCTCGCGGTAGACGCGGCGGATGATCTCCTCGTAATTCAGCCCGTGCGCCGCGAGAAACTCCTCTTTCAGCGGAATGTGCCCCTTGAAGATGCCGTTCACCAGGTTGCGCCCCAGCACGGCCCCGCTGCCCTCGTCGCCCAGCACATAGCCCAGCGGTGGGACGTTTTTCAGGATTTCGCCGTCGCGGCACAGGCAGGAGTTCGATCCCGTGCCGAGGATGCAGGCGATGCCCGCACGGCCGCCCAGCAGCGCGCGGGCCGCCCCCAACTCCCGGCGCAGCTTCTCGCTCGCTTCCGGGAAGGTCTCGCCGCACCCCGCGCCGTAGAATCTCACGCTCGTCACGCCGTCGCATGGCGGCAGTTCCGCGAGGGCTTCGCGTATCTGTTCGGCCGAGTGCTGCACGGCGTTGATCCCCTGCGTGCGCACGTTTGTCGTCCGTGCGCCGTCGCTGGCGATCCACGTGCATTTGGTCGATCCGCTGTCGGCTATAAGTACCATAATTCAAAGATACGGATTAATCTTCAAATTCCGGAAAAAAGTCATAACTAAATTTTTTAGTTTAAAAACTATGTAAAATAGTTGCGTGTGAATTTTTTTTAGTTACCTTTGTTCCCGGGTGCATGAAAAAGGACCGATGAAGCGATGGGCGGCTGTTCCGGAGGGAGCATTGCCGGCCGGGCGTGTCCGGAAAGTCGTGGGACGAATCCGGCGGGATCGTCGGCCGCGAGGGCGCCGTTCGCCGCATCGGGACCGGACCGGGCGTTTTGCTGCGCCGCCGTATGCTGGAATGCCTCCGTTTCAACTGAAAACGATACCTGATAACGCTTGTTTGAGTGAAATATGAAAGAGAATCCTGAAAAACTGACACGCAGGGAAGAGGAGCTGATGCGCTGCTTCTGGGAGCACGGTCCGCTGTTCGTACGCGAACTGGTGGCCCTTTCGCCCGATCCCAAACCCCATTTCAACACCCTTTCGACGATGGTCCGCGCGCTCGAAGCCAAAGGCTATGTCGCCCACAACTCCTTCGGCAGCACCTACCAATACTATCCGGTGGTGAGCGAGGAGGAGTTTTCGCGCTCGACGCTCGGCAGCGTGATCAGCCGCTATTTCGAGAATTCCTACCTCGGGGCGGTCTCGGCGCTGGTCGAGGAGGAGAAGATCTCGCTCGGCGAACTGCGCAGCCTGATCGACCGCATCGAAAATCAAAACCGGTAGCGCCATGTACGACCTGATGATTTACAGCCTGAAAGTCGGCGTCTGCCTGGCTGTCTTCTACCTCTTTTTCAAATTGCTGTTGAGCCGTGAGACCTTCCACCGCTTCAACCGGATCGTGGTTCTGGGGGCGATGTTCCTCTCGTTCGTGCTGCCGCTGTGCGTGATCACGGTTTACCGCGAAATCCCCGTCCTGCCGGAAATCCCGGACGGGGAGGCTGTTGCGACGGCCTTCGCCGAACCGCTTTCCGAACCTTTTCCGTGGGAGATGCTCGCCGGGGCGGCATTCCTGCTCGGGGCGGCCGCCACGCTGCTGTGGACGCTTTGTTCGCTCATCGGAGTCCTGCGTCTGATCCGCGGCGGACGTCGCGAACGGCTGGAGGACGGGGCTGTGCTGGTGCGCACGGAACGGCCCGTGACGCCTTTCAGCTGGGGACGCTATATCGTGATGTCCGAGAGGGACCTGGCTGAAAACGGCGGGGCGATTCTGCTTCACGAACGGGCGCACCTGCGGCTGCGCCATTCGCTCGACCTGATCGTGACCGACGTTGCGGGCTGCCTGCAATGGTTCAACCCCGCGATGTGGCTGCTGCGCCGCGAACTGCGGGCCATCCACGAATACGAAGCCGACGAGGCGGTGCTGGACAGCGGCGTCGACGCCCGGAGTTACCAGATGTTGTTAATAAAGAAAGCTGCCGGCGGGAGGTGGTACTCGATTGCCAACAGCTTTAATCACAGTAAACTTAAAAACCGTATTACCATGATGTTGCGTAAAAAATCGTCGCGGTGGGCCGGGGCCAGGGCGCTCCTGCTCCTGCCGCTCACGGCCGTCGCCCTGGGGGCTTTCGCCGAAACCGCTTATGTCTTTCCGGAAGACAAAGGTAAAAAAGAAACCAGTACGATTTACATTCGGGGGTCGAAATCTTTTTCCGATGGGCAACAACCGCTGATTCTGGTCGACGGCCGGGAGGTGAAGTCGATGGACAGCCTCGCTGCCGACCGGATCGAGTCGATCACCGTGCTCAAGGATTCCGTTTCGATGGCTGTGTACGGCGAAAAGGCCGCCGACGGCGTGATTCTTGTAACGCTCAAAAAGACCGGAGAACCGGGCGATGGGGCGCAGGTCCCGGGACTGAAAGGCAAAGTCGTGACGGTCACCCGGGCGGACAGCGCCGGGACGAACGAGTCGACAACCGTGCGGGTGATCGGTCACGGTACGAGGCCGAAAGACGGAACGGTTGTGGTGAATACGGCCGGAATCGCGAAATCGTATCGGTTCAAGGTCGAGAACGGCTCGTCGGTCGAGTCGAATCCTGTATTTATCGTCGACGGCGTACAAGTGTCTGAAATCGAATCGCTCGACCCGGATCAGATTGAAAGCATGTCGGTGATCAAAGGCACGAATCTCCCCGGGGAGTTTGCCGACAAGGGGTATGAGGGCGTGATAACGATTACGACCAAACAGGCGGCTGCCGCGCAAAGAGCCGCCGCGAAGTCGGCCCGGGAGGGTATCGAAGCCGGGAGAGCCGGGATCGAAGCCGCCCGCGAAGGGTTGAAACTGGCCCGCAAGTATATGAGTTCCGATGACTGGAAGCAGGCCCAGAAAGCGCTCGACAAGGCCCAGAAGGAACTTGAATCGGCCCGCAAGGAGACTTCGGCACAGCTTTCCGAAATGCAGAAAGCGGTGGGAACCTCGCTCCGACTTTCGGCGGACGCCGGGCATGCCGATAAGGTGACCATTCAGGGCACTCCGGAAAGTTCGGTGTCGGTTTATAAGGGACAGGTTACGCTGAAAGGCGGATTTCCCGACGGCATGCTGATCCGTATCAACGGCAGGGAGGCCTCGAAAGAGGATGTTGAACGGCTGGAATCCGGGAAGATCAAGCGCATGGAGGTCTATAAGGGCGACGAGGCCGTGAAGCGTTACGGCGAGAAGGGGCGCAACGGCGTGGTCGAGATCCGCGCCCGCAGGTAAAGGCTTAAAGGAAAAACCATAAGCAGATAAAAAGTTCACGAAGGCGGGGGATTCCACGGAATCCTCCGCTTTTTTGTGCGTGCCTATTTGAATTCGACGATCTCGGGCCGCGTCGGTCGGTAGCGGTACTGCTCCATGCGTGTCGGGTTCGAAAGGCGGAAATATTCGCTCTCGACCAGTCCGCGTTTGCCGAAGGCCACGCCCAGCCGGATCTGGATCGTGTTGAACACCAGCCGTTCGTTTCGCAGCCGCACGCCCAGTCCGAACGAGGTGAAGAAGTCGTTTTTGAAGATATTGGGCGAATAGCCGATCAGCCCGAAGTCGGCGAACCCGAAGACGGCGATGCGGAATCCCAGCGGCTGGTAGGGGGTGAATACCACCGTCTCGGTGTTGAGGATCATGCGGTTGGTTCCGATGATGTACTCCTTGAGGGCTTGCAGGCCGTCGGTGCGCGTGAAGCGGATGCTCTCGTCGCTGCCCGTCGCACGGTTCCAGCCCTGCGTGTAGTTGAAGGCGAGGAACTGGCGGATGCGGCTGCGCTTGAACAGGAAAAGGTTGGAGAACCACCGCAGGTCGACATCTACGGCGCTGCGCTGCCACATGCCGTTTTCGAGGTCTATGTAGCTTCCGAGCGTGAAGCCGCCCATGATGTAGCCCAGTCTGCGGAATCCACCCGTTTCGTAGCTCGCGCCGAGGTAGAGGGCGTCGTTGAATTCGCCCCACGAATAGCCCGTCGTCACTTCGGCCTTGTAGCCCGTCGCGAGATACTCGCGCGTACCGAATCCGTAGATCATGTTGGCCGTGTAGAATTTTTCGCGGTAGAGACCCCCGCCGACCAGCAGGGCGTCCTGGTCGTGCAGCGCGGGGTTGTAGTCCGGGGCCACGAGGGGCCTGCGGCTCACGCGCCGGTAGTTGTAGCGTCCCGAGAGATAAACGCTCGATTTGATCCCGCGCAGGTAGTGCGAGTAGCCGCCCCAGACGTCGAGGTTGCGCTCCTTCACCAGCAGCGACGTGTCCTGTTCGATCATGTAGCGCTTGGCTTTGATGTCGCTGTATGTAAGGCCTATCTCGTAGTCCGTGGGTTTGAGGAACTCTTTGCGCAGCCCCATGTTGAGCGTCGAGTTGTAGAAGTCGCGCCCTCCGCCGATCTCGGCGGTGTAGAAGGTCCCGAGCAGGTTGGGGATTTCGTATTCGACCATGTTGCCGCCGTAGGAGAAGTCCTTGCGGCTGAAGTTGGTCATAAATTTGAGTTTGTTGCCCGATCCGAAGATGTTGGCGTCGGAAAGCCCCACCATCGTCCGGCCCTCGGAATGCCATCCTCCGTCGACGGAGATGGTCCAGCTGTCGCGCGTGGTGATCAGGAGGTTCACGCGTGTCGAGTCCACCGCGTCGGGGAGCACCGTGACGTCGATGTCCGAGATGTAGTCGCGCGAGCGGATCAGCTGCTTGTTGCGCACGATGAGCTGCGGGTCGAGCTTGTCGCCCGAGCGGAACAGCAGGTCGCGCCGGACGACGCGGTCGCGGGTGAGCATGTGGGTTTTGTTGGCCATGCGTTCGAGCCGGTTGCCGCCGGGGTCGAAAACCTGCTGGCGTTCGATGGTGATGTCGCCGATGGTTTTCCCGGCGTAGGGTTCCAGCAGGCGGCTCTCGTCGGTGACGCGGCCGCTTATCGTGGTGTCGAGCACGGGTTTTACGAAGAGCATCCGGTAAAGCATGCGCGGCACGGCGCGCCGGCTGGTTTTCGACTGGATGCTGTCGTAGAGGCGCTGGTTGCGCGCCGATGCGTCGGGATTCGCCACGCGGGCGCTGTCGGGCGTGAACCGGTCGGGGGCGTGCGTGCCGGGTCCTGCGGCACGGACCGAGAGGACCGTTGCCGCCCCAATCAGGATCAGGGAAAATATGCAGAACCGGGCGAACATTGTGTCAAAGATAACGGATTTTTTCGGCAAAAAGTGCGACACAGGGGCCTAAATTGAGGATTCGATACCCATATCCCGATTATTCCGTCTCGGCGGCGGGTGCAGCTCCCCGCATGGCTTATAATCGGTGTTTTCCATCCCTCTCTTTTCTTTGCCGCGACGCCCTCCCCCGGAGAAGACGAAAAAGACGGCCCGAAGGTCGTCTTTTTCCATTTTCCGTCCAGCGTGGAATGGGGGTCATCCCTTCCCCGCCTTATCTGCGGCCCTCTTTGGCCTCGATGCATTCCGTGGCGTGGGGCACTTTCATCAGCCGCTCCTTGGGAATGAGCTTTCCGGTCGTTTTGCAGATGCCGTATGTCTTGTTCTCGATGCGTACGAGTGCCATTTCGAGGTTGCGGATAAATTTCATCTGATGGGCAGCCAAACGACCGCTTTCCTCTTTGGAAAGAGTTGCGGCGCCCTCCTCCAGCACCTTGAACGTCGGCGATGTGTCTTCCGTATCGTTGTCGGCGGTATGGGTGATCGTGGCGCGCAGCAGCTCGTAGTCCGCACGCGCGTTCTCAAGCTTTTTCAGGATAAGCTGCCGGAACTCTTCGAGTTCGGCGTCGCTGTATCTGGTTCTTTCGTCTGCCATAATAATCTCCTCTCTTTTAAGGTTTACTGTAAAATTAAGCAATAATTCCGATATTACCAAATTTTACCGGAATATATCAAGGGGCTATATCCGCGTCACGGCGATGCGCAGCGGTTCGTCGTCCACGTCGGTTTCGACGACCGTTTCGCCTGCCGGTTCCGCTGCCGGACGGACCTCCACGGCGAGGGTCTGCGAAGCGATGTAACCGGCGAATCGGGCGATTGCATCGGCCACCAGGGGCTTCTGTTCGATCTCTGCGCGGATCTTGTCCGTGACCTCGAATCCGGAGTCCTTGCGGATATTCTGGATGCGGTTTATCAACTCGCGTGCCACACCTTCGGCTTTCAGCTCCTCGGTGACGGTAATGTCGAGCGCCACGGTGAGTTTTCCCTCCGAGGCGACGAGCCATCCGGGCATGTCTTCCGAGGTGATCTCGAAGTCGGCGGGCGTCACGGTGATCCGCTCCGCTCCGAGGTCGAGCACCGTTTCCGGCGCGGCCTCCACCTCGGCGATACGTTCCTGCGAGAACTCCGCGACGAGGGCGGCGATCTGCTTCATCCACTTGCCGTAACGCGGCCCGAGGGTCTTGAAGTTGGGCTTGATGCGTTTGGTAATCAGCCCCGTGGTCTTTTCGATCAGCTCGATCTCCTTCACGTTGACCTCGTTCATAATGAGGTTCTTCACGGCCGAAATATGCTCCGCCGTCGCGGGGTCGAGCACCGGGATCAGGATTTTGGTCAGCGGCTGGCGCACCTTGATCGACACCTTGCGGCGCAGGGCCAGCACCATCGACGAGACCTTCTGCGCCAGCGACATCATCTCTTCGAGGCGGGCGTCGATCAGCCGTTCGTCGGCCGTCGGGAACGCCGCGAGATGCACCGATTCGTCCTTGTGGCGGCCGCTCACGGCGTTGAGGTCCGTGAAGATGCGGTCGGAGATGAACGGCGCGAACGGCGCTGCGAGCATCGTGACGGTCTCAAGACAGGTGTACAGCGTCTGATAGGCCGCCAGTTTGTCTTCCGACATGCCGCCTCCCCAGAACCGCTTGCGGTTGAGGCGCACGTACCAGTTCGAGAGGTTCTCGCCCACGAACTCCTGAATGGCGCGGGCCGCCGGAGTCGGGTCGTAGTCTTCGAGAGATTCGGTAACGTTCTTCACCAGCGTATTCAGGAGCGAGATGATCCAGCGGTCGATTTCGGGACGCTTCTCCATCGGAACCTCCTCTTCACGGCCCGTGAAGCCGTCCACGTTGGCGTAGAGGGCGAAGAACGAGTAGGTGTTGTAGAGCGTTCCGAAGAATTTGCGGCGCACTTCGTCGACGCCGTCCCTGTCGAACTTGAGGTTGTCCCACGGCTGCGAGTTGGAGATCATGTACCAGCGCGTCGCGTCGGCTCCGTAGGTGTCGAGCACCTCGAACGGATCGACGGCGTTGCCCAGGCGTTTCGACATCTTGTTGCCGTTCTTGTCCAGCACCAGACCGTTCGAAATGATATTCTTGAAAGCCACCGAGTCGAAGAGCATCGAGGCGATGGCGTGCAGCGTGAAGAACCAGCCGCGCGTCTGGTCGACGCCCTCGGCGATGAAGTCGGCGGGGTAGACCTGGCCGAAGCCCTCCTTGTTCTCGAACGGGTAGTGCACCTGCGCATAGGGCATGGCGCCCGAGTCGAACCATACGTCGATCAGGTCCGATTCGCGCCTCATCGGCTCGCCCTTCGACGAGACCAGCACGATCGAATCGACATAGGGGCGGTGCAGGTCGATGTTCTCGGTCGAGTAGTTCTCCTTCGACATGTCGCCGACCCTGAAATTCCTGTACGGGTTTTCCTGCATGACGCCCGCCGCTATCGAACGCTCTATTTCGGCCATCAGCTCTTCGACCGAACCGATGCACTTCACCTCGGAGTAGTCCTCCGTGGCCCATACGGGCAGCGGGGTTCCCCAGAAGCGCGAACGCGAGAGGTTCCAGTCCACCAGTCCTTCGAGCCACTTGCCGAAGCGGCCCGTTCCGGTCGATTCGGGTTTCCAGCGGATCGTTTTGTTCAGTTCGATCATCCGCTCGCGCAGCGCCGTGGTGCGGATGAACCACGAGTCGAGCGGGTAGTAGAGCACGGGTTTGTCCGTGCGCCAGCAGTGGGGGTAGGAGTGGGTGTGCTTCTCGATCTTGAAGGCCTTGTTTTCGGCTTTCAGCATCACCGCGATGTCGATGTCCAGCGTCGGGTCGGTCTCGCTCAGCCGCTCGTCGTAGGCGTTCTTCACGTAGCGGCCCGCATACTCCCCGTATTTCGCGGCGTCGACGTGCGTCTTCACGAACTCCGGGTCGAGGTCTTCGATCAAAAAGAATTTGCCCTGCCTGTCGACCATCGGCTGGTTCTTGCCCGCGCGGTCGACCATGAAGAGCGGCGGGATGCCGGCGGCCTTGGCCACGCGGTCGTCGTCGGCGCCGAACGTCGGGGCGATGTGCACGATGCCCGTACCGTCCGAGGTGGTCACGTAGTCGCCGACGATCACGCGGAAGGCGTCGCCTTCCGGCTTCACCCACGGGATCAGCTGCTCGTAGCGGATGCCTTCCAACTCGGGACCTTTCCAGCTCCCCTCCATGATCTCGTATGTGCCTTCCATCTTCTTGGTGAAGTAGGAACCCAGTAGCTCTTTGGCCAGAATGACCGTCTGCGGCCGGTCGGTGTAGGGGTTGCGGCACTTGACCTTCACGTATTCGATCGCAGGGCCTACGGCCAGCGCCGTGTTCGAAGGCAGCGTCCACGGCGTGGTGGTCCAGGCCAGGAAATAGAGTTCACCTTCGATTCCTTCGAAGAGTTTCTCGCTCTTCGCGTCGCGGATCACGCGGAACTGCGACGTGCAGGTTGTGTCCTTCACGTCGCGGTAGCAGCCGGGCTGGTTCAGTTCGTGGGTCGAGAGACCCGTTCC
>ENA-USUK01002506-USUK01002506.1-human-gut-metagenome-genome-assembly--contig:-NODE-2506-length-12229-cov-12.874095_pt1 | contig 12229 bp, 11 predicted proteins | sample MGYA00250062_ERZ773400 | MGnify/ENA primary metagenome ERZ773400 (study PRJEB29103, sample SAMN06111961) | human gut metagenome | biome: human gut; feature: ankylosing spondylitis patient; material... | reverse complement strand
GATAAATTCCATATCGACAAATATCCAATCAACTCCAGAATCCTCAGCAATTTTCGCGATTTCCGTACCGAACGGTGCCAACAGTCAACTGGACTGGCTGGACGAATTGTCGGAATCTCATTTCGAGCAGAAACAAGTGATTTATCTGTCGGTGGACACCGACCGCAAGGGACGGGAACTGTGCCGGGAACTCTCCCGACGGCTGGGGGTAGACCGCTGCCGTATCGTCACCTACGGCGAAGCATACAAGGACGCCAACGAACTGCTCGTGGCGGAAGGCCCGGACGCACTACTGAAGGCACTGGAGGACGCACCCATCCCCCGCCTGGAAGGTACGTTTACGGCAGAAGACTTACGGGAGCGGTTGCACCAACTGTTTGAAGAGGGGTATACTTCGGGCGTGGAATTGGGAATACCGAATCTGGACGAAATCATGAGGCTGGAAACGGGGCGGGTGCTCACCGTCACCGGTATTCCCGGACACGGCAAATCGGACTTTGTGGATGAGATAGTGCTCCGGCTCTGCACCCGCCAAGATTGGCGAGCGGGATATTTCAGTCCGGAGAACACGCCAATCGAGTATCATCATGCCAAACTGGCGGAGAAACTGCTGGGACACCGTTTCCGCAAAGATTTCTCTACGGAGGAGGAATTCGCCCGCGTAGTGGATTATCTTTCGCAACGCGTCTGGCACATTCTCCCGGACGGGGATTTCACACTGGGCAACGTCTTGTCGAAGGCACGCGAACTGGTACACCGTCACGGCATCCGTGTGTTTGTCATCGACCCGTACAATTACATCAACCATCAGATCCCGGCAGGCATGACGGAGACAGGGTATATCGGTTCATTCATGAATAGTCTGGCACGTTTTGCCCGGCTCAACTCCTGCCTCGTCATTCTGGTGGCGCATCCGAGAAAGATGAACAAGCAATACGGCACGCAGAAAACGGAAGTTCCCACCATGTATGACATCAACGGCTCGGCCAACTTTTTCAACATGACGGACTACGGAATAGTGGTAGACCGTCAGGATGAAATGGGGATCGTGTATATACACGTCGAGAAAACCCGTTTCCGTAATTTCGGAACAAAGGGAAACGCAGCGTTCTGCTACGATGTGACCAACGGAAGATATTCCCCTTGTACGCCACCACCCGAACCGGGCATGCAGGTGCAACCGTGGAAGGGAGCCAAAGACTTATTCTCGTCAGAGGGATGGATTTAGGGATTAAGGCTCTCCCAAATACTTCTCAATCAGCTCCACCTGCAACGGTGTGAGCCAATGTATCCAAAACGCCCAGCCGGTAGCTTCGAGAGCCTCCAGCAACTCCCGGTTTCGGCGGATACATTTATTTAAATGTCTTCTTGCCACATCGGCTCTTGCATACGGCATATAGAGTAATGCCAATTCCGTTTTCTTCATAGATTTTCTTCTTTTAATTTATTATTTACGTCATGCAAAGATACTGTTTTTTGCGTAGAAATGCAAGCAAATACACAGATATTCAAGCGTTTGCCTTCACTTACCGGCAGATACCGTTTCATGTTTCCTCCCCTGCCGGTTGGGGTATCTTTGCTACTGTAAAAGAGACAGAAAACGTTCGTTTACTGACTCAATAAAATCTTATTTATTCACTTAAAAAGGAGGAAATCAGTATGTTGATTTACAAAGCGGTTCAGTCCAATATCGCATCGAAGGACAAAAAGAAGAAATGGCATCCCTGTCTGATTAAAATGGGAAACGTAGTGGATACGCAAATGATTGGCGAAACGATTGCCGAACGGTCATCACTGACGGCCGGTGACGTGCACAACGTGATCCGAAACCTGATGGCAGTGATGCGCGAGCAGTTGCTCAACAGCCGGACAGTGAAACTCGAAGGATTGGGCACATTTACCATGGTGTGCCAGTCACGCTGCAAGGGGGTGGATGCGGAAGCCGATGTTAGTCCGGCACAAATCACGGGATTGCGTTGCCAGTTTACCCCGGAATATACGCGGGATGCCGGTGGAAATATCACCCGTGCGCTGATTCAGGGAGCGTCATATATCCACGTCAACCAGTTGACGAAAGCACTGGGAGCGGGAGGCGGTGGCAACACCGGAGGTTCGGGTGATGACAAACCGGGCGGCGGTGGTCAGGAAGCGCCCGATCCGGCAGCGTAATATAGTAGGTGATAGATGATGGTTGTATGGAAAGGAGGTGTTGAATTATGAAGAAATCCATTTGGAATACGATTTTAAAAGTCGTCATTGCGGTTGCTACTGCTATTGCAGGCGTCATTGGAGGTCAGAACCTGATGATGTAAAATGAAACAAAAGAGTTGGACGGGAATTTTACCTTAGAAACGGTAAAGTTCCCGTTTTTTTGTGTTCCATATAAAGGTTAAGAGGCAGGATATGAAAAGACAGGAATATTGAACATAAATAAACAGGAGTTGTTTTAGTATATTATTCGCTATTTATCAACGCAAAACCTCTAAACATCAACGTGGTATATGAAAAAGGAATTTGGATTCGTCCTGGCGGCTGCAATCTTGCTGGCTGGCTGCGGACAGAAAAAAGAAACGACAACGACAACTGCACGTCCTGTAAAGACTACGATTGTCGAGTCAAGATCGATTATCAGAAAAGATTTCTCGGGAATCGTGGAAGCGGTGGAATATGTGAAGCTGGCTTTCCGGGTCAACGGACAAATCATCCAGCTTCCTGTCATCGAAGGACAGAAAGTGAAAAAAGGACAACTCATCGCAGCTATCGACCCCAGAGACATTGCGTTGCAATATGCCGCTACGAAATCGGCATACGAAACGGCTTCGGCACAAGTGGAACGTAACAAACGGCTCCTCTCCCGGCAAGCGATCTCCGTGCAGGAATATGAAATCAGCCTCGCCAACTTCCAGAAGGCGAAGTCTGAATACGAACTGTCTGCCAACAATATGCGCGACACCAAGCTGACAGCTCCTTTCGACGGTTCTATCGAAAAACGACTGGTGGAAAACTATCAGCGTGTCAACTCCGGTGAGGGTATCGTGCAGCTTGTCAATACACACAATCTGCGTATCAAATTCACCATTCCGGATGCGTATCTTTATTTGTTGCGCGCCAAAGACCCGCGTTTCCTTGTAGAGTTCGACACATTTAAAGGACACGTGTTTCAAGCGAAACTGGAAGAATATCTTGATATTTCTACGGATGGCACAGGAATTCCGGTCAGCATCACGATTGACGATCCGTCATTCGACCGCGATCTGTATGCAGTGAAACCCGGTTTCACGTGCAGCATCCGTTTCACGGCAGATGTAGGTCCGTTGGTGCAGGATAGCTGGACGATTGTACCGCTTAGTGCCGTATTCGGCGAAAGCGAAGGGAATAAAATGTATGTCTGGGTGGTAGAAGACAATAAAGTCCACAAACGGGAAGTAACCGTCAACGCCCCGACCGGAGAAGCACAAGCGCTCATCTCGGAAGGTTTGAAACCCGGTGAAAAAATCGTCATAGCAGGCGTATACCAACTAGTAGAAGGAGAATCTATCACAACTGTTGACAGGTGATAGTTGATAAATGATTAAGTATCATTTATCCGCTGTCATTCATCAATTATCAACGATCATTTATTATGAGTTTAGCCAAATATTCATTAGATAATACGAAAATCATCTATTTCTTTCTTGCTGTATTGCTGATTGGGGGAATCACTTCCTTCGGCAAGCTGGGTAAGAAAGAGGATGCTCCTTTCGTCATAAAGTCGGCGGTTATTATGACCCGCTATCCGGGTGCCGAACCGGCAGAAGTGGAGCGGTTGATTACCGAGCCTATCTCTCGTGAGATTCAAAGTATGAGCGGTGTGTACAAGATAAAATCGGAATCGATGTACGGGCTCTCAAAAATCACATTCGAGTTGCAACCTTCCTTGTCGGCAAGCTCCATTCCGCAGAAGTGGGATGAGTTGCGACGGAAGGTACTAAATATACAGCCACAATTGCCGAGCGGTGCTTCCGCACCGACGGTTTCCGATGATTTCGGCGACGTGTTCGGTATCTATTACGGTCTGACGGCGGACGACGGTTACACATACGAAGAGATGCGCAACTGGGCGGAACGAATCAAGACACAGGTAGTGACGGCGGACGGGGTGATGAAAGTCGCCCTATTCGGGACGCAGACGGAGGTGGTCAATATTTTTATTTCCACCAATAAGCTCGTAGGTATGGGCATCGACCCGAAACAGCTTGCCAGTCTGTTGCAATCGCAGAACCAGATTATCAATACCGGAGAAATCCGTGCCGGCGAGCAACAGCTACGGGTGACTGCCAACGGTATGTATACCACCGTAGACGATATCCGCAACCAGGTGATTACCACCAAAGCCGGACAAGTGAAACTGGGCGATATCGCCGTCATCGAAAAAGGGTACATGGACCCTCCATCCAACATCATGCACGTGAACGGCAAACGTGCCATCGGCATCGGCGTCTCCACCGACCCGCAACGGGACGTGGTGCAGACGGGCAAGAACGTGAAAGCCAAACTGGACGAATTGTTGCCACTGATGCCTGTGGGACTGGAACTGCAAAGCCTGTATCTGGAGAACGAAATTGCCAACGAAGCCAACAACGGATTTATCATCAACCTGATCGAATCGATTCTGATTGTTATTGTGATTATCATGTTGGTGATGGGTTTGCGCGCAGGTGTGCTGATCGGCTCGTCACTGATTTTCTCTATTGGCGGCACATTACTTATCATGTCTTTCTTCGGTGTCGGGCTGAACCGTACTTCGTTGGCGGGATTTATCATCGCCATGGGGATGCTGGTGGATAACGCCATCGTGGTGACAGACAACGCACAGATTGCCATCGCCCGCGGAGTAGACCGGCGGAAAGCGCTGATAGACGGAGCAACCGGTCCGCAATGGGGATTGCTTGGGGCTACGTTCATCGCTATCTGTTCGTTCCTCCCGCTCTACCTTGCTCCTTCTGCCGTGGCGGAAATCGTGAAACCGCTTTTTGTGGTGCTTGCCATCTCGCTGGGATTGAGCTGGGTGCTCGCGCTGACGCAGACCACTGTTTTCGGTAATTTCATCCTGAAAGCGAAAGCAAAGGACGGCACGAAAGACCCGTATGACAAACCGTTCTATCACAAATTCGCCTCCATCCTCCGCACGCTGATTCGCAGGAAAACATTGACACTGGGTTCGATGGTAGTGCTCTTTGTTGCTTCGCTGGTTATCATGGGAATGATGCCGCAAAACTTCTTCCCTTCTCTCGATAAGCCTTATTTCCGGGCGGACGTGTTTTATCCCGACGGGTATAGCATCAATGACGTAGTGAAAGAGATGAAATCCGTGGAAGAGCATCTGGCAAAGCAGCCGGAAGTGAAGAAAGTATCGATCACCTTCGGCAGCACGCCGTTAAGGTATTACCTGGCTTCTACTTCGGTGGGCCCGAAACCGAATTTTGCCAATGTATTGGTTGAATTGACGGACAGTAAATATACAAAAGAGTATGAAGAAGATTTCGACGCGTACATGAAGGCGAATTATCCGAATGCGATTACCCGTACCAGTCTGTTTAAACTGTCGCCTGCGGTGGATGCCGCTATCGAAATCGGGTTTATCGGTCCGAATGTAGACACGCTTGTGGCGCTCACCAACCAGGCTTTGGAGATTATGCACCGGAATCCGGATTTAATCAATGTGCGCAATTCGTGGGGAAATAAAGTTCCTGTATGGAAGCCTGTATATAGTCCCGAACGGGCGCAACCGTTAGGGGTATCGCGTCAGGGAATGGCACAAAGTATCCAGATCGGAACCACAGGTATGACGCTTGGAGAGTACCGGCAGGGCGATCAGGTGCTTCCTATCTTATTGAAGGATAACACGGTGGATTCGTTCCGCATCAATGACCTGCGCACGTTGCCCGTGTTCGGCACGGGGAATGAGACGACCAGTCTGGAACAGGTGGTATCGGAATTTGATTTCCAATATCGTTTCTCGAATGTGAAGGATTACAACCGGCAAATGGTGATGATGGCGCAATGCGATCCGCGTCGCGGAGTGAATGCGATTGCTGCTTTCAATGAGGTTTGGCCGCTGGTGCAGAAAGAGATTAAAGTGCCGGAGGGGTATACGATGAAGTATTTCGGGGAGCAGGAAAGTCAGGTGGAGTCTAACGAGGCGTTGGCCAAGAATTTACCGTTGACGTTCTTCCTGATGTTCGTCACGCTGTTGTTCCTGTTCAGAACGTATCGTAAGCCGACAGTGATCTTGTTGATGTTACCGCTTATTTTTATCGGTATCGTTTTGGGATTGGTGTTGCTAGGCAAGTCGTTCGACTTCTTCTCCATCCTTGGTTTGCTCGGACTGATTGGGATGAATATCAAAAATGCGATTGTACTGGTGGAACAGATTGATCTGGAGGCAAAAACGGGCAAAAAACCGTTGGATGCTGTTGTCAGTGCTACAACGAGTCGTATTGTCCCCGTAGCAATGGCGTCCGGCACTACCATTCTGGGTATGTTGCCATTGTTGTTCGACGCGATGTTCGGCGGTATGGCGGCTACGATTATGGGAGGTTTGTTGGTGGCTTCGGCACTGACATTGTTTGTTCTTCCGGTAGCTTATTGTGCCATTCAGAGAATCAAAGGCTAATTGCCTTCTCTTATATGAAACTTGAATTTATTGTTTAGATTGAATAAAATGAAAACTCAACTTATAACTCTGTCTCTGCTGCTCCTTGGCCTCACAGCCGGAGCACAGCAGCCCTATCTTAGCCGGGAAGCTTACCGGGATAAAGTGGAAGCTTACAGTCAAATTCTGAAGCAACAGAAACTAAAGACGATGGCAAGTACGGAAGCACGAAAGATTGCTCACACGGGATTCTTGCCAAAAATTGATGTCAATGCGGACGGGACACTCAACATGAGCGACCTTAATGCCTGGAACGAACCGGTAGGCGAATACCGCAACCACACCTATCAAGGTGTATTTATCGTCTCGCAACCGTTGTACACGGGCGGGGCACTCAACGCCCAGCACAAGATTGCCAAAGCGGATGAAAAGCTGAATCAACTAAATGAGGAGCTTACCATCGACCAGATTCATTATCAGAGCGATGCAGTTTATTGGAATGCTTCCGCTTCACAGGCTATGTTGCAGGCGGCGGACAAGTATCAAAGTATTGTGAAGCAACAGTATGACATCATTCAGGATCGTTTCAACGACGGGATGATTAGTCGAACGGACTTATTAATGATTTCCACCCGGTTGAAAGAAGCGGAATTGCAATATATCAAGGCGCGTCAGAATTATACCCTGGCGCTGCAAAAGCTGAATATCCTGATGGGAGAAGAGCCGAACAATCCCGTAGACAGTCTGTACACGATTGACACGGCTTCCGCTCCGGTGCAGATCCTTTCTCTGGAGAATGTACTGCAACGTCGCGCGGATTACGAAAGTACGGAAGTAAACATCATGAAAAGTCAGGCGCAACGCAAAGCGGCTCTTAGCCAGTTCAACCCGCAATTGAATATGTATTTCAGCGGTGGATGGGCTACAGCTACACCTAACCTCGGTTATGACGTTTCTTTCAATCCCATCGTCGGCATTAACCTGAATATACCGATCTTCCGTTGGGGAGCCCGGTTCAAAACAAACCGTCAGCAGAAAGCGTATATCGGCATACAGAAACTGCAACAAAGTTATGTGACGGATAATATCAACGAGGAACTTTCTGCCGCCCTGACCAAACTGACGGAAACGGAATATCAAGTGAAAACCGCCAAAGAGACTATGAGTCTGGCTAATGAAAATCTTGATTTGGTTTCTTTCTCGTATAATGAGGGAAAGGCAAATATGGTGGATGTACTCTCCGCACAATTGTCATGGACACAGGCGCACACCAATCTGATTAATGCGTATCTGTCGGAAAAGATGGCGGTAGCGGAATACAGAAAGGTAATCAGTGAATAAATTTAGAAACAAAAGAAACTTGTTCACAAAGTCTTAGTCTTATAAAAGAAATCGTCCTGTTATCACGTAACCGTGAAACAGGACGATTTCTTTTTATATCATAAGGACTACAAAATACCGTTTTGCTTCAGGATATCTTCTATTTCCTTATCTGTCAAACTTTCACATTCGGACTTGTCATAGATAGTAAGCAACTTTATTTCCGAATCTATCTCTGTCAGAATCACCGTATAGGTTATCACTCGCGCACCTCCGCTCTTTCCTTTATTCTTCGAAGTAATGGCCATGCGAACCTTACGAAGATTATTCCCCAAACTGACTCCTTGTTCAGGATTCGCTTTCAGAGATTCCAATAAATTGGCATAATCCAACTTCAGAGATTTGTAATGTTTGCTCAATTTTTTCAATTCTCTCGCAAAACGAGGAGAATACGTTATATCACAACTCATCCAGCAAATCCTCCGCTGGCTTAAAATCCAGCTTACCTTCCAGATTCAACTTCAATTCCTTGCACGCCTCATCAAGGCTTTCCAGAATTTCGGTCTTTGTCCGATAAGGAGTTGCCTCTTCAGCAACCACCCTCACCTGTTCTTCTTCATGATTCAACATTGATCTTATCTTTTTCAGGATAGCTATATCATCCACATCCAGAATCTGACGAATCAGTGCATTCTTTTCCGCCTCTAATGACATTGTGCTCATACGCTTTCCGTTTTTACTGTTATACATTACTCACAAAGGTAGCGTTATCAAATGAGTCTGCCAAACTTGAATGTATAAAAAGTATTTCTCCATGAAGAAATAAGATCTTCAATGATGAAGATTCTCCTCGCTTACGCAAGGAAGGAGATCAACACACCCGCAGCTACGGCAGAACCGATTACTCCGGAGATGTTGCTTGCCATGCAATACTGCAATACGTGATTCTTCGGATCGTATTTCAAAGCAATCTCATTGGCTACACGGCTCGCCATCGGAACGGCACTCAAACCAGTGGCGCCGATAAGCGGATTGATTTTCTTCTTCGAGAAGAGATTTACCAGTTTCACAAAGAAAATACCACCGGTTATAGAAAGTGCAAATGCAAGGAATCCACCGATCACAATACCGATTGTTGTCCAGTTGAGGAATGCTTCGGCTGTCATCGTTGCTCCTACGGACAGTCCGAGGAAGATGGTGGCAGCATTCATGATGCTATTGGAAGCGGCATCGAACAAGCGGAATGTGTTGGTTCCGATTTCTTTCACCAGGTTACCAAACATCAACATACCCACCAAAGGCACTGCACTTGGCACGAAGAGGGCAACAATAGTAGTTACCACAATCGGGAAGATAATCTTCAATACACGCAGGTTCTTGATTTCAGTCTTCGAAGGGTACTTCTTTTCCTGTTCTTTCATGTTGATGCTCAACTCTTTCTTCGTACAGAACAGTTTCACTACCAGCGGAATAATCACCGGAACGAGCGCCATATACGAATAAGCGGCAATGGCAATCGGGCCCAGCAAATGCGGCGCCAGTTTGATGGTGGTAAAGATGGCTGTCGGACCATCCGCGCCACCGATAATGCCCAGAGAAGCGGCTTCCTGTGGAGTGAATCCCATCAGGATAGCTACCAGCAATACGGTAAAGATACCCAACTGTGCAGCCGCACCGAATATAGAAAGATGCAGGTTACGCAACATCGGCCCGAAGTCCGTCAGCGCACCGACACCCATAAAGATGATCGGAGGCAGGAAACCTGTTTTAATCAACATATAATAGATGAAGTTCATGATTCCCAGTTCGTGGGCAATGTCATGCAAAGGCATTTCCCAGATGTTCTTCAACACTCCGTTTACCATCACCATACCATTTTCGTCGGCCTGAATCACGCCCATATCTCCTCCGGGGAAGTTGGCTAGTAACACACCGAAAGCGATGGGGACAAGCAGCAACGGCTCGTACTGTTTCTTAATACCCAAATAGAGCAGAACGAACGCGATGGCATACATTATCAGGAACTGCGGTTCGGCAATGATATTGCTGAACGCAGTCATGTCATATAAGTTCTCAAATATTTCGTTCATTATCCTATCTTCATTAATACGTCATCTTCTGAAACAGCATCTCCCGGGTTGACACAGATAGCAGTCACTGTACCGCCAAACTCTGCACGGATGGCATTGTAGGTCTTCATCGCTTCTACATAGCAGATTACATCACCTTCTTTCACAGTGTCACCTACTTGCAAAGGAGTTTCCTGCGCACCTTTCACTAAGAAGAACTTGCCTTCCAACGGAGAAAGTACTTCTTTACCCTCTCCTGCCGGAGCAGCGGCAGCACCCGCAGGAGCAGCAGGTAGTTCGGTATCACCGTATGCTACCGTCACACGATAAGCCTGTCCGTCCACTTGTACGGTCAGTGTCTTCGGTTTGGCATCTTCTTCCGGAGATTTATCTTTTTCGGCACGACGTTTGGCTACGTCTTCCAGGAAGTCTTCTTTTGCTTTGCCACTCTTGTAAGCCTCATATTGAGCCGGGTGCATAGCATATTCGAAGAGTTCTTCATCGTCCTGTCCCACTTCCCATTTGTTCTCTTTCATCAGTTTGCGATATTTGTCGAGAGCATCGGGATAGTTATTCTGCGGATCACCTTCAAAGAACTTACGGCCTTCACGCTCTGCCTTTTCAATGATTTCGGGAGCAAGTTTGCCCGGCAGACGTCCGGCTTTACCCAGAATCATATCCCAGATATCATCGGCAATCATTCCCCAACGTTCTTTTCCTTTTTCCATAGCCATCACATTCATCATGGCGAGGTTCTTCACGTATTGGCTGAACGGAGTCACCAATGGAGGATAACCGACACGAGGCCATACGTAAGCTACTTCATCAAAGAGCTTGATGAGCAACTGGTCTTGCGTCATAAACGGCAGATTGTGTTTTGCCTTATATTTATTGATTGATTCCAGATTGGATTCGAGGTCGGCCATCAAACTACCCATCATACCGCCGGGAAGTCCGGGAGCAATCAGCAAGGAGTTCATCAGGCGGTTTTTCGGGCTGATATACAAGCCGAGGAAGTCGTCCATAAATTCCTGAATCATGCCGCGCACTTTCATGTAGGCTTCCATATTAATTTCGGGCACTTGATATCCGGCGTCTTTCAGCATTGCCTGCACGCTAAGCAAGTCAGCATGGCCTGTTCCCCAGGATAGCGGTTCCATGCCTACGTCGATGTAGTCACAACCGGCTTCGCATACTTCGAGGATGCTTGCCATATTGAATCCGGGACCTGCATGACTGTGATACTGAACGGGGATTTCGGGATGTGCCGCCTTGATATTTGCTACGATCTTACCTAACGATACGGGACGACCGATACCTGCCATGTCTTTAATACAGAGTCCGGGGAACAGGTCTTTACAGTGGCAACTGGCTTTCTGGACGCTGATTTTCAGAGTGGTCGAGGAAATGAGAGAGGTACTGCCCCTGATTTGTATATCAGTGAGCAGGCAATAGAGAAGTTGTCTGGAGAAACCAAAATCTTTCGGATTGCTTTTGATACGATTGATAGCAGTTATGACAAAGGGATTATGGAGCAGCTTCAATCCATTACTGCTTCGTCACCGGGCATTACGATTCTGTCACGATATGAAAAGCAGCAAGAAATGGCCGGATATTTGCTGACCTCAAGGATTATAGCCGCAGGGTTGTCCGCTGTATTTTTGCTGATAGGAATTATGAATTTCATTAACACAATGGTTGTTAGTGTAAATACTCGGAAACATGAATTTGCAACACTTGAAAGTATAGGAATGACGAAAAAGCAAATTAGAAATGTATTGCTTTGGGAAGGCGGGTATTATTGGAGTATTTCTTTCCTACTGCTTGCCACACTGGGAACAGCGATATATATTCCAATATACTCAGCCTTTAGAAGAATGGTTCCTTATGCAGCTTTTCACTATCCTGTAATTTCTCTGTTGGTTGTCGCAGCTATTGTTTTGCTGGTCTGCTTGGCAACCCCCGTCATAACTTTCATGCAAAATGTTAAGCAAAGCGTTGTAGAGAGACTGCGGCAGAATTAAATATTTGCGATGAAAACCGGGAGATTATTCTCCCGGTTTTTCAAATCTCACAGGTTCGTGAGATTTCAGCCCATTATTCTGTCGAAACAGCGTGTGTCAGTGACATTTCTGTGAGGATTGCTTGTTAAGATAAGCGCAAAAGGAACAAGCTGCCGCACGACGGCAAAAGAAAAAAAGCCGTC
>ENA-USUK01002490-USUK01002490.1-human-gut-metagenome-genome-assembly--contig:-NODE-2490-length-12277-cov-45.662131_pt1 | contig 12277 bp, 5 predicted proteins | sample MGYA00250062_ERZ773400 | MGnify/ENA primary metagenome ERZ773400 (study PRJEB29103, sample SAMN06111961) | human gut metagenome | biome: human gut; feature: ankylosing spondylitis patient; material... | reverse complement strand
AATCATGGAACTACATCGCTTTTTCCGTTATGCTATTGAGAAAATGTGCAAGGAAAAGAAAAGTTTAAATCACTTCAATAACAAACATGGAAAGCAACAAAAAGATTTTCAGGAGTAATAGTATAAGAACACTATGTACTCTACCTTTATTTTTACTGCCTATAGCAGAAATGAATGGAACTACAACTTATGCTCAGTCAGTGCAGTTTAGTTTTAGTTTATCTAATTCAACTGTAAAAGAAGTGTTGGAGCAGATAGAAAATGAAAGTGAATTCGTTTTTGTATATTATGAAAACACATTTGATCCTTCAAAGAAAGTTAGTATAAATGCAAACGGAAAAGAAGTCGATGAAATTCTTGATGAAGTATTTGCCGGACAAGGGGTCAGCTATGAAATAAACGACCGTCAGGTTATCTTGAAAAAAGAAGAGGCTACAAGTACATCCTCTAAAGCTGTACATCAACAGGAGACAAAGAAGATTCAAGGACTTGTTAAAGATATTTTTGGAGAACCTATTATTGGTGCTTCTGTTGTGATAAAAGGCACAACTAATGGAACAATAACAGGACTTGATGGTGAGTTCTCTTTGAATAATGTTGAAAAAGGTTCTGTTATTAAAGTAAGCTTTATTGGATATCAAACTCAGGAAATAGCGTGGAATGGCCAGCCTCTGACATTGACTCTGAAAGAAGATTCTCGTCAATTGGAAGAGGTTATTGTTGTGGGATTTGGTACTCAAAAGAAGGAAAATCTGACAGGATCTGTTTCTCAGGTTAGCATGGATGAGGTTTTAGGTGATCGACCAGTAACGAGCGCAGCTGCAGCATTGCAAGGAGCAATGCCTGGGTTAACAATTGGTGGTGGTTCTGGACCAGGGCAGTCTAAATCTTTCAATATTCGTGGAACATTGTCAATCAATGGAGGATCTCCTCTGGTACTGATAGACAATGTAGAAGGAGATATAAATATGTTGAATCCTGAGGATATAGAAAGTGTAACGGTGCTAAAGGATGCGGCTTCATCTGCGATTTATGGAGCACGTGCTGCTGGAGGTGTTGTTTTGGTGACAACTAAGCGCCCCAAATCTGGCACTAATTTCAATTTGAATTATAATTTTAATGTAGGCTGGGAGAAGCCTATCAATGTATTGGAGCAGGCAAGCCTTCTTGAATATATTGATGCGTACCAGGAGGCTGGTTATACTCAGACTTATTGGGCTGGTAACGGTGATGTAGCAAAATGGAGAGATTATCTGGTTCAATATAAAAAAGATCCTTCTTCATTAAATACTATAGGAGATGGTATATATAAAGATACTGATGGAAGGGTATATTGGTTAAGTGAAAAGAATATATATGATAATATTCTGACAACCGGTTTTTTAAACAATCATAATATTTCTGCTTCTGGTGGTACAGATAAAATAAGATTTCGTCTTTCTGCAGGTTTAAGTAAAGAAAACGGACCTTTGTATACAGACAAAGACAGTTACTATAGAAAGAATATTAGTGCTTTTGTTTCTGCAGATGTGTTGAAGTGGTTTACACAAGAGATAACCGTTTCATATTCTGATGCAAAGAAAAAAATGCCAGAAAGGGTCGGTAATATGGTAGACTTCTATTCTACAAGACTTGTACAATATTATCCTGAAGGGAATATGCCTGCTGAAATAATTGGAACAGATGAAGAACTGCCTACTCAAACTCCAATGAACATGATTAGGTATGCTCCGGTATCAACTACAAGAACCGCGATTCCACGTATTTCAACACGTTCTATTTTTAAAATTCTGCCGGGCTGGTCTGTAACAGCTGAATATACATTTGATAGAAAAGATGTAAATTATGATTTTTATTCAGGATCGTTTAAATATGCAGACTGTCAATTGGCTGTTAAAAACTCAATAGAAGCTGGTCAGGATTATTATAAACTGCAAGATGAACAAACAAGATATAATGCTTTTAACTTGTATTCTAATTTTGAAAAGAAATGGGGCAAGCATGGCTTTAAAGCAATGGTTGGCTTTAATCAGGAAAGCTCATATTATAAGCTTTTTATGGGACAGGTAAAAGGTCAGACAGCTCCATCTGTACCTTCGTTTGAAGGTGGTAGTGGTGAAAAATTATTACAGGATAGCTATTCAGAGTACGCAATTCGTAGTGGCTTTGCGAGGTTGAATTATTCATTTAATGATAGATATCTTTTGGAGTTAAACGGCAGATATGATGGCTCATCAAAATTTCCTAAGAATTCACGTTTTGGATTTTTTCCATCTGTATCTTTAGGCTGGAGAATGGGGCAGGAAAAATTTATGAACTGGTCGAAAAGCTGGCTGGATGATTTTAAACTCCGGGCATCATATGGTTCAATAGGTAATCAGAGCATAGATCCATATAGTTATACACCAGCTATGAATGTTGGTTTAGATACAGTTTGGCTGGATGGAAACGATAAAGTTAGTGTCATATCTTTGCCGGGATTAGTAAGTAGTACATTTACTTGGGAAACTGTAAACTCTTTTAATGTAGGATTTGATGTTAGTGCATTTAATAATAGGTTACAGGTTGTATTTGACTGGTTTAAAAGAAAGACAACTGGAATGTTGTCTGAAGGAATAGAAATACCCTCTGTTGTAGGCGCTGGTGCACCTTTGCAAAATATTGCAGACTTATCAAGTAAAGGATGGGAAATTAATCTTTCATGGAGAGACAGAATCGGAAATTTCTCGTATAATATCGGCTTTAATATTTATGATAGCAGAGCCTTTATTGATAAGTTCAATAATGAGTCAGGTTTTGTGGATAGTAATTATGTAGGAAAGGAACTAGGTGAATATTGGGGGTATGTATCTGACGGATACTATACAATTGATGATTTTGTATTGGAAGATGCCCAGAAAGGTGTATGGACTTTAAAAGATAATGTAGTATCAATTCAAGGAGTAGTACCTCAACCCGGTGATGAAAAATTTAAGGATTTGGATGGTGATAATATAATTTCACCGGCAAGTAGTACTTTGAGTGATTCGGGTGACAGAAAAGTTATAGGAAGCAAGACGCCGCGTTATCAGTTTGGAGCAAATATTGGAGTTGGTTACAAAGGACTTAGTCTGGATGTGAGACTTCAAGGTGTTGGTAAGAGAGATTATGTCTTAGGTGGGGCAGCATTATTCCCGTTTGCTGGGTCTTCAGCTTCGGATGCGGTGTTCCAGCCTTTATTCTACAATCAGACAGATTATTGGTCTGCAGTTAGCTATGATCCTAATGATCCTGATTTTATGAAGGCAAAGAATCCAAATGCGAAATTATTCCGTATATATGATCAAGGCAATAATGTGACTTCTAATACAAGAGCAAGTGACAAATATATACAGAATGCAGCATATTTAAGAGTTAAAAATATCACTTTGGCATATAGCTTCCCTAAAAACTGGGTACAAAAGGCTTTTATGAAAGATGCAAAGATATATTTAAGTATAGAGAATCCTTTCACCTTTTCTTCTTTGCCAAAGGGATATGACCCAGAAGGTAATGAATATAATGAGATTGTATGGAATTATCCATATTATAGGACAATTTCATTAGGTGCCAATATTACATTTTAATCAATTTTTAAGACGATTATTAATATGAAAAAGATATTATTAGCAGGAGTTTTAGGTATTGGACTTTTTTCAGCATGTAATGATAATTATCTGGAAAAATATCCGCTTACATCATTGACGGAACAAAATGCTTTTTTGGACTATAGCAACTATAAAGCTTACATGTATCCGTGTTACGAACTATTTACCAATACAACAATTCAAACTAATTTTAAGGAGAACAGCTTAAACTCGCAAAGATATGGAGATTGGTATGCTGGTCTTGTGACAATTCGTGATAATGAATTTAATCCGTATGCATACCAGACCATTACTCAAACAACTTCAGGAGGAGGTTGGGATTTTTCATATATTAGACGCATAAATATTATGCTTAGCCATTTGGGGGATGGAGTGTTAAATCAGAAAGAGGCGGCTCATTGGCGATCTGTAGGTTTCTTTTTTTCTGCTTGGTGGTATATGGAATTAATAGATCGATTTGGTGATGTTCCTTGGGTTAATACAGTATTGAATGAAACTTCTCCTGAAATGTATGCAGAAAGAACGCCAAGAGCTGAAGTTGCAGATAGTATTATTGCCAGATTGGAGTATGCTGCTGAAAATTTAGGTGATTTTAATGATGGAGATAATACTATCACTGTCGATGTTATAAAAGCTGCATTGTCAAGATTCTTACTTCGTGAAGGGACATGGGCAAAATATCATGGACTGGATGAACCTTATGAAGAATATTTGAGAAAATGTTTGGCTGTATCACAGGAACTGATGACCAAGTATCCAACGTTATATTATGGTGGCGGTACTGAGTCTGAAGATGCTGCTGGATATGGAGAATTATGGACTACTGAGAACTTGAATAATATTCCAGGGGTCATTTTCTATAAGCAATATTTGGATGGACTTCTTATGCATCGAGGAAATGATTTTGAACATATTGCGGCACATAGTGTGGATGTACCACAGTATACTGTCGATATGTTTTTGATGAAAAACGGATATCCAATCAATAATCCAAATTCGGGATATAAAGGAGGAAAAGGTAAAGATATGTGGGATACTTTTGAAAGTAGAGATCCAAGATTGTATCAGAATATTCAGCCTCCATACGTTGTCGCTGCTAATACTACAGGAGCTTCAGATTATGTCACTACATTCCCAACATGGCAGTTCTTAAAAGAAGGTGATATAAATGAAGGGCATACCGTTACGGCAGATGAAGCTGTAAAATACAGAAAATACATTGATTACATGGGAATCAATGATAAGTGTTTAAGAGGTGGAAGTTTTGGCGGTCAAGGAATGAAAAGATGCCCAGGACAAAATTGGGGGGCATCATTAACTCCAAGCAGTCCTAATCTTACGACTGATTCACGTGTGGCATATATGTGTTCAAGAACTGGCTATTATACATGGAAACATTATGATATGTGGGAGTTTTCGACGGGATCTAGTGCATATTGTACATCAGATAAGCCGATATTTAAAATAGAAGAAATTCTTTTGAATTATGCGGAAGCTGCTTGGGAGCTTGGATTATTTGATCAAACAGTTGCTGATAAAACAATAAATTTGCTTCGTGATAGAGCTGGTGTGTCACCTATGAATGTTTCAATGATTACTTCAGATTTTGATCCTATGAGAGATAAAGGAAATGCTCCTTGGTGGACAGGTAAAGGTGGTAAATTTGGAAATTATGAAGTGGATCCAGTTTTATGGGAAATAAGGCGCGAAAGACAAATAGAATTGTTTGGAGAAGGTTTTGGCTTTTATGATATTAGAAGATGGGCTAAAGCTGCCTACTATGTTAACAGGCAGCCTTGTGGAATGTGGATTGAAGCCAATGATAATCCTTATGGTACTAAAGCAAGTAAATATTCAGGAAACTTTGTTGACTATGAAACAATTATGACTGTAGGTCAGGCTTCTGGTGAAAATAATAATGTGGGTAGCGGATGGATATATACATATCCTAGTCCATTGACTAAAGGTGGATGGTTGGATACCTATTATTTGATGATGGTTCCTACTAACGAAATCGTTCTGAATCCAAAACTTACGCAGAATCCAGGATATAATGAATTGTTTGGTTTGAATTAATAATTATTGAGTATTAGGAAGGGAGGTAAATTGAATTTTGTTGCTGTCGATTCATTTACCTCCTTTTTATTAATATGAAAATTAAATCAGTTATACTATGAATAAAATATCGATTTTTTCAGGAGCACTTTTGGCTTCAATTTCATCTGTGTGTGCATCCTCTCAGCAAAAGCCTAATATCATTTTTATTCTTTGTGATGACATGGGATATGGTGATTTAGGATGTTACGGTCAGAAATATATAAGTACGCCTAATATAGACCGTATGGCTCAAGAAGGAATGAGATTTACTCAAGCTTATGCAGGTAGTCCGGTGAGTGCACCTTCGCGTGCTACTATTATGACAGGACAGCATTCTGGACATTCTCATGTACGTGGAAACAAAGAATATTGGATTAATGTTCCGTTAATGAAGTATGGGGCGAATGATGAATATACGGTTGTCGGTCAGGAACCATACGATCCGAATCATATCATTCTTCCTGAAATAATGCAAAAGAACGGATATACTACCGGTATGTTTGGGAAATGGGCTGGTGGATATGAAGGCTCTTGTTCTACTCCGGACAAGCGTGGCATTGATGAGTACTACGGGTTTATCTGTCAGTTTCAGGCTCATCTCTATTATCCTAATTTCTTGAACCGATATAGTAAATCGAATGGTGATACTGCTACTATACGTATCACATTGGATGAGAATATCAAATATCCGATGTATGGCGATGATTACAAGAAACGTCCTCAGTATTCTGCAGATTTAATTCATCAGGAAGCATTGAAATGGATAGATTCCCAGGATGGTAGTCGGCCTTTCTATGGATTTTTTACTTATACGCTTCCTCATGCAGAACTTGTTCAGCCTAATGATTCTATTTTGAAACAATATAAAGAGAAGTTTTTCCATGATAAGACTTGGGGGGGATCTGAGGGTAGCAGATACAATCCTGCAGTACATACACATGCAGAATTTGCCGGTATGATAACCCGTTTGGATGCATACGTCGGTGAAATACTTGCGAAACTGAAAGAAAAAGGTCTGGATGAAAACACAATAGTAATATTTAGTAGTGATAATGGCCCTCATGAAGAGGGAGGAGCTGATCCTGAATTTTTTGGTCGTGACGGAAAATTGCGTGGCTTGAAGCGCCAGTGTTATGAAGGTGGCATACGAATCCCGTTTATCGTGCGTTGGCCAGGGAAAGTGAAAGCTGGTACCGTGAATGATCATCAGCTTGCTTTTTATGATATTATGCCTACTTTCTGTGAGCTTATAGGAGATAAGAAATTTCCTAAAAAATACATAAATAAAAATCTTGAAGGTGATTGTTTTGACGGTATTTCTTTTGTTCCTACGTTGTTTGGTGATGATGAAAACCAGAAAAAGCATGATTATCTTTATTGGGAGTTCCATGAAACAGACCAGCTTGCAGTACGTATGGGTGACTGGAAACTTGTGGTTAAGAAGGGTATTCCTCATCTGTATAATCTGGCTGATGATATTCATGAGGATAATGATATTTCGACCAATCATCCGGAAATAGTAAAGCAAATGATAGAGATAATAAAGAAAGAACATAAGGAAAGTGATATATTCAAAATAACTTTACCTCTATGAAAAAGAATTGTGTGATTGCTTTTTCCTCTTTGATGTTGTCTTGTGCATTATATGCTCAGAACAAAAGAATGAATGTCGTGTTTATTATGGCCGATGACCTGGGGCTGAACGATACGGGGTATACGGGAAGTGATTTTTATGAAACTCCTAATATCGATAAATTGTCTGAAGAAGGAATGGTGTTTACGAACGCATACTCTTCTGCGGCTAACTCAGCTCCAAGCCGGGCCTGTTTTATGAGCGGAATGTATACGCCCCGGCATGGAATCTTTACTGTAAGCCCTCCTGACAGGGGAGACAGAACGAAACGTAAACTGATTCCCATTCCCAATGTGGAGGATTTGAGGAAGGATATACCTACTATGGGGGAGTTGTTTAAAAGAAACGGCTATAGATGTGGTCATGTTGGAAAATGGCATTTGGGTGATGATGAAGATGGTACAGGACCGTTATCAAGAGGTTTTGATGTGAATGTGGCTGGAGGAAGAGCCGGAACACCGTATTCCTATTACTATCCTTATTGTAATAATAAGGGGATGTGTCATATAGGGTTGGAGAAAGGTAAACAAGGAGAATATCTTACAGACAGATTGACCGATGAGGCTGTAGCTTTCATAAAGGAATCTGCACATGGAGAAAAACCTTTTTTCCTTTATCTGGCACACCATGTAGTGCATACTCCTATTACAGCTCCGCAGAGTATTGTGGATAAATATGAGAAGAAAGTCAAAGGTAAATATCATACGAATTCAGTCTATGCTGCGATGGTTGAAACACTGGATAATAGTGTAGGAAAGATATGTGGTATAATAGATTCATTAGGTATAAGTGATAATACTATAATTATTTTTAATTCGGATAACGGTGGTTCTGAGCCTATAACAGATAATTATACAGTCAGAGGAGGTAAAGGAATGCCGTACGAAGGTGGAAATAGAGTGCCTTTAATAGTTAAATGGCCTGATGTGACCAAAGCCGGTAAAATTTCGGACTGTCCTGTCAATAACATTGATTTCTTCTCTACTTTTCAAATGTATTTGGAAGGAAAGATAGGTGATGAACTTGATGGAGCAGATATTTATCCTTTATTGAGTAATGAAAAATCTTCTATTGAAAGAGATTTATTCTGGCATTTCCCGGCTTATCTTGAATCGTATACAGATAATGGAAAAGGTTTTAGGGCAAAGCCGTATACTTCTGTGCGTTCAGGCAAATGGAAATTGATTTATTATTACGAAAATGAGAATACAGAGTTATTTGACTTGGATAAAGACCCTTTGGAAGAATATGATTTGTCTTGTGTAAACGAGGAAATGGTTTCGATTTTAAAGAAAAAGATTTTTAGTTGGATAGAAAGAGTAAATGCTCCAGTTCCGACAAAATTGAATCCTTATTATGAAGGAGATTAACGAATATCTTACCCGGTAGTGCTTATCCTTTTTAAGGTACTACCGGATTTTTAATTAGTACTTTTATTGTTGTGTTATAAATTCAGGTGAAAGATTTATTCTAATTTTCTATACTTAAAATTTTATAGCATCTGTCTGTTAGAAAATAATAAAATAAAAAATGTAATTTACATATCCTTTTTTACTTCAATAAATAGTTATACATTCGTGCGGTTTTTGCAAAATATGCAAAGAGAGAAAATAGAGAAGTCTAACCGTTAGTAATGTTATACTATGAAGCTAAAGTATTATTCTGTCTTGTCTCTGTGTGTACTTGGGGGCCTGTTGAGTACCCCTGCCTCTGTATGGGCTGCACAGCAGACTGAGATAACTATCAGCAGCGCCAGTGTGCTGAATCCGTCGGCGGTGGAAGTGGTCTTTTCCAACCAGCAGCGCATGACGCTTGATTTTTATGGTGAGAATATTTTCCGGATGTTCCAGGACAATCAGGGAGGCATTGTGCGCGACCCGCAGGCTTCTCCTGAAGCCCAGATTCTGGTAGACCGTCCCCGGAAAGAGGTCGGCGAGCTGTCGCTGACAGACAAGGACGGAGTGATTACGATTTCTACGGCCAGAATTCAGATAGAAATGGACAAGCGTACATCGCTGTTCAAGATTACGGATAAAATCCGCCAGAAGGTGGTAGTGGAATCAGCACGTCCGGTGGATTTCATGGAAAAACAAGTCTGCCTGTCACTCAAAGCACACGATAATGAGTATTTTTATGGAGGTGGTGTACAGAACGGCCGTTTTTCTCACAAAGGGAAAAGCATCCGTATTGTCAATACGAACCAGTGGACAGATGGTGGAGTGGCTTCTCCTACTCCTTTTTACTGGTCTACAGAAGGATATGGTGTCATGTGGTACACGTTCCGTCCCGGACTATATGATTTCGGAGCAACTGATAAGGAAGTGGTGAAGCTGTCGCATGAAGAAAACTACCTGGATGTCTTTTTCATGGTAAATGACAGTCCGGTAGCCTTGTTGAATGATTTTTATCAGCTGACCGGTAATCCGGTGCTTTTACCGAAGTTTGGTTTTTATGAGGGACATTTGAATGCCTATAACCGTGACTATTGGAAAGAAGACGAAAAGGGTATTCTGTTTGAAGACGGAAAACGATACAAGGAAAGCCAGAAAGACAATGGCGGTATCAAGGAATCGCTGAATGGTGAAAAGAACAATTACCAGTTCTCGGCACGTGCGGTAATTGACCGTTACAATGCGGCCGATATGCCGTTAGGATGGATTCTGCCTAATGACGGTTATGGAGCCGGCTACGGACAGACTTCTACGCTGGATGGTAATATCCAGAACTTGAAGGAACTGGGTGAATATGCCCGTGCCAAGGGAGTGGAAATCGGATTGTGGACACAGTCGGACTTGCATCCCAAAGAAGGAGTAGAAGCTTTGCTTCAGCGTGACATTGTGAAAGAAGTGCGCGATGCAGGTGTACGTGTATTGAAAACCGACGTAGCCTGGGTAGGAGCTGGCTATTCTTTCGGATTGAACGGAGTGGCCGATGTGGGACAGATTATGCCTTATTACGGCAACAATGCACGACCGTTTATTATTTCACTGGACGGATGGGCAGGTACACAGCGTTATGCAGGTATCTGGTCGGGCGACCAGACTGGAGGTGAATGGGAATACATTCGTTTCCATATCCCGACCTATATCGGTTCAGGATTGTCGGGACAACCTAATATTTCTTCGGACATGGATGGTATTTTCGGTGGAAAGAATATTCCGGTCAATGTACGTGACTTCCAGTGGAAAACATTTACTCCTATGCAGTTGAACATGGACGGATGGGGGACAAACCCGAAATATCCGCAAGTGCTGGGTGAGCCGGCTGCTTCCATCAATCGCTGGTATCTGAAGATGAAATCGGAGTTCATGCCTTATACTTACAGTATAGCCCGTGAGGCCGTGGACGGAAAGCCGATGGTTCGGGCCATGTTCCTGGATTATCCGAATGACTATACACTGGGAACGTCTACCCGCTATCAGTTCCTTTACGGGCCTTATGTACTGGTGGCTCCGGTATATCAGAATACACAGGCCGATGCGAACGGAAACGATGTACGTAATGGCATTTACCTGCCTGAAGGAAACTGGATAGATTATTTTACCGGTGACTTGTATCAGGGCGGACGGATTCTTAATAATTTTGAGGCGCCTTTGTGGAAACTTCCATTGTTTATCAAACAGGGGGCTATTTTACCGATGACTGCAGCACATAACAATGTGAGTCAGATGGATAAGCACTTACGTGTGTATGTGACGGGGCTTGAGTTGCAGACGGCGCTCGTCGCCCGCGGCGCGCCGCTGCCGATCATCTTTCTCACGGGGCACGGCGACGTGAACATGGCCGTGCATGCGCTGCAGCACGGGGCCTTCGACTTCCTGCAGAAGCCCGTCGATCCCGAGAAGCTGAACGAGGTCGTCTCACGCGCGGTCGAGCATTCGATCGCGCTCCACGAGCAGACGAGGAGCGAGGAGATGATCCGCGCGTTCTACGACTCGCTCACCGCCCGCGAGCAGGACGTGGTGAAGCTCGCCGCCATGGACATGAGCAACAAGGACATCGGCGAGAAGCTCTTCATTTCGCTTCCCACGGTCAAGATGCACCGCAGCAGCGCCTTCACGAAGCTCGGCGTCAAGAGCGCCCTTGAGGCCTACTGGATGCTCGAGACGATCGGCGTCGTCGAAAAGGGCGCGGGCAGGAGCAGGGACTGAGGATCCGATCATGACGTTCGCCCGCAGCAAGAGCAAGGAAGGACCCGACCGCCTGAGGCGCAGGTTGCTGGTGGCAGGCGCCGCAGCGGCGCTCTGCCCCGCGCACGCGCTTGCCGGCCACAGGGAGGACCTGCAGCAGGACTGGGACGTGATCGTGATCGGCACGGGCATGGCCGGCCTCACGGCCGCGGTCTCCGCCAGAGAGGCGGGTGCCGTGCGCGTGCTGCTTCTTGAAAAGGGGCCGCTCGTGGGCGGGCACACGCTCTATGCGGCGGGCTCCGTCGCCGTGCTGAGTCCGAGGCGTCAGGCGCCCATCGGCTTCACGGACTCCGTGGAGCTCTGGATCCAGGACGCGATCAAGGCGGGCGGCACGGTCCTGAGACCGCACATCACCCGCATTGCGACCGAGTCCGAGGCGGCCGTCGACTGGCTCGAGGGGCTCGGTCTCGTCATGACGCGCACCGCCTATCAGGCCGTGGGCGACATGCATCCGCGAAGCGTGACGGCGCTCGGTCTTGCCGCTGGCCGCCGCTTCGTGATCGCGCTTCACGAGAACGCAAGAATGCTCGGCGTGACGACGGCGCTCAACACGCGCGCCGTGCGGCTCGGCAGGGCCGAGGAGGACGGACTCGTCAGGGTTGTGGTAAAGCGCACGCTTCCCGGCGGCGAAGTGAGGGACGAGGTGCTCCGCGCGGGTGGCATCGTGATCGCCACGGGTGGCTTCACGGCCGACGTGGGCAGGCGCCTGCTCTATGACGATCGTCTCACGG
>ENA-USUK01002475-USUK01002475.1-human-gut-metagenome-genome-assembly--contig:-NODE-2475-length-12329-cov-3.937235_pt1 | contig 12329 bp, 13 predicted proteins | sample MGYA00250062_ERZ773400 | MGnify/ENA primary metagenome ERZ773400 (study PRJEB29103, sample SAMN06111961) | human gut metagenome | biome: human gut; feature: ankylosing spondylitis patient; material... | reverse complement strand
AGAGTACAAGGACATGGATTACGGAAACCTTGGCTTATTGAAAAATGAGTTTAAGTTGGTTGGTGCTTATCCTATAGCATGGTTTTGCGGATTCCATATCTTCGTAGCAGATGCCATAGTTTCCAATCAGCGGATAAGTCATCACAACGGCCTGTCCTGCATAAGATGGATCAGTCAGCACCTCCAGATATCCGGTCATGGATGTGTTAAATACGATCTCGCTGATGATTTCTTTTGTCGATCCGATACTTTTTCCAGTGAAAACAGTACCGTCCTCCAGAATCAAATATGCTTTCATTCGTCTTCCCCTTTCGCGTTTAATCCAATGGTTATTGTATCTTTGTCTGTACCCCGGACTCTAAAAAAGGGTACGTAATAGTAAGTCCCTACTACGCCCCCCTCAGCCCTGGATACATAAATGCTCAAATTGTTAAGATTCTACCACAAGATAATCCAGATTGCAAGTACTTGTTTGCGAATTTTTATGCATTTTTATGATTAGTTATACAAATAATGTCAGGTTCAAAAGCCTGAAAGCACGATGTGCCGGCACAGGAATTGTTTTCTGGCATCTTTTCCGTTCTTCTGCATATACTTTTTCAAGGGAATTTTTGAGGTGTTCTATGGCTACCGGAAAATTACAGATACAGGTTACTTCCCAGCTGCGTGCTGCTCCCGTGGAGGATGCCGTGATCGATATTTCAAGCACCGGGGAACCGGATCAGATCCTGGAAGAAGTCAGAACGGACAGTGTCGGACAGACGGATACGTTGGAGCTGGAGGCTCCGCCGGAGGAATACAGTTTAAGTCCCGGCGAAATGCAGCCTTACTCGGAGTACAATTTTCGCATTACGGCTCCGGGCTATGAGCCGCTTACAATCTCCGGTGCGGAAATCCTCGCAAATCAGCTGGCTTTGCAGGATATCCGGTTGAAACCGCTCGCCGGCCCGGAAGCATATGACAATGTCGTGATCCCGGCTCACACGCTCTATGGTGATTATCCGCCAAAAATCGCAGAGGCGGAGATCAAACCTCTTTCGCAGAGCGGCGAGATCGTCCTAAGCCGCGTGGTGATCCCGGAATTTATCGTGGTGCATGACGGTGCCCCGACGGACAGCACTGCGGGCGATTATTATGTGCGTTACCGCGATTATATCAAAAATGTGGCTTCCAGCGAAATCTATGCCACCTGGCCGAAGGCCGCCATCCGTGCCAATGTGCTGGCGATCATGTCGTTTACCTTAAACCGTGTATACACGGAATGGTACCGCAATAAAGGATTTGATTTTACGATCACGTCCTCGACAGCATTTGATCACAAATGGATCTACAGCCGAAATATTTTTGAGAGTATCTCGGAGGTTGTGGATGAGCTTTTTGCCGATTATTTATCCCGCCCGAACGTCAAACAGCCGATCCTGACGCAGTACTGCGACGGCAAACGGGTCAGCTGTCCGAACTGGATGCCCTTTTTGAAACAACGTACAAATATTACTTTTAAATATGAAACGACAATGATTGGTATAATATGCTGCACCTTTACTCTGCGAAGTAGAGGTGCGTTTTTATACCCTCTCCACTTTCTTCAAGTACACCCATCCTACACCGCTTTTCAGCTTGCCGAATCCGTTCTTTTCTTCTACGATCTCGTACTTACCCGGCTGTAAAAACGTTCTGGCAGCACTGTAGGTTTTCGCCGGTCCCGTCCTGATTGGGACATTTGCAGTTTTCGGCCGTACCTTGTATGGGAGTTTGGCGGATGTGTACATCTTTTTACCGGCATCATTGTAGACATGATAACCGGCATGCTGATCTGCACACCGCTTGGCTTTCTTGAGCGTCTGAAACGCTCCAATCTGACTGCTGGCGTTTTTCCAGGTCTTGCGGACACGGTACCATGGTTTCGTGGTTGCCGGAAGAATGTCGCCGGATCCGGCAATTTTTTTCTTGAACTCATTCCACGTCCAACTGGTCTTATAGTGGTTGTTGTGCACATACGGTGCCGGGCATACCTTGTTGACAATATCATAGTGTCGCAGGACGTGGTCTGCAGCGATGCCCAGCTGCCCCATCAGATGCCTTACCAGCCATACACAGGCCTCCTGCGTCTCTTTCGTAAAATACCATTTTGGGTCAGATGCAAGTGCAGCGTTGCCGTCACACTTGCAGCACATTTCGATGCTGATCGTGTTGTAGTTGTTGGCCTCCGGGTGCTTCTGGGTGTAATAACCGGCTGTTCCTACCGCCCACGGCACTGCATCCAGACTGCAACGCTGGTAGATGGTGCCATCCCAGTAGATGTAGAAATGTGCACCACACCCATCGGACGACAGGTCATGTGCCTGGCCGACCACGCCCAGATAATGCACTCCAATGTACTTTTTCTGATTTCCCCATGCCGGGACCCTGGACGATGATATAGCATTTGTAATTTTGTAGCTCATAATTTTTACCTGCCTTTCTCAGAGGACGCTCATGCATCCCCTTTTTTCTCTGCTTTCTGTGTCAGTATGTCGATCGCATTGGCGATCACTGCCGGCAGCGGTATGCCCATCAATCCGGCATTTTCGACGATTGAAATCAGTTCATTGGCAATGAACCCGATGATCACTGCATCACGGATGTAATCCACACCGATTGCCAGATCCAGCCGGTACGCCACCAGAACAAACAGCAGCGTCATGCATTTCCTGCACAGACCTTTCCAGCCTGTCCGACTTTCCAATGTCCCTGTTGACGTTTTCTTACTGTTGTGGAATACCCCGGCAACGATCAGACCGGATATGTAATCGATCGCCATAAAAATGATCAGCGTCATCAATGCCTGATCCCAGCCTCCAAAAAAAGAAGCAATCGTCCCACCGATTGCTCCTGTAATAGTACAAACCATTTCTTTTTTCATCCTCGTTAGTCTTTCCTTTCTTGGTCAGATGTGTTAATATGTATCTAACCAAGAAACAATCTAAGAAGTCTTGTGGGCAATGCCATCGCTCAACACAGGGCTTCTTTTTCGTTTACGGTTTCAAAAATTACAATAAAAATGGACCTCTACGGTCCTGCTCTGATGATACTTCCTCGATTAATATTCATATGTGCAGTCATCTCCATCTCCATTTGCAAGCAGCTGCAGACTGTGTTACGAGTGGCATCGGTAGTTTACCGTAGCCCTCTTTAGTTAATTATTCCAAATTCAGTGCTTCTCGAATCGCTTCCAGATCATCTGTTGTCAATGCTGGATAATCCGCTGCAATGTCCTCGAATACTTCTCCGTTCTTAATTCTGATGCGGAATGCTCTTACCATGATTTTTAATTTAAGTGTGTTCAATGTTTTCATTATGCTTCTCCTCCAATCAAATCAGCCATCATTAAAACAAGGTCGTCTGTTGCACTTTCAAGTGTATCAGTGCACTGCTCTACTTTATCCAGTCGTTCCTCTGCGGTCGGTTGTGGCTCTGGCATTTCTGTTTGTATCTTCTCCATTTCAGCAATTTCTTCTGCTGTCATATCCCTGTAGACCATTCCCATTACTGGTACCTCACGGGTACGGGTTTCTTCATGCTCACCAGAGATAAGGTTACCCTCTTCATCGTATTCTGGTGGAATGGTTACTGTGTAAGATTCTGTACGGGTTCCTGTTTGTTTGTATTCTGCTACTTTCATCGCTACCTCCTAACAAGCACTAACAATCGAGTTTCTACTGGATATCCACCATTTATATCGACCGAATGAAAGGCAAAACGCTTGCTGTCAATCCTTAATAAGGATGGTTTTCCCGCTCGTTGAGCATAATCTGCTGACGATGGGGTTGAATGCGACAAATAGCTATATTCGATTAAGCCGTATTGTGAATTAAGGAACTGTATCTTTTGGCAACCGATAGAAATCGTATTATTAGATAATGATCCGCCAAATGAAGCGAAACTTTCAGCGATACTGCTGCCGTTGTTGCTTGTACGTAAATATACCTGAGCATCCTTAGGTGCTGCTCCGCTTTTAAAATAGCAAATCATTTCTTTTGTATCATCTGGGACTTCAAACGAGACTTCTTGTGTTAGTTCTGCTAAAGTCTCATCCATGATTATTTGCCAGTCTCCCGTCCAAGCCCCCATCCTCTCTCTAGCAGCCGTCTGTTCATCTGCTGTCCACATAGCACCTTTACCGTCACACATAGCCGCTTTAACAGCATAGTCAATGGTTTCAGGGACTATTGGGCAAAATTTGTTTCTTCTCTCATCGATTTGATTATTTGTAGCAGAAGCAATCCTAATTAATCCAGTTTCATTATTTGCTCTATGCAGCCCGCCGTTACTAGTATATGTATCTATAGAAATTAATCCTGCTTCTTTTGTTTTTGTACATAAAGGTATCTCAGCGGTTCCATTCTGTACAATACTCTCGCCATTAATCCGCACATCCAAGTTACTTCCACCACTGTCAGCCCATTCACAAATGAATGTGCCATCTTCGTTGACGGATTTTACCCGAAGAATTTTGCCGACTATTGGCAAATCGGCTGGTTTTTCAATTTTATTTTCCTTTAGCGAATCAATTTCTGTTGCATTCTTCTGGATCTGATCCGCTGATTCCTGGATTTCTTCTTTCGCTGTCTCAGCTTTCTTAGCCGATTCTTCTGCTGACGTCGCACTGATCCGTGCCGCCTTGGATGCTGTTTCTGCAGTCTCTCTATCCGCCGCTGTTCCTATCTTGGCTTTCTCAGCGGCTTCTTTTGCCTGTACTGCATCGTTCTTTGCGGTTTCGGCTTCTGACCTTGCAGTTTCAGCCGCTTCCTTATCTGCATCTGCTGCCGCTTTCGCTGCTTCTGCATCCTGCTTCGCTTTTTCTGCTGCGGCTCTGGACTTTTCTGCTGAATCCTTAGCATCTGTGGATTCCGTTGCTGCCCGGACTGCTTCTGATCTGGCAGTTTCGGTTTCTGTTTTGAATGCTTCTGCGTTTTTTACAGCTGTTTCTGCATTTTCTTTTGATGTTTTTGCTTCATCGGCACTTGCTTGTGCTGATCCAGATGCTGACTCTGCAGCGTTCTTCGCACTCTCTGCCTTGTCTGCTGCTTTTTCCGCTGATTTCCTGGCACTCTCCGCTCGATCAGCGGATTCAGCAACTGCCACAATTGCCTGGCGGAACAGTTCCCCTTCTTCCGGTGTGGCATGGGCTTCCGGTTTCGGCCTTGCCCGGACTTTCATGCTGACACGATACTCCGTCTTTCCAGAATCGCCGTTTTCGATGTACACGAACGCATAGATTGTATAATCCTGCGTTGTTCCGCCGCCTTCCAGCAGTGTATCTGGGACAGGTACCTCAGTAACCCCCTCTTGCGTCACACCAATTCTGGTGACTGTTTCGCCGATCCGCTCTGTTGTCGAAAACTGAATTTCAACCGCCGCCGGGAGCTTCACGCCCTGGATCCGCAGTGTCTGTCCATAATCCCACTGCCACAGGTCGCTGACTGCTTGGCAGTAATGCTGCCCTGCATCTATGATTGCTGTTATCATGTATTTCTCACCTGATTTCTGTAATTGATTGTTACGAAAATGTCAGTTTCAACGCCGCACGCACACCACACGGTGCATTATTGACTGCGTTTGTCGTGTTCGGCATGGTGGCAGCAACAGACACCATGTTTCGGTTAATAACGCCCCTGTAAGAGGACGCCGCTACCAGCGTGGATGCATTCCCGCCATAGACATAATTTCCGTTCTGCCGGATCTGCAGTCCAGTTGCTGATTCTATCTTGACAGAACTGCAACCGACAATCGGTGTCGATACCGGGATACAGAACTGCACCTCCTGTCCCATGGATGTCACATAGCCTGCGTTGAAACATTCAACGCTTATGCTGTCACCCTTGGTCAGGATATTCATATTTCCGACCACGTACCAGTATGATCCGCTGTAGACCAGTTCCAGGACTGTGTACTGCTCGATCAGTTCTGCCGGGATGTTGCTGTTTTTGTAGTAGATCGGCTTCGCTCCGGTGGCATTGACATTCAGTGTTGGATTTGCAACTGTGTTTGCATAATTGAAACGGACTGTGATCCGAGATCCTACTGCCAGTTTGAAATTTGACAGACTCACTGTTTTTTCTGCGGTCGCTCCCGAGGTATTGCACACTGCATAGTGGGATATACTTGATGATCCATCAAAATTCATACCGTCAACAGTCACTGCCGTTTTTAATTTCGTTGCTGTTCCGGCGTTTCCAGATATGTCTGTCTGACCGTTTTCAATCAGATTATCAAACTTGTTGAACATAGCTGGTGTCATTAGACCCGGTGTAGTTGCAGTAACTGTAGGGATAGGCACACGACTATATCCATCTCCAACATTCAGATCTAAGAGTTGATTTTTTTCATCATAGCTAAGGGTTAGACCTCTCCATGTTCCATCAGCACACAGAAAACTTCTCCACATATTTTTATCCGGTGCTGGAACCAATCCCGCACTGCCGTTGTTCATAGAATTTGCCCCGGTGAAGTCCTTGATATCAGCCAGTTTATTTTTCTCTTCCGTAGTATAGTCATTCGTAGATAAACCCTTACCTGTTACTTTATCTACTTTTGAATCTAATGCATCCTCTTTTACTTTTTCAATTGATTCTTTAACAACTGTATCTTTAATATCTCCTACCGCTATCTCGACATCTTTTTGCAAATCCTCCTGCGTCACCATGCGTTTCACGTTTCCAGCATCAAAACATAAATAAGCCGCTCTTCCATCCTGTGTATTTGGATCACCCGAAAGAACCACCGCCCACTCTGCCGGAATCAATTTCCCTGGATCAAAATCCCCATACTCACCTCTACGCATTTGTATAGCCATCATCTCACCTCTAACTTTCAAAATCTCCTACTTTTACGGTACTGCAATTACAATTATTTTCTAATATTTGTGCCATACCAAACGCAAATTTAGAATGCGTAATCATTGAATAAAACGAATTTTGATGTCTATCCGTAATTACAATTACATCACCAGCTTCAATGCTTGGATCACTTTTAACATTAATAGAGAATGGACGCATTATTACGCCCACATCTTTCAAACCCTGCGTATACAACAATTTAAATTCACTATTTAATGCCGATGTATAATAATACCCACCAAGTTCATACAATTTAAAATCATTTTGTATATTTATTAAATCTGTATCTAAATATAAATCCGTTGTCCATATGACATTTTTTATAACTTCTTTGTCATCATCATTGTATTGAACTCTAAACCCGCTTAGATAAAAATTATTTGATTCTATTTTTGAGCTTATCAGATCATATACATGAATTACCTCCCAGTCATATTTAAAAAAGCCTCCAGCACATGTATCTCCAGAAACCATATCATTAAAAAATCCTCCAGCTACTCTTGTCTCAAACTCGGGTGCATAAAGATAATTTTTAAACCTTCCTCCGTTAAAATTTTTCCGTACCTTTTCTACATTTCTAAAAGGAATTGGAATAGACACCAGCTCTCCCGTATCTGCAATCCTCCAACAAGAAAGCATTAATTTTGCACAATATTGCAACATATCACGAAAAGTTAAATTCTTCTTTTCTGGCAGTTTTTCAACCCTGATTTTTTCTCCTGCAAGAGGAAAAAAGCAACTAATTTTTGATATATCTATTGATACATTACAATTTTTGCAAGCATCAGAAATAATATTTTTTAAATCACTAGGAAATTCTAATTTACTTTTTGTATATGGCACATCAAATTTTATCATATCGTCATAAGCTGTAATTTCTACAGATGTTTCTGTAAAAACAGCAGAATATATAGTGTAGAATCCTTTAGAAATTTTTTCAATTGTTCCATCAAATAACTTTATCCCTATTTTAGCTTCTACTCTCGCACCCTTAAACTCCACACCATCAAATTTTCCGTCAAAATTGTTTAACGTAGCTTTATACTCTTTCGCTGATATTGTTCCTATTACATAATTCTCAGAATCTTCTATACAATCATCAATGCTATACGCCAGAAAATCTCCCGTTTCCATTTCGATCTTGACAGAACTTTTACTCAATGTGTACACATCATGTATTGAAAATTCTCGATTTTTCTTGATTGCTTCCTTATATGCATTACTTGTGTTTATCATCGCAATCACCTCTGTATAATATCCACAGAAACTTCTTTGTAGTAAAAAATACCACCTATATCACCGCCAACCTCTTTTGCTATTGTTCCTCTATACGATTCAATCGTTACATTTGTTCCGTAATCACGGAACGTAATAGGGAAAAATCCTGTTGCTAAATTCTTTTTGATAAGAGCTGCCTGCTGTTCTGTAAGCCAATTCCATTTGATAGACAGATTTTTCTTTTCTGCTACGACATCTCCTACCATAGTTCCTGTAAGGGTACGGCCCGTGTCACTGCTCCATATGATTTCATCTGCCACACTCATCGAAACTGGTGCAGGCAGTTCTACGTTTCCACATTTCAATACAAACATCAGTTGCTCCTATCTAACATCTACCGTGTTAAAACGTTTATTAATTCCGATCTGTGCTCTTGTTGACGCTCGTGCAATGTCTACGCCATCTAAGTTAAAACTTACATTTGCAAGTGCCGCTACAATACGCATAGTTGCATTATTGGCAATAGATTCCATCTCTTCTTTCGTCGCACCTCTCCCGCCTACTGCCGATACCGCTGCGTTTACCATTGCCTGTAATTTGCTTTCTGGTGCCACAATCTCGCCTTCGTGCCGGTTATCACCAATTACTGCTAACCTTGGTGTATTGGCTCTTACAAATCCGCCTTGTGCAAGCAGCGGTATTCTTGGTGCATCCCAGATAGGCAGATCAAATCCAAGCGTATGTCCACCAATTCCAGGCACCCAGTCAGGCACATCGATCTGCAAATTATTGAACATATTGGCAACTGAATTAACCGCACTTTCAATACCTGCTATCAGTCCATTAGCAAAACCTATCACAATATTGATTGGTGATTTAAACAGATCTGTCATTCCATTCCATATTTCCAGAACACCTTTCCATGCTTTTTCCCAATCACCAGAAAATGCACCTGTTACAAATTGAATGATTCCTCTTAAAATACGTATGACATTGTTGATATTTTTTGAAACATCCCCGACAAAATTCAAAAATATCGTACCGATTGCTTCGATAATTGGCGATATCACCGGGAAAATTGCAGATGCTATCCAATTAATAAAAGGCTTGAACACATTACGCCACAGAACATTTATAAGATCAGCAACATCCCCCACCAGTCCAATAATATTGTTGATGGTTGGCTGTATGCTGCTCGTCCATACACTCTGAAACAAGGTTGATAACTTTGACAATACCGGTGCAAAATATTTATTATATCCATCCAGCAGGGTAGATAATATTTCACTGAACCCTTCTTTAAATCCATCGAACATCGGACTGATATGCTCATCATACACAGCTAAGATTTTTTCAAAGGTCTCTTTTACCGATGTATGCAGTGTTTCGAGAACCGTACTTATTGGTTCTAATGTATTATCAATAGCATCTTTTATTTTATCTTTATTATCTATAAAAGGTTGAAGAATACATGAAAGTATGTCATTTGTCAGTTTCAATGCAAGATCTTTAGAACCCAGAAATGCATCAGAAATCATGCCAAGCAGTTCTGCCGAACATACTTCGCCATTTTCATCTGCAAACACCGAAAATACGTCTGCAAAAGATGTAAAAAAATCTCCGACCAGATTTACCGCATCTGTTGAAGTATCCAGCATACTGACTAATCTGTCATGTATATAACCTTCACTGCCCTGTAAATATCGATCTATTGCACCTACCAGATTGGAGGCAATCGTTGTTCCGATGCTTACAAAAGATCCTGCAATTTTCCCGGCGTTTAAAGCAATCGCATCAAACAATCCCGAAGCGGATGTCTGTATTTGCGGATCTGTAAATATGCTTTTTAATGTTTCACCAATACTTTCGCATTTCTTACGGATTCCATCAATTCTTTTCCCACTGTCTCCAAATCCTATCAAGAATCCTTTCTTAAATAGGCCTGCAAGTTCTTTACCTCTTTCCAGTAAATCCTGCATCTTACGATTCAAGCCATCTACAACAGTATCTCCTTCGGCAAGCTTGCCAAAATCAACACTACCAGCCACATCCGGTACGGCACTTCCTGTAGTACTACTACTGTCGTCTTTCTTGTCCAGGCGATTGATCTTATCAAAACCCATAAGGCTTTTCAGCTTTTTGGATGCTTTTTCGGCCGCATTTCCCGCTGCCGTTGTATTGTCTTTCAGATTCTCTGCCGATTCTGCTGCATCATCCATTCCTGTTGCTGTCTGCTGCATATTATCTGTTGTGCCGGACGACTTCTGCCCGGTGATTAGCTCTGTTAACGACTTAAACGCACTTGCCAGCACGCTCAGGCGACCTACTACTGCATTGATCACTCTCAGAACCGGTGTAAACAGATTGATTAGACCTTGTCCAACCGTTGCCATAAGAGACTGCATCTGCAAAGATAACACTTTGCACTGGTTTGCCCAGGAGTCGGACGTTCGTGCGAAATCGCCCTGTGCCGCTGACAGCTGATCCTGTACGAATGAATAACGCAATGCTACCTTTTCAGCTTCCGACATTTTGTCGGTTGTCTTTCCAAATCCATTCGCCAGTGCGTACGCATCCAGTGATGTCTGCGACATAACAACACCAAGGTCTTTCAGTGATTCCGTTTCACCGGTAAATACCGATTTCAGCTTTGCGTATGCTTCGTCCTGGCTCAGATTGTAAAAAGATGCCACATCACCGGCCAATCCGGTCAGGGTTGTCCCCATATCAAGAGCCTGTTTCTCCGTAAATCCAAACGCTTTCGCCATGGCACCAAATGTACCGGTGTACTGTTTTGCCATGGTTTCTGACAGTCCGAAGCTTGCCGCTGCACTCTTTGCAAACTGGTCTACCTGTGCGGATAATGTTGGGAATGTAACATCAACAACGTTCTGAACCTCTGCAAGGTCCGAACCTAATTCCAGGCATTTCTTTCCAAACTCAACCAGTTTTCCGACAGCAAAGGCAGATGCCAATGCCGCACCTGCCTTTTTCGCCAAGCCCATCATGCTGTTCATCTGACGTTTAAACTGATTCTGGTTTACGACCAGATCAAGACCGATCTCGCCTATACTGTCTCTGTCTGCCATTTGTGCCACCTCCATTTTTAGGAGAACATCGGCACAATGGCACTACTTGTCCTGATTTATTTTAATTTCAAATTCTTTTCTACAGTGCCGTGCCTGGCATTTAATGAAAATGCCACAGCAAGAAGCATCCTGAACATACTGAACTTTTTGTCCATGTCCGCAAAATGGACACTTTATTTTTCTTTTTTCAATTTTGATCTACCTCCTGCCATTGTAATAAATGCCTGCTTCATCTGCTCCAGGAATACATCCCTGTCTTTTATGCTTACTTTTGCGGCTGTTCTGTTCCGCCATTCACACCGGATCCTTCTCTGCTCCGGCGTGAAATGTTTCAGCATCTCTTCATCTTCTTCTGTCCGTATCGATACCATACGGGCAAGGACCGTGTTCGGTCCAAGCCCGGCAAGCATCTGTCTGAATTCCTCCCAGGGCATTGTATTGACTTCCCTTGAAAGCCGGATCCCGTATTCCGACTGGAAGGATGCTACGATCAGGTCATAATCTTCGATCAGGTCGTAGCCGGGATCTGGGATTCCCCCGCTTCTTCTTCCTTTCCGGTAATCAGTGTGATCGCAGTCTGGACCACGATTTTCAGATCATCAAATGAAAGTTTCAGTTCTTCGATTGTTTTGCGTGCTTTCTCACTGAACAGCAGATCGTACATATTTGACACCTGTTTTGGTGTTCCTGCACCATCCCCAATGACATCCATAAGTTTCAGCACGGTTGCCGCATCTGCATTGACTTCCAGTTTTTTGTTCTTGATCACAATCACCGGATTTCCATCCATGTTCAGTTTTTCTGTAATGTCTACTGTTTTTGCCATGTTCTTATACCCCCCTATTCCGATGCCGGGATAACTTCCGGTTTCCCATTGCTCTGGATCTCGAATTCCAGCGGTGCCACTGCCGTTGAATCACCAGCACCAACATTTGTCACATTGATGACTGCACCAAGGAAATTAACCTCTGTGCCATCCGGAAATGTCCAGGCAATGTCTTTTTCTGCGTCACGTCCATTTACCCATGCCAGAGATGCGACCAGGTCGTTTCCCGGATCTCCTACGTTTCGCTTCGCAGATACTGTGATCTTAACACTCTTAGCTGTCAGCAGTCGTCTTACCCAGCCTTCTGTATCAAATGGA
>ENA-USUK01002467-USUK01002467.1-human-gut-metagenome-genome-assembly--contig:-NODE-2467-length-12351-cov-5.217452_pt1 | contig 12351 bp, 14 predicted proteins | sample MGYA00250062_ERZ773400 | MGnify/ENA primary metagenome ERZ773400 (study PRJEB29103, sample SAMN06111961) | human gut metagenome | biome: human gut; feature: ankylosing spondylitis patient; material... | reverse complement strand
AATTCTACGACAAGGAACAGGGTGGAATATATTGGTCGCTCGACTATGCAGGTCGTCCTGCAGATACCAAGAAACAAATTTATGCCTTAGGTTTTGCCATTTACGGCCTGAGTGAATACCATCGTGCTACCGGAGATGAAGAAGCGCTGACCTATGCCATCCGTCTCTTCAAAAGCATTGAACAATATAGTTTCGATTCCGTAAAGAACGGTTATTGCGAAGCATTAACTCGTGATTGGAACGATATTTCCGATATGCGTCTCAGTGACAAGGATGAGAATGAACGCAAGACCATGAATACCCATTTGCACATTTTGGAGCCTTACACAAATCTCTATCGCGTGTGGAAAGACGCCGTTCTTGAGAAGCAACTTCGTAACCTGATAGAGCTTTTCACAGATAAGATATTGAACCAGCAAACCGGACATTTGGAGCTCTTTTTTGATGATGATTGGGTGAGCAAATACCGTATCATATCCTATGGGCATGACATCGAGGCTTCCTGGCTGATTCATGAGGCGGCTTTAGTCTTGGGAGATAAAGCGCTGTTGGAGAAAGTGGAACCTTTGGTGGAGTACACTACCCCCTGCAGAAAAAGCGCCACAGCGTGGAGTTTCTGCGTACCATCCAGCACCTGCGGCCCCGGACGAACCTGTTTTCCGCCGTGTTCCGGGTGCGGAGCGTGGCGGCCTACGCCATTCATCAGTTCTTCCAGGAGCGGGGCTTCGTCTACGTCCACACCCCCATCATCACTGCCAGCGACTGTGAGGGCGCCGGCGAGATGTTCCGGGTCACCACGCTGGACCCCAAAAATCCGCCCATGACCGAGGATGGGGAGGTGGACTTCTCCCAGGACTTCTTCGGTAAACCTGCGAACCTCACCGTCTCCGGCCAGTTGAACGCGGAGAACTTCGCCATGGCCTTCGGGGACGTATATACCTTCGGCCCCACCTTCCGGGCGGAGAACTCCAACACCCAGCGCCACGCCGCCGAGTTCTGGATGATCGAGCCTGAGATGGCCTTCGCGGACTTGGGCGACTATATGGACAACGCCGAGGCCATGATCAAATATGTGATCCGCACGGTGCTGGAAAAGTGCCCCGACGAGATCAGCTTCTTCAACTCCTTTGTGGATAAGGGCCTGAAAGAGCGGCTGGAGCACGTGGCCTCCTCCGACTTTGCCCGGGTGAGCTACACCGACGCGGTGGAGATTCTGGAGAAGAACAACGACAAATTTGACTTCAAGGTGTACTGGGGCTGCGACCTTCAGACGGAGCATGAGCGCTACCTCACCGAGCAGGTGTACAAGCGCCCAGTGTTCGTCACCGACTACCCCAAGGAGATCAAGGCCTTCTATATGCGCCTCAACGACGACGGCAAGACCGTGGCCGCCGCCGACTGCCTGGTCCCCGGCATCGGCGAGCTCATCGGCGGCAGCCAGCGTGAGGAGGACTACGACAAGCTCGTGACCCGTATGGACGAGCTGGGTCTGGACAAGTCCAGCTACGACTGGTACTTCAACCTGCGCAAGTTCGGCGGCGTGGAGCATGCCGGCTACGGCCTGGGCTTCGAGCGCATGATCATGTACCTCACGGGCATCCAGAACATCCGTGACGTGCTGCCGTTCCCCCGCACCGCTTACGGTTTCTGATTCTGAGAACGATTGGGAATTACCTCCGCTTTGCTCTGGCAATGACAGCGGAAGAATTATTTTAAATAGCGCAATCCCGGAAAGTCTGCGGACTTTCCGGGATTGCATTTTCACGGGAAAGGTCGGTGCGGCCAGCGGCAGGTTTTGCGATAGCGCAGTTGCTGCCGGTTGGGACTCCATCTGTGAAAAGGTGTTTGGAGCGGCCCGCAGGCCGCGACAAACACGACTATAAAATAGAGTTCCGCTATTTATGCCCAGAGCATCGCGGAGGGCATTATAAATAGTGACCCGCCCTTAACTTTCAACAAGGAGACAAAAACAAGTGGAAAACATTGCACCGGCCCTGCTGGACTGGTTTTACAAAAACCACCGCATCCTGCCCTTCCGGGAGGACCCCACGCCCTACCACGTCTGGCTCAGCGAAGTGATGCTGCAGCAGACACGGGTGTCGGCGGCGCTGCCGTATTACGAGCGCTTTCTGGCGGCGCTGCCGGATATCCCGGCGCTGGCCGCCTGCGATGAGGAAAAGCTGCACAAGCTGTGGGAGGGTCTTGGCTACTACAGCCGGGTGCGCAACCTGCAGAAGGCTGCAAAGATCGTCTGCGAACAGTACGGCGGCCAGCTGCCTGCCGACTATGCCGCCCTGCGGGCCCTGCCCGGCATCGGGGACTACACCGCCGGGGCCATTGCATCCATCAGCTTTGGCATCCCGGTGCCGGCGGTGGACGGCAATGTGCTGCGGGTGTTTTCCCGCCTGTATAATGACCCCGGTGTCATTACAGATCCGAAGGTGAAAAAGGCCTTTACTGCCCGGGTGATGGAACATCAGCCGCCGGAAAAGGCCGGGGATTACAATCAGGCCCTGATGGAGCTGGGGGCGCTGGTCTGTGTGCCCAACGGTGCACCCCTGTGCGATGTCTGCCCGCTGGCCGGGCTGTGTCAGGCCCGCGCGGCGGGCACCACCGCCGCGCTGCCCCAGAAGGCAAAGCCGAAGCCCCGCAAGGTGCTGCCGGTGACGGTGGCGCTGGTGGAAAGCCCGGCGGGCTTTCTGGTACAGCAGCGGCCCGCAAAGGGACTGCTGGCCGGGCTGTGGCAGCCGCTGTTGTGGGAGAGCGAACACCTTTTGCAGGCCGAAGTGCTGGCAAGGCTGGCAGCCCTTGGAGTGGACACCGGCACCGCAGTGCCGGAAGCCCTGCCGGCGGCCAAGCACATCTTCAGCCACATCGAATGGCTGCTGTCCGGTGTGGCCCTCACGGTGCCGGAGCAGGCGGCCCCGGCGGGCTGCGTCTGGGCCAGCCGCGAGGAGCTGCGCACCACCTACACCCTGCCCGGTGCCTTTGCCGCCTACAAGGACCGGATGCTGGGATGATCTGGAAATTCTGGCAATCTGCCCAAAGCTTTTTGTACAGAATGGACAGGAAGCGAAAAAGTTGCCCGCAACGGTTGTAATTTTTGACAGGAACGGGTATAATAACCACAAGATAGCGGGGAAGCGGACCGTGCCCGAAACCCCCTGAATGGAGTGGATGCGGATGTTCTTTCTGGTAAAATGCTCCCTTCACATGCTGTCGTTTCTCTGGAAGGCGGCGGACGTGCTGCTGCGGGTCTCCCGCTGGAAAAATAAGCTGAAACACCATCGTTTCGACCGAAAAAAGGAGTGTACTGAACCTATGAAGAAATCTTGCCTGATCGCTGTGATCACTGCCCTGGCCGCTGTTGCCGGAGCACTGGCTGCTGCGGCTGTTTACCTGCACCGCCGCGAAAAGGAACTGGACGAGTACGAGCGTCTGCTCTTTGGCGAGGACGATGCAGAAACGGTCGAGCCGGAAGCTGCCGAAGAGGCACCTGCCGAGGATGCTGCAGAATAAACCAAACACCGGACACAAAGGAGGCGCACCGGCAGTCTGACCACAGGCTGCGCGGGTGCGCCTTTTTGCTACATAAAAGGAGAAGGACATGAAGCGTTTTCTGCTGTGGATCATCAGCGTTGCACTGGGCGTGGCCCTGCTGCTGGCGGCTGTGATGGGGGTGAGCTATGCCTTTACCACGCAGGGCGGCTGCCCGGATGCTGCCGCGCAGTTCGGCGGCCAGGAGCTGGAGACCAACGGCTTCTGCTGGCAGGTGCCGCTGCTGGGCGGCCGGCTGGACAAGGTGTTTGCCAGCCCTGCCACCCTCACGGTGCAGAAGCTGGGCACCCTGTACACGGCGCACCCGGACATTACTCTGCCGGACTGGGCCAGCTACACCACTCTGACCATCCAGACCGCGGTCGGCAGTGTGGTGTTTGCCGGCAGCGTGAGCGAATACCAGAGCTTCCTCTTCCCGGCCAACGGCGAATACAAGGCCGAAATGACCCTCTGGCGCGTGCCCAAGGGCGGCATGGCCACCCAGTTCGAGGGCGGCAGCACCGGTGCCCTGCGCAAAAATCTGGGGCTGGAGCGCCCCGCAAAGCCCACGGGGTGGTACCGGTATTCCTTCCGGTTCACCCTGCAGGCCAGCGCGGACATCGCGTTCTCCGCCGAGCGGGTGGAGCAGGGCGGCATCGTGGGCGTGCGCATCTCCGGCATGACCGGCGACACTGCCCCCGCCGTGGAGACCGACCTTGGCAGCGTGCAGTGCGTGCGCGCCGCCGACGGCTGGCGCGCCTACATCCCGGCGGCCTATAATGCGTCCTCCGGCGGACATGCGGTGAATGTTGCCGTGAACGGCGAGACGCTCACCCACACCCTCGTCGTGCTGCCCAAGGACTTTGGCACCGTGGAGGTGGACCCGGAACCGGCAGCCACCGATGCCGCCAATGCCGAGTTCCGCAATGCGGTCTGGGGCCTGTACGAGGCCCCCGCGCGGGAAAAGCTGTGGGCCGGCGGTTTCGTGAACCCGGCGGAAAACTCCATGACACTGGTGGACTACGGACAGGTAAAGGTGACGAACGGCCAGCAGGGCAGCCGCTCCAATTCCACCAAGCTCTACACCATCCCCGGCGAGCCCTGCCGCGCCCCGGCCAACGGCGTGGTGGTGCTGGCCCGGAACCTTGCCCTCACCGGCAACACGGTGGTCATTGACCACGGGGCCGGGATGCGCAGCTACCTGTACGGCCTGCAGGCGCTCGCGGTGCCCGAGGGACAGACGGTGGAAAAAGGCCAGGCCGTGGGTGCCCTGGGCGAAGAGCTGACCATGGACTTCAAGCTGGGCAGCAAGAGTGTGAACCCCTGGCTGCTGTTCCAGACCTCCGGCGGGCTGTTCTGGAAGGAAAACGGGTAAAGATAAATCAGAATTCAAGGAGGTTCTGTTATGCGCACGGAGAAGAAATCCCACCAATCTAGGATGGATCCTATTGTTGCTTTAGTTTTGATTTTCGCTGTACTAAAAGTAACAGGATTGATTTCGTGGTCATGGCTATGGGTACTCAGCCCGATTTGGATTACCCTTTTGATTTTCGCTGCTATTTTTTCTTCTATTTTGGTCGGTGGACGAATCGTTAAAGGAAAATGGTAACTTCCAGTTTGTCGGACGCTGAAAAAATCAAAAACCCTGTAACGTTTTCTCCTTTTGTGCGTTATTGGGGTGAAACAGCCCGAAAAGGAGGAAAAGACGATGAAACTGGATTGTGAAGTCATCCGGGATCTGCTGCCGCTGTACGCCGAGCACATGGCAAGCCCGGCCAGTACGGCACTGGTGGAAGAGCATTTGCGGGAGTGCGAGGCCTGCCGCGCCGAGCTGGAGCAGATGCAGCTGCCGGTGCCGGTGCAGCCGGAACCCCAGCCGGATGCCCCGCTGAAAGGCATCCGCACGGCTTTGCGGAAAAAGCGCATCCTTACGGCCGCAGCCGCCGTGCTGGCGGTGCTGTGCGCCGTGGTGCTGGTGTTCTGGATGGGCAACCTCAGCACGCCGGTGACGGCGGAGGAAGCCGGGATCTGGCTCTACAACAAAAAGGAGGATGGCGCAAACCTCTGCGTGCTGGAAGTGCAGGGCGAGAATGTCCGGCTGGAGACCGAGGGCGGGTTCAGCTGGGGCAAGGAATACATCACCGTCCGGGCCATGCGGTATACCTTCCCCGGCCTCCATGCCGCGCTGACAAAGCTGACTGGCTCCGAGACCGTGTCCACAGAGATCGCCGTCTCCCGCACCCAGGTGCTGGCCGTGGAGTGCGCCGACGGAACGCGCTATTACAGCGACAGCCAGCAGGTGGAACGATTCATTGCGGGGGAGAACCCGGACGGCACCGTGCGGTACGGGTACGGCACCGAGGAACAATATGGGCACGACTTTAAGAAGGGCTGATTATGGACATGGAAACCATTTACCGGCTCTATTTCCGGGACGTGTACCTGTTTCTGCAGGGCCTGACCCGCTCGGAGACACTGGCCGAAGAGCTGACCCAGGAGACCTTCTTCAAGGCGCTGGATGGCCTGAAGAACTTTGACGGAAAACAGGATGTGCGGGCGTGGCTGTTCACGGTGGCCCGCAACTGCTGGTATGACCGATGCCGCAAGGCAAAGCATACCGCCCCGCTGGAAGCGGCTGAGACGCAGGCCGCCGACACGCCGGACATTGCCCAGCTGCTGGTGGACAAGGATGCTGCCTTTACGGTGCACCAGTGCCTGCACGCGCTGGAAGAACCCTATAAAGAGGTGTTCAGCCTGCGGGTGTTCGGCGAGCTGTCCTTTGAGGACATCGGAGCCATTTTTGGCCACAATGCCGCCTGGGCACGGGTGACCTACTACCGCGCCAAGGCAAAGCTTCGCACCATGCTGGAAAACAAAACCTGATATCTCCCATTCGGATACAGCACAAAGGCCCCCGACCATGCGGTCGGGGGCCTTTGGTATGCGCGGGGTGCAGCCGTCAGGAAATGGAATCCACATCCCACTTCATGCGCACGGCGTCGGCACCGTCCAGATGGATGTGCATCGCACCGGCGTTGTCGGCAGCCTGCTGCGGGGTGCGGGCACCGCACAGCACGAACAGGCCGGGCACCATGCGGGCGGTCAGGGCAATGACCAGCTGCGCCATGGTGCAATGATACTTCTCGGTCAGGTCCTGCCAGTTGTTCAGCATGGCAAGGGCCTGTGCCCGGCGTGCGGGCTGGAAGTTGGGATTGCTGTTGCGGGTGCTGCCCTCCGGGTAGGTGGTGTCCATGGTCACCTTGCCGGTCAGCAGGCCCTGCTCCAGCGGGGAGTAGGCCTGCACCGACACGCCCAGCTCCTTGCAGGTGGGCAGCAGCTGCTTTTCAATGCGGCGGGTCAGCAGGCTGTACTTTTCCTGAATGACGTCCAGCTGGCCGTACTTGCAGTAGCCGCGGATGATATCAGAGGTGACGTTGGAGGCACCGATGGCGCGGATCTTGCCCTGGTCCTTCAGCTTCATCATGGCTTCCACCGTGGCATCCAGCGGGTACAGGCCAAAGTCAGGGGACTGCCAGTGGGTGTACAGCACGTCGAGGTGGTCGGTGTGCAGGCGGCGCAGGCTGTCCTCCACATCCTCGATGATGCTCTGGGCCGACAGGTCGCGGTACACGGTCACGCCGTCCACCACCTTGTGCAGTACGGGAGTCTCGTGCCGCCACTCCAGGCCGCACTTGGTGGACAGCACCACCTTGTCGCGGTCGATGTGCTTCATGGCTTCGCCCACCACTTCTTCGCTGTGGTACAGGCCGTAGATGGGCGCGGTGTCGATCCACCGGATGCCCTGTTCCACGGCGGTCTGGATGGCCTTGACCGACAGACTGTCGTCGTTGTCGCCCCACCAGGCACCGCCGCCGATGGCCCAGGTGCCCATGCCGAGGAACGGCACCTCGATGCCGCTCTTGCCGATTTGGAAATTCTTCATATACTTACCCTCCTGCCAGCAGTGTTCCCCGCAATGGGAACCCTTCATTCCAATGCTGGCATCCTTTGATGTATTTTTTGGCTTATTCAAAAAAAGCCGCAGCGCAGGGGGTTGCCCCACACAGCAGCTCTCTTGAAACAGATTCGCGTTTGCGTAACGAAGTGGAGCAATGAAAGCCCCGGTGGGGCTTTTAAGCGACCGAACGGTCTCGCGCAGGCGAGATGGAGGGGCCTTGCCCCGACAAGTTAAATGTTGCCGAACTCGCTCAGTTCCAGCGTTTCGTTGTGGGTCTCGGCCCAGCGCACGGCCCAGTCGGAGGTGAACAGCAGCAGGCGGTTGCCCTTCATGTCCTCCACAGCCTTGGTGTCGCTGGTCAGGTCCAGGTCCCGCAGGTTGTAGGTGTCGGGGTCGTTCTTCACCCAGCGCAGCTGCTCAAAGGGCAGCTGCTGCATGCGGATCTCCACGTTGTACTCGGTGTTCAGGCGGTACTCCAGCACTTCCAGCTGCAGCACGCCGACCACGCCGACCACCACTTCTTCCATGCCGCCGCCCACTTCGCGGAAGATCTGGATGGCGCCCTCCTGGGCGATCTGCTCCATGCCCTTCACGAACTGCTTGCGCTTCATGGTGTCCTTCTGCTCGATGCGGGCAAAGTGCTCCGGCGAGAAGGTGGGGATGCCCGCAAACTGCACCTTCTTCTTGCCGGTGCACAGGGTGTCGCCGATGGAGAAGATGCCCGGATCGAACAGGCCGATGATATCGCCGGCATAGGCCTCGTCCACGATGGCGCGGTCCTGCGCCATCAGCTGGGTGCCGGTGGCCAGCTTGATGTTCTTGCCCTCCTGCACATGATAGGCTTCCATGCCGCGCTCGAACTTGCCGGAGCAGATGCGCATGAAAGCGATGCGGTCGCGGTGGGCCTTGTTCATGTTGGCCTGGATCTTGAAGATGAAAGCCGAGAACTCGTCACGGCAGGGATCCACGGACTCGCCGGTCAGGCTGTCCACGCGGGCCAGCGGGGTGGGGGTGAGCCGCAGAAAGTTCTCCAGGAAGGGTTCCACACCGAAGTTGGTCAGGGCCGAACCGAAGAACACGGGGCTCAGCTCGCCGCGCAGCACCTTGTCTAGGTCGAACTCCTCGGCGGCACCGTCCAGCAGCTCGATCTCATCCGCCAGCTGCTGGTGCAGGTAGGGGGTGAGCAGCTCATCCAGTGCGGGATCACCCAGTTCGGCCTCGGTCTCATTGACCTTTTTCACGCCGTTGGCGCGGCCGTCGCTGGAGAAGGCCAGCACCTTGCGGGTGTTGCGGTCGAACACGCCCTTGAACTCCTTGCCGCAGCCGATGGGCCAGTTCATGGGGTAGGTCTTGATGCCCAGGATCTCTTCGATGTTCTCCATCAGCTCAAAGGGGTCGCGGGCCTCGCGGTCCATCTTGTTGATGAAGGTGAAGATGGGGATATGGCGCAGGGTGCAGACCTTGAACAGCTTGATGGTCTGGGCCTCAACGCCCTTGGCGGCGTCGATGACCATGACGGCAGAGTCCGCCGCCATCAGGGTGCGGTAGGTATCCTCCGAAAAGTCCTGATGGCCCGGCGTGTCCAGGATGTTGACGCACTTGCCCGCATAGTTGAACTGCAGCACCGAGGAAGTCACGGAAATACCGCGCTGCTTCTCGATGTCCATCCAGTCGGAAACGGCGTGCTTTGCGCTCTGCTTGCCCTTGACGGAACCCGCCTGGTTGATGGCTCCACCGTACAGCAGCAGCTTTTCGGTCAGCGTGGTCTTGCCGGCGTCGGGGTGGCTGATGATCGCAAACGTCCGACGGCGCTCGATTTCTTCACGATTTGTCATAGATTTATAAGTCTCCCAATTTCAAGTCAGAGGGGTTTGTTTCGGGTCCTTTCTTCGTCACATGGGTCGTTCTCCATCAATAGGCCTGCCCTCTCAGGCGCTTTGCGCCCGCTCCGCCAAAGGGAGAGGCGGCATCGCATCCGCGATGCCAAAGAGGGTCCGGCCGTCTAAAAATCAAACAGCATTTATTTTAGCAGAAATTCCACCTAGATGCAAGACTTTTCTCATTTTTTCAGAAGAAAGCAGGGCAGGGGTGCCGTTTCGGCCCAATTGGCGAAATCGCAGACGAGGACGGTGCAGCGCGTCAGGGGCAGTGTGCGCATCCAGTGCAGGATCTCCGTCTTCTCGTCCGACCCGATGACCCGGCCGCTGTAAAGGATGGCGCTGAGCACCCCGCCGGGCCGCAGTGCGTCGAGGGCCGCTTCCAGCGCAGGGATGCTGCTCTCCGCGTGGGAAAAGACCGTGTGGTCTGCCCCCGGCAGCCAGCCGAAGTTGAACATCACGGCATCCGCCGTACCGGGCTGCACATACTGTAACAGATGGGCGTGGCTGTCGCAGTGCAGGGCATACTGCCCGGCGGGCACCCCGGCCTGTTCCAGCCGGGCGCGGGTGGAGGCGATGGCTTCCGGCTGGATGTCAAAGCCCAGCACACGGCCCTCCGGTGCGATAAGACGGCACAGGAAGGCCGTGTCGCCGCCGTTGCCGCAGGTGGCGTCCACGCACAGGCGCGGGTGCACCAGCCGCGCGGCGAGGAAGTCCTGCACGAATTTGACGGCGGTCAGGTCCGGGGTGCGGCGGCGCACCAGCTGCGGCCCCTCGGCCGCAAAGCCGAATTTGGCCCAGAAGGCCATCTCGGCGCAGTCGGCGGGCAGGTGCTGATTATGAGAATGGAATCATAGGAGATTTGCCCAATTTTCCTTCATTTAGAGGAGGTGTTGCATTAGGTCCTTTTTTGAAGCATAAATACGGAATTCCGGTTTTTATAGAAAATGATGGAAATCTGTTTGCTTACGGTGAAGCCTTATCGGGTGCATTGCCTATGATAAACAGGGAATTATCTTTAGCTGGTTGCAGCAGGGAATATAAAAATTTGATTGGTATAACATTGGGAACCGGATTCGGTGCAGGAGTTGTTATAAATAAAGTCTTGTTGACCGGAGATAATGGTTGTGGAGGGGACATCTGGCTTATGAGAAATAAGAAATATCCGGATATGCTTGCTGAAGAAAGTGTTAGCATACGCGCTGTGAGAAGAGTATACAGCGATTTGTCCGGACAAAGCTCTGCTTCATTAAGTCCAAAAGATATTTATGACATTGCTGAAGGTATAAAGGAAGGTGACAGTCATGCAGCAATCGCAAGTTTTAATGAACTTGGTATAATGGCAGGTGCTGCTATTGCTTCGGTACTGAATGTTGTGGATGGTCTGGTGGTTATAGGTGGAGGAGTCGCAGGAGCCTCAAAATATATATTACCAGCTCTGATAACAGAACTTAGGGCACAACTGACAACTTTTTCGGGAAATAAGTTTCCATGCGTTTCTATGCAAGTATATAATGGAGAAGATGAATCGGAGAGAGCTCGTTTCTTGAGTTTATCTGATAGTCAGGTTGTCATTCCTGGTACTCATTTGACTACTACCTATCATCAATTAAAACAGACCTTGGTGCTGTGCAGTAAAGAAGGTGCTAGCCGCTCTATTATGCGAGGTGCTTATGCCTATGCGCTACAAAAAATAGATTTAACGTAATATTCGTAAACTAAATATCATATGAAAACACTAAAAAAAATCATTTTCATTTCTATTGTATTAGGAATGATATCATCATTAATTATTTCGTGTAAGAGTGATGATAAGCAACAGACAGGGTTACTGACCTTAAGTATTTTGGAGGGGAAAATTAAGATTGGGGATTATGTTTCTGTAGAACTGTCATTGTCTCATCCTGATTTGATTTCAAAAATTGTGGTTAAGAAAAGTATCGAAGGAAAAGAAGTCAGTTCTTATTTAAAGGAACTGAATGTGAAGGAATTGAGCTTTCCATATACATTCACTGAGGAGATTATCGCCGGTGATGAAAATGGAATATTAGTGTACTCCTTTTATGGAATGGATGAGAATAATAGTGTGGTGGATGCCGCAGATCTGGTTTTAACAGTGGAGCTGGCGCAGATTCCGTTATTGCTAAAATATGACTGGGTATTGGCATCACAAACTATTAAAGGAGAAGATACAGCTACTCCCGATTTGAAAGATGATATACATCGGTTTAATTCAGACCTGACTTGGCAGGTTGATTGGGGATTCATATTCTCAAGTGCTGCTTTGGAAACATTAAACTCCTATTGTGCATGGCAGGTTACCATGGACGGCGCTACTGTCAAGACTCTATCTACCATTCACTATAATGTGTTTTCACCGTCCCAAGCTTTGATGACTCATTATAATGTATTACAGTTGTCGGATCGTAAAATGATATTGGAAAGTTATCAAGACCTTTCAGGGCTGGGGGATGGCTATTCTTCAAATGAAAGAGTGTTGGAAGTTTATACGCCAGTATCCAAAACTGAAGATTTTACTCCTTATCGGGGACAAAATCCGGATAACTATATTGTAGCGTCTTGTAATCCGGGATCTTATTAATAAACAATCTAATCATAAAAACACATGAATAATTTATTTAGGAGCATAACTTTATTGTTGTTGATGTTTATTCTGGGAAGTGTTAGTGCACAGAATAAAAGTTTGAACGTCAAGGGTACAGTTCGTGATGCAATGGGTGACCCCATTATCGGAGCTACTATTTTACAGCAAGGTTCAACTTATGGAACCATTTCTAATAAGGATGGAGAATTTTCATTATCTGTTCCCGACAAATCAGTACTTGAGATTTCTTTTGTAGGATACCAAACAAAGATCGTTAAAGTTACCGCACAAAAGAGACAAGACATCGTTCATTCAGTAACTTTATAGCCAACTCCTTGTCGGCTATCGCGGCATACTGCTTTTTTGAAAAGAAG
>ENA-USUK01002460-USUK01002460.1-human-gut-metagenome-genome-assembly--contig:-NODE-2460-length-12369-cov-3.980394_pt1 | contig 12369 bp, 6 predicted proteins | sample MGYA00250062_ERZ773400 | MGnify/ENA primary metagenome ERZ773400 (study PRJEB29103, sample SAMN06111961) | human gut metagenome | biome: human gut; feature: ankylosing spondylitis patient; material... | reverse complement strand
ATTTGTTCGGGGCAGAGCAATATGGCGATGCCTATGAAAGGATTTAAGAATCAACCTGTGGAAGACGCCAATATGGATGTATTGCGTAGCCGTAATTCGCAAATCCGGCTTTTTACGGTGAAGCGTAATTCGCAGTTTGCTCCTGTGGATGATGTAACCGGTTGCTGGAATCACGCAGAGCCTAAGACCGTACGTGAGTTTAGTGCTACTGCATATTATTTTGGCCGTTTGTTGCAAGAACAGCTTCAGGTTCCTATAGGATTGATTGTTGCTGCTTGGGGAGGATCGGCTTGTGAGGCTTGGATGCGCCCTGAATGGCTCAAGGCATTCGCCGCAGCTAAAATCGCTCAAGTCATCCTAAGGATTTGGTTGCCCAAGGAATATCTTTCCTCTCAGATCGCACTCCGACTGTACTTTTCAATGGTATGCTTCATCCGCTTATTGGTTTAGCCATGAAAGGTGTGATTTGGTATCAAGGTGAAGATAACTGGAATCGTGCTTCAACGTATGCCGATATGTTTACTACCATGATAAAAGGCTGGCGTGCAGAGTGGAAGCAAGGCGACTTTCCTTTTTATTATTGCCAGATCGCTCCTTATGACTATGCCATCATTACAGCACCTGGTGAGCCGGTTATTAATTCTGCTTATTTGCGTGAGCAGCAATTGAAAGCCGAAACTATGGTGCCTAATGTCGGCATGGCTGTATTGATGGATGCAGGGATGGAGAAAGGTATTCATCCTGCTCGGAAAAGGGTAGTGGGCGAACGTCTGGCGCGTTTGGCGTTAGTGAACGATTATGGAGTCGAAGGTGTCATGGCACAGTCTGCCTGCTATAAAAAAATGGAAGTAAAGAATGATACGGTGACTGTTTTCTTTGATCGCGCAGATATGTGGATTAACTGTAAAGAGAAGTTTGCCTCCGATCTTTTTGAAGTGGCCGGTGAAGACCGGGTGTTTCATCCTGCAAAAGCGTGGATAGAACGTAGCAAAGTAAAAGTAAAGAGTGAGGCGGTGAAATCTCCGGTAGCTGTTCGTTATGCATTCAAAAATTATGCCAAGGGCGACCTTTATTGTGAGGATCTGCCGGTTTCCTCATTCCGTTCGGACAATTGGTGATATTATAAATAGAAATATGTTAATTCACGCTTCATGATGAATCGATTCCTTTTATCTCTTTCTTTGCTTTTTTTCATGGCTATCTCTGTTTGTGCAGAGTGGCGGCCGGGAAACTATACATGGGTGTCGCCCAGTTTGAATGTTTCGGAATCAATGCCTTGCGGAGGAGGCGATGTGGGGATGAATGTATGGGTGGAACAAGGCGATATTCTCTTCTATTTATCGCGTAGCGGATCGTTCGATGAAAACAATACGCTTCTCAAACAGGGGCGGTTCCGGTTAAAACTGCAACCCGACCTTTTCTTGGATGCGGTGGACTTCCGGCAGCAACTCCGGTTGAACGATGGCTATGTGTCCATTTCCTGTAATGGGGTGGAAGTGCAACTTTGGGCTGATGTATTCCGGCCTGTGGTACATGTGGAAGTGAAAAGTGAGAAAAGGGTTAGTGCTGAAATAGCCTATGAGAATTGGCGTGTCACCGATCGGGTTGTACAGAAAAAGATTGAGGGACAACAATGCTCTTATAAATGGGCAGTCCCCAAAGGAACTGTCACGCGTCGTGATTCAATCTGTGCTGAAATGCATCAACTGACCTTCTTTCATCGTAATGAGGGTGAGACGATGTTTGAAGTGACCATGCGTCAACAGGGACTTACCCATTTGATGGATTCCCTTTACAACCCGTTGGAACAGTTGACGTTTGGAGGCCGTCTTAGCGGTGGGGACCTTGTTTATAAGGGTAAACGGAATGGGGTGTATCAATCTACTCCCTATGTCGCCTGGTGCTATACATCGGGTGTTGCTCGCCGGAATCATCATTTCCAAGTGACTTTGAACACTGCGCAGTCATCATTTGAAGAATGGGAAGAAGGGCTGGTACAGACAGAGAAGTCAGTCGAGTTGGTAAAAAACCGGAAGCAGACGCGTAAATGGTGGAATGAGTTTTGGAACCGGAGTTATATCTATTTGGATGATGCCGGGCAACTTGCCAATCCTCATGGATTGGATGCCGATGATTTGAGTTTGGTCGATCCTGCCGACTCGTTGGCTGTTGCAGTGCGCAATTACACTCTTTTTCGTTATATGCTGGGATGCAATGCATACAGTAAGTGGCCTACCAAGTTTAACGGAGGGTTGTTTACTTTTGACCCTGTATGGGTGAATCCTGACATGGCATTTACACCTGATTTCCGTCGTTGGGGAGGTGGTACGCATACGGCGCAGAATCAGCGGCTTGTCTACTGGCCTATGCTTAAGAACGGTGACTTTGATATGATGTTGCCTCAGTTTGATTACTATTTACGTATCCTCCCAACAGCGGAGAAACGCAGTCGTATTTATTGGAACCATGAAGGAGCCTGCTTTGCAGAGCAGATTGAAAACTTTGGGCTGCCCAATCCGGCTGAGTATGGCTTTAAGCGTCCGCCCGCTTTCGATAAAGGCTTGGAATACAACGCCTGGTTAGAGTATGAATGGGATACCGTACTTGAGTTTTGTCTGATGATATTAGAGACGCACCGTTATCGGGGCATGGATATCCGGAGTTATGAGCCTCTGATCCTTTCTTCATTGCGTTTCTTCGATGAACATTATCGCTATTTGGCACGTCAGCGCGGATGCAAGGAACTTGACGGCAACGGAAAGCTGGTACTTTTTCCCGGTTCTGCGTGTGAGACCTATAAAATGACTTACAATGCTTCCTCTACTGTGGCGGCTTTGCATGTTGTGCTTCAGGCTGCCGGTTCTTATTTCAAAGAAAATGCAGAAGCTCTTGCTTTTGTTCGTGAGATGCAGCAGCGTATTCCTTCGATTCCGCTTCATACCATAGGAAATAAGATAATGATTTCGCCTGCTTTGGTGTGGGAACGTGTGAATAATGTGGAGACTCCGCAGCTTTATCCGGTTTTCCCATGGCGTGTGTATGGTTTGGGGCGTCCAAATTTAGAAATAGCCCGAAATACTTATTATTATGATGTTGATGCACAGAAGTTCCGTACTCATATAGGTTGGAAACAAGATAATATTTGGGCTGCTTGCTTGGGACTGACTGATGAGGCGGTGGCACTTAACCAACGTAAATTATATAACGGACCGCATCGTTTTCCTGCATTTTGGGGGCCCGGATACGACTGGACGCCCGATCATAATTGGGGAGGAAGTGGTATGATAGGATTACAGGAGATGCTGATGCAGGAGGATGCGCAGGGTAATATAATACGTTATCCGGCTTGGCCTAAGAACCGGAAGGTTCATTTTCGTTTACATGCTTCTGGAGGAAGGGTTGTAATGGAATAACGAGTACATTTGCAGGGAATAATCGTCTCATATAATGACTTGAAGTAGTATATTCGGGTTTCGTATTATTGATGAATTAATCCCTATGATAATGAAGAAGTTTTTGATTTTGATGCAGTTGTTCTTCTCAACAGCATTTTTTGCCTCGGCACAAGTTCAAACAGAAATCTCGCAAGATGAGCTTGCCCGTATTTACGAGGAGGTAAAGACCCCTTATAAGTATGGTATGGTGATTGCCCCCCAGGATAATGGGCATAAAATAGACTGTCCCACAGTGTTTCGCGAAGGTGATTCCTGGTATATGACCTATGTGGTTTACAATGGGAAAACCGGGCAGGATGGTCGTGGCTACGAGACTTGGTTGGCGAAAAGCTCCGATCTGCTGCATTGGAAAACTTTGGGACGCGTACTTGCTTATCGTGACGGAAAGTGGGACTGTAATCAGCGCGGAGGTTTCCCCGCACTTGCCGATATGGAGTGGGGAGGTACCTATCAATTACAGCAATATAAAGGCCGTCATTGGATGACTTATTTGGGAGGTTCGGGTACCGGTTACGAGTCGGTCCGTGAACCGTTGTATGTGGGCGTGGCAAGTACCGATAAACCTATTACGGAGGCGCATGAATGGCAGGCGTCCGATAAGCCGATTCTGCATATTGATGATAAGGACGCCCAATGGTGGGAAAAACTCACGCAATACAAGAGTACTGTGTATTGGGATAAGTCGAAACGTTTTGGCAAGCAGTTCGTAATGTTCTACAATGCTGCAGGCGTGCACCCCCAGACTGGCAAGAAGGCAGAACGTGTAGGTATTGCCCTTTCCGATAATATGAAGAAATGGACCCGTTATGCAGGCAATCCGGTTTTTGCACATGAAATTGCGGGAGGCATTACCGGTGATGCGCATATTCAGCGTATGGGTGACTTCTATGTAATGTTCTACTTCTCGGCTTTTGATCCAAAACGCACCTATAAGGCTTTCAATACTTTTGCTGTTAGTCGTGACTTGGTACACTGGACCGACTGGCAGGGAGCCGATTTGATTATCCCTTCAAAAGAATATGATGAACTTTTTGCGCATAAAAGTTATGTTGTGAAGCATGACGGTGTGGTATATCATTTTTATTGTGCAGTGAACAACGCGGACCAGCGTGGTATTGCCGTAGCTACAAGCCGTCCTATGGGACAGTCGGACGTACGTTTTCCAGTTCGCGATATTAAAAGCCGTCGTATTTTTACCGATTTGAACAGAGGGTGGAAAACCTGGCTGGTCGAATCGACACAGGCCAATCAGCCGTATGTGAAACTTCATCATCCTGTTACGGTGAACTTGCCGCATAACTGGGATGACTATTATGGGTACCGTCAACTGACGCATGGCAATTTGCATGGGACGGCCCTATACACTCGTTCGTTCGAAGTCCGAAAACAAGAAGGCCGCCGTTATTTTCTTCAATTTGAGGGGATAGGTACGTATGCTACCATTGCTCTGAATGGTAAGGCTTTTAGTCGGCAGCCGGTAGGACGTACCACATTGACGCTCGATGTGACAGATGCCTTGGTTGATGGTGAGAACTGCCTGGAAGTAAAAGCCGAACATCCGGAATTGATTGCCGATATGCCTTGGGTATGTGGTGGATGTTCATCGGAATGGGGATTCAGTGAGGGGTCACAGCCCTTCGGTATTTTCCGTCCTGTGGTGCTGGAGGTGACCGATGAAATTCGTATAGAACCTTTTGGTGTACACATCTGGAATGATGAAAAGGCTGCTAACGTATTTGTTGAAACGGAGGTTAAGAATTATGGTAAGGCAACAGAAACGATAGAGTTGGTCAATAAACTAAGTAATGCCGATGGAAAACAAGTTTTCCGTTTGGTTGAGAAAGTAACTTTGGCTCCGGGAGAAATGAAAGTCGTTCGCCAGCAAGCTCCTGTCGAGAAACCTGTTTTGTGGGATACAGAAAATCCATATCTCTATAAACTAGCCAGTATGATTAAACGTGATGCAAAAACTACGGATGAGATTTCAACACCGTTTGGCATCCGTACCATTAGCTGGCCGGTCAAACGGAATGATGGAGACGGACGTTTTTATCTGAACGGAAAACCGGTGTTTATTAATGGGGTATGTGAGTACGAACATCAGTTTGGACAGAGCCATGCATTCAGCAATGAACAGGTGGTTGCAAGAGTAAAACAGATACGTGCGGCCGGGTTTAATGCATTCCGGGATGCTCACCAGCCCCATCATCTCGACTATCAGAAGTATTGGGATGAAGAGGGAATCCTGTTCTGGACACAATTATCTGCTCATGTATGGTATGATACTCCGGAGTTTCGCGAGAACTTCAAAAAGTTACTTCGTCAATGGGTGAAAGAACGTCGCAATTCTCCTTCAGTGGTAATGTGGGGATTACAGAATGAAAGTACTTTACCTCGTGAATTTGCACAGGAATGCAGTGATATTATTCGTGAGATGGACCCGACTGCAAAGACAATGCGTGTCATTACAACTTGTAATGGCGGTGAAGGTACAGACTGGAATGTGATTCAGAATTGGAGCGGTACGTATGGGGGAGATGTGACTAAATATGGTCAGGAACTTTCTCAAGCTAACCAATTATTAAATGGGGAATATGGAGCATGGAGAAGCATCGGTTTGCATACGGAACCGGGAGATTTCCAAGTGAATGGTGTGTGGAGTGAAGACCGCATGTGCCAGTTGATGGAAACCAAAATCCGTTTGGCGGAGCAGGCTAAAGATAGTGTTTGCGGGCAGTTTCAGTGGATATACAGCAGCCATGATAATCCCGGACGTCGCCAACCGGATGAAGCATATCGCAAAATAGATAAAGTCGGTCCGTTCAATTACAAAGGATTGGTTACTCCGTGGGAGGAACCGCTGGATGTGTATTATATGTATCGTGCCAACTATGTTTCCGCAGCCAAAGATCCGATGGTCTATCTCGTATCCCATACATGGACTGACCGTTTTGAGAAAGGACGTCGCCGTGCTACTATAGAGGCTTACAGTAATTGTGATTCAGTGTTGCTTTACAATGATATGACAAATGAAAAGGCAACCTTCCTCGGACGTAAAAAGAACAATGGAGCGGGCACTCATTTTATGTGGGAAAACCGGGATATTCGCTATAACGTACTTCGTGCTGTGGGATATTATAAAGGTAAACCGGTAGCGGAAGACCTGATTGTGTTTAAAGGTTTGGAACAGGCCCCGAATTTCGAACTTCTTTATCAGGACGATAAAAAAATATTGAAAGGAGAGGCAGGATATAATTATCTATATCGTCTAAATTGCGGAGGAGATGATTATACGGATAGTTTCGGACAGTTGTGGTTGCAGGATAATACGAACTATTCCCATTCATGGGCGGAAAACTTCAAGGATCTGAATCCATATCTTGCCAGCCAACGTACTACCAATGATCCGATTCGTGGCACTCGTGACTGGAAGTTATTCCAACATTTCCGTTTCGGACGTCATCAGTTGGAATATCGTTTCCCTGTGGCAGATGGAACCTATCGCATTGAACTGTATTTCACAGAACCCTGGCATGGCACAGGGGGAAGTGCTTCTACCGACTGTGAAGGGCTGCGTATCTTCGACGTTGCCGTGAATGATTCTGTCGTATTAGACGACTTGGATATCTGGGCAGAAAGTGGTCATGACGGAGTTTGCAAGAAGGTGGTATATGCCACAGTGACAGGGGGAATGTTGAGAATTCATTTCCCGGAAGTGAAAGCCGGTCAAGCCTTGATTTCGGGTATCGCTATTGCTTCCACAAATAGAGAACTGAAACCGACGGTATTCCCTGCATCCGATTGGAGTTGGGAAAAGGCAGATAAAGAAGTGATGGAAAAGACTCCAAAAGAGTTGCTTCCTGAAGACAAGAACGCCCGTGTCAGTATATCATACGAAGCGGAAACGGCTACACTAAAAGGTAAATTCAAAAAGAAAGAACATCGTAAACAGATGGGAGTATTCTTTGATAAAGGAAAAGGGAACAGCATTGAATGGAATGTTTCTACCGGATTGGCTCAAGTGTATGCGCTTCGCTTTAAGTATATGAATACTACCGGAAAACCAATGCCTGTCATCATGAAGTTCATAGATTCGAAAGGGGTGGTATTGAAAGAGGATATATTGACCTTCCCGGAGACACCGGATAAATGGAAAATGATGAGCACCACTACCGGAACCTTTATCAATGCCGGACATTATAAAGTATTACTTTCGGCAGAAAATATGGATGGGCTCGCTTTTGATGCGTTGGATATTCAATAAAAAAGAACGAATGAAAATATATACTTTACTGCTTGGTGTCTTGTTTGTTAGCCCAATACAGGCACAAACAATACATGATTGGGAGAATCATCATGTTCTTCAGATTAATCGTGAACCGGCAAGAGCCGCTTTTATCCCTTTCTCTATACAGAAAGGAGACTGTTCGATGTCTTTGGATGGAACTTGGAAATTCCGCTGGACTCCTGTTCCCAATGAAAGGGTCCTGAATTTCTATCAGATAAACTTTGATGATAAAAGCTGGACAGATTTTCCTGTTCCGGCAAACTGGGAAGTGAACGGATATGGTACGCCTATTTATGTTTCAGCAGGTTACCCGTTCAAAATAGATCCCCCGCGAGTGATGGGAGAACCCAAAACTGACTATACCACGTATAAAGAACGAAACCCTGTCGGACAATATCGCCGTACATTTGTTTTGCCAGCCGGATGGGAAGCAAACGGGCAGACTTTTCTACGGTTTGAGGGCGTAATGAGTGCCTTTTATGTTTGGATCAATGGCGAACGGGTAGGGTATAGCCAAGGTAGTATGGAACCGAGTGAATTTAACGTCACGAAGTATCTGAAATCCGGAGAAAATCAGATTTCATTGGAAGTTTACCGGTATAGTGACGGTTCCTACCTGGAAGATCAGGATTTCTGGCGTTTTGGAGGTATTCACCGCAGTATTCACCTGATACATACTCCGAACATTCGTATCCGTGATTATGCTATACGCACTCTGCCTGCATCTGCTGGTAATTATAAAGACTTTATTTTGCAGATTGATCCGCAATTCAGTGTGTATAGAGGAATCACCGGTAAAGGTTATATTCTGCAAGGAGTATTAAAAGATGCTTCAGGCAAAGAAATTGTTGCATTGAAAGGCGATGTGGAAGATATACTTGATTTGGAGCATAAAGCAAGCCGGATGAATGAATGGTATCCGCAACGGGGACCTCGTAAAATGGGACGTTTATCAGCCGTTATAAAATCACCGGAAAGATGGACGGCAGAAACGCCCTATCTTTATAAGCTGCACTTAACCTTGCAAAATGAGGAAGGAAAAGTATTGGAACAGATAGAACAAGCTGTGGGTTTCCGTTCTGTAGAAATCAAAAAAGGACAACTGTTGGTGAATGGCAGTCCGGTTCGTTTTCGTGGAGTAAATCGCCATGAACATGATCCCCGAACGGCACGTGTCATGAGCGAGGAACGAATGCTTCAGGATATTCTTTTAATGAAGCAGGCGAATATAAATGCAGTACGTACCAGTCATTATCCGAACGTCAGCCGTTGGTATGAGTTATGCGACAGCTTGGGACTGTATGTAATGGACGAAGCGGATATAGAGGAACATGGATTGCGCGGAACATTGGCAAGCACTCCCGACTGGCATGCAGCATTTATGGACCGTGCAGTTCGTATGGCGGAGCGTGATAAGAATTATCCAAGCATCGTCATGTGGAGCATGGGAAACGAGAGTGGTTATGGACCGAACTTCGCCGCTATCTCTGCATGGCTGCATGATTTTGACCCGACTCGTCCTGTACATTATGAAGGAGCACAGGGAGTGGATGGCAATCCTGACCCGAAAACTGTCGATGTTATCAGCCGCTTTTATACCCGGGTGAAACAAGAATACTTGAATCCCGGTATTGCCGAAGGAGAGGATAAAGAACGCGCTGAAAATGCACGTTGGGAGCGGTTATTGGAGATTGCGGAACGCACCAATGACGACCGTCCGGTAATGACAAGTGAATATGCACATTCCATGGGGAATGCATTGGGAAATTTCAAGGAATATTGGGATGAGATATATAGCAATCCCCGTATGCTGGGTGGTTTTATATGGGATTGGGTAGATCAGGGAATCTACAAAACTTTACCGGATGGCCGTACCATGGTGGCTTATGGTGGTGATTTTGGTGATAAACCGAATTTAAAAGCGTTCTGCTTTAATGGATTGCTGATGAGCGAGCGTGAAACTACGCCTAAATATTGGGAAGTAAAGAAAGTGTATGCACCTGTCGAACTAAAAATGGAAAACGGGAAACTGAAAGTGACGAACCGGAATCACCACATCGGCTTGTCTCAATATCGTTGCCTATGGACTTTGTCAATCGATGGAAAGCAGAAAGAGCAGGGAGAAATTACCTTACCGAAAATAGCTCCCGGAGGGAGTCAGACGATAGATTTGCCGACTTTCCGCTTATTGAAAGGCTCCGGTTCTTTGAGTAATCAAACAAAGAGAGGTCAAGGGAAAGCTCTGTCTGATTGCCAACTAAAAGTAAGCATCGTTTTGAAATCGGATGCCCTTTGGGCAAAAGCGGGGCATGAAGTGACTTGGGAGCAATTCTGCTTGCAGAAAGGAGATTTGATCTCTACTGATCTAGTCAATAAAGGAACACTTCAAGTGAAAGAGGACAATCAGTCCTTATTGATTAGCGGACGCGGTTTTTCCGTTCAGTGGGAAAAGAAAATGAACGGAAGCATGACTTCCCTTCTATATAATGGCAAAGAAATGTTGGCTCATTTAGATGATTTTCCTGTTCAACCCGTCACTCAAGTTTTCCGTGCTCCGACAGACAATGACAAGAGTTTCGGGAATTGGCTGGCTAAAGACTGGAAATTGCATGCAATGGATAGTCCGCAGATAAATTTAGAATCTTTCAACCATGAAGTACGTGCAGACGGGGCGGTAATTGTACGGATCCAAACAAGCAATTTATATAAAGAAGGAAAAGTGACTACAACTTCTGTTTACACTGTTTCTTCAGATGGAACGATTGATTTAAAGACGACTTTCCTACCACAAGGAGTTCTTCCCGAAATCCCCCGTTTAGGAATCGCATTCTGTCTGGCACCTGCTTACAATACATTTACCTGGTATGGCAGAGGACCACAGGACAATTATCCTGACCGCAAAACATCTGCTGCTATAGGGCTTTGGAAAGGAAATGTGGCGGAACAATATGTGCATTATCCCCGTCCGCAGGATAGTGGAAATAAAGAAGAAGTACACTATCTTACCCTGACTGACAAACAGAATAAAGGTATTCGTGTTGATGCGGTAGAAAACGTGTTTTCCGCATCTGCTTTGCACTATACTGTGCAGGATATCTATCAAGAAACTCATGATTGTAATTTAAAACCACGTGCGGAAGTCATTTTAAGTATGGATGCTGCCGTGCTCGGATTAGGAAACAGTAGTTGCGGACCGGGTCACGTAGCTTAACCCGATCCCGAAACCATGCACATCAGTCGAACGCCCGCGGTGAATCCTGTAATACCGTTCGAAAATCTTTTCCCTGAACTTTTCCGGGATACCGATTCCGTTATCTTTAACGTCTATCGCAATCATCCCATCTACCTCCCGACACACGACTTCGACTTTTGCAGGATCACCCGAATATTTGATAGCATTCTCTATCAAATTACTTATGGCATTCGGGAAATGAATATCATCCGCTTCAATTACATCAACGCTCAACTGCTAGTCAACCTTGATAGAGACATTCTTTCCCATTAACATCGGATCAAACAATGCAACCAGTGAATCAATAGTTTCTCGCAAATTTAATCTATTCCACGATATTTTAAACCCTTGTTTCCAAACAATTAATAATTTATACACGAAATTATTCAATTGATCCACCCGTTTATGTGCCGCATTTAACAATATTCTCTGTGCATCCTTCAAATTTTCAGTTCCGTACGAAATAATCCCGGAAAAAGCATTTTGCACGGCAGATAACGGAAGCTTCAACTCGTGAACCATACTACTCATAAATTCTTCCCGAATCTTAGATATCTGATATTGAACGAGGATCGTTTTGATCTGGTAAATAAAACACACAATCAATAACACGAACAAAACGAAAGAACTAATCAACACTCCCGTCATTTGTGTAAAAAACGTTTTATAGGGCATATCAAAATAAACAATCACACCATGATGACTTTTCAAACCTAATTCTACCATATTAGACACAAGCCGCCTTCTAATTTTTGAAAACCCAGTATCGGTAGAAGCAATAATATCACCAGTTTTAGTATTTACAAGCTCTATAACATATTCATTCTCAATTCCATTACTTTCAAAAATAGACTTGCATACACTATCTAACATACTAATATTTTCCTCTGACTGTTCCTTCACCAAATCATAACAGACTTTCCTAAACACACCTAAATATCCGGCATCTTTATCATAATTAATGATTGTAGTATCTCCCTTCCAAACAAATTTCACGATTTTATCATCAGGATTCACACTAACACTTGGAGGTTCTTGCACAATAACCCGATTACCAACCAAATATTCTTCGAACCCTGATTCAACTGCGCCAGACAAAATATTATTTACGATATTTAAATATTCAACCTGCTTGAATTGAATCAATCGATTCAACCAAAAACCTTGAAAAATCAACAAACACAGTATCGCAAATATCGAAACACCCCAAACCACATGAATTTTTCTATTCATAAATCATAATGTTATAAATCTATTCAAAGATATAGAAATTATTTTCTATCGTGTTATCCAAAAACATTTAGATAAATTAACAAAAAATCGATACAAATTAGATACAATTTAAGTCATCTCGATCACTTATTTTTGCCTTAATTTAAATACCAAGGCAAATG
>ENA-USUK01002457-USUK01002457.1-human-gut-metagenome-genome-assembly--contig:-NODE-2457-length-12389-cov-3.446231_pt1 | contig 12389 bp, 13 predicted proteins | sample MGYA00250062_ERZ773400 | MGnify/ENA primary metagenome ERZ773400 (study PRJEB29103, sample SAMN06111961) | human gut metagenome | biome: human gut; feature: ankylosing spondylitis patient; material... | reverse complement strand
ACTCATTTTCAGTCAGCTCCAAAAAGATTTGTTCAAGTGATTTGCCTGTGTTCTGACTACAAAGATTATCGAGAGTGCCGTCATAAAGCGATTTGCCCTTTTTAATTATGATAACCTTGTCGCAGAGTTTTTCGGCAACTTCAAGTATGTGGGTGGAGAAAAATACGCAGTTACCCGCATCTGCGTGTTCACGCATCATAGCTTTCAGTTCAAAAGCACTCTTAGGGTCAAGACCGATGAGCGGTTCGTCAAGAATCCATACATCGGGATTGTGCACAAGTGCGGCGGCAACCATAATTTTCTGACGCATACCGTGCGAGTAGCTTAGCATAGGTGCGTTTAAGCTGTCGGTAAGTCCGAATCTGTCGCAAACTTCGGTAAATCTCTTTTTGCGCACATCTGACGGAACTTTGTAGATGTCACCGATGAAATTGAGAAACTCAATTCCTTTGAGCCTTAAGAACATATCGGGACTGTCGGCAATGTAACCGATACTTTTCTTTGCCTCAAGCGGTTCTTTTTTTATGTCGTGACCGTTGATGCTTATTTCACCGCTGTCACTTGAGAGAATACCTGTAAGCATTTTGATTGTGGTGGTTTTGCCCGAACCGTTCGGTCCGATAAAACCTACAATTTCGCCTTTATTTACAGTAAAAGACAGGTCGTCTACTGCTTTTAAAGTGTTGTTAAATACCTTTGTAACATTATTGAATTTTATCATAATATCAGTCCTTTATATGAATGTATTTATATAAATATTATAAAATCAGATATAGTCCCTGTCAATTATTTTTACATTGTTTTTAAAATTTGTTCTAATGCGACATATTTTGAAAAGCTTTTTGTATATGCAAAGTTTGGCAACAACAATAACCCCTCCGACAACGCATATTAACAGCGTTGCCGGAGGGGTTATGCTTTTAAGCCTGTAATTGATTTAAAATTTTATTTCTTATTCTTTTTTAGTTTACCGATTACATAAATCAGTACAAAGCCGAGCAGGAAAGCACCTACTACACATTTAAACACAATGCCGAGCACACCGTCAAACATTGCAATTCCCGAAAAACTGTTCATAGCGTACCATACAGTCATAAAGCTGAAAAAACCCCCGATGATGTAGCACAAAGAACCGAGCTTTTTTGCCGATACGAACATATACAGAGCGATTATTGCCCATAATATAAAGTAAAAGGATTTTATGGTTTCCATTTGTTGATCTCCTATAAATCTAATGTATTAATGATTTAAAGTTTAAGGTCGGGAATATACTGCTTTATAATTGAAATTAATCCGACCTTTGGAGTATCTTCGTCGGGTAACTGCGGAAAGTCATATGCCGCATAGTCATTGCCCTCGATAATCGCAGGTCCGTTCTCCGAAATGCATACATCCCAACCGCAATACTTAAATTCGGGTTCTTCCAGTGCCGCCTTTTTAACAAGCTCCTTGACCTCTTCACAGTAAGGAATTTTAAAACCTTTAAATTTTATTCCCGAATACGGGTGTTCGTATGCAATTTCCATATCGGAAGTATGTCCCGGCCCTGTTACCGTACCTGTATCGAGGTCAAAGTGACAGGCAAAACCGCCGTTTTCAAGATTATCTACAAATTTACCGTTATTTCCTGTTTTAAACACCGCATACAAAATATTCGGCTTGCCGTCTACCACAAGTGTGGCAATTCTTAAGCAGTTAATTGAGTGAGGATAAATTTTTGAAACATCTGGGTGCTGTTTTATTGCCTCTTCAAGTACACCGAATTCGTTTTCTTTGTCAAAAACATAATTATAAAATTCTTCGTCACTCTTAAAGTCTGCTTTAACAAGTTTTTCAATGCCTTTGCCGCATTCGCCGAAAGCAGGCTTTGCAATGAAAACATCCCAAGGCTTAATAAATTCGCTGAATTGCTCCAAAGTAATCTTTTCCTCAATTACAAGTACCCGTCTGCCAAGATATTTTGCAAATCTGGTATCAAATAATCTTTTATCGTTAAATATTTCGGCACTTGTAAGATCGTTCTGCATTAACATAAAACGCTTGTTTTTAAAGCGTGTCATATACGTTTTGCGCTGGTCTGCAGTCATATTGTAGTATTCAAACAGAACATAGTCATTATATCCCGCTCTGTATTTAAAAAAGCAACCTACCATATCAAAGAAAATGCCGGCTTTGTTTTTGCCGGATTTTGTGTGAACGGTATTTATTGCGCCGGAAAGTTTGCTGAATGTTGCGCCGGAGCAAACTCTGAAAAAGTAACCGATTCTCATAATAACCTCTTTTGTATCTTAGTTGTATCAAAATTACGGCTAATTTAAGCCATTTTGTGTAGTTAAGGGTGTATTTGTCAATATAACTTCCATTATAGTATATTTTGCGCTGAAATGTCAATAATGGTGACGGATTTGTGAAAAGTTTTTGAAAAGTAAAATTTTTCTGATAAAACTCTTGACTTTTGCTGACTTTAAGATTATAGTATAAACATAAGAGTTAGCACTCACACACAGAGAGTGCTAAAACAACAAAAAACGCAGGCAGAGAGGTGATACCTATGGAGCTTGCGGAAAGAAAGCAAAAAATTCTTTCGGCTGTTGTTGAAAACTTTATAAAGACAGGTGAGCCTGTAGGTTCAAAAACTCTGATAGACGAAACGGATTTAAAAGTTTCATCGGCTACGGTAAGAAATGATATGGCAGACCTCACACAAAAGGGTTATCTTGTTCAGCCGCATACATCGGCAGGCAGAATACCTACTCAGCAGGGCTACAGATACTATGTTGACAATCTTATGAAGATTGTGGCGGTGTCACAGCGGGGCAGAGAACTTGTGGAGGATAAACTTTACAGAAATGCCGAATCACCCGAAAATATTTTAAAATCGGCGGCAGATCTTCTTTCGGAGCTGACAGGACTTACCGCAGTTGCCACAGCACCGAATTCCGCAGAAAGCAGGATTCACAAAATCAGCTTTGTGCAGACGGGTTCGCACACGGCAATGACTGTTGTAATTGCCTCAAACGGCATTAACATATCTTATATAAACTATTCCTGTTGAATATACGTATTTTAGTTTATTAGGCATTATAAAAAATCAGCTTTTCAGATGCGAATTTATAATCACTCCCGAAATCCTTGAAGTGTTTGACAAAGCGCTTAACGAATTGTTTGACGGAGTAAGGCTTTCTTCGATAAATCGTCCGTTTATACAGACGGCAGCGGCAAGATTTGGCGAGTTATCGCTCTTTATGCCAAGTGTGCTTACGGCTATAAAAGATGCGGCAGACAAGGCAAACGAAGTCGGAATCTTTTTGAGCGGTCAGACAAAGCCGTTGTTTATGCAGAATGTAAATTTTCTTGCGGCAAGAAATGTAATTGAACTTCTTTCAAGAAAAGGAGATCTTGCAGGTGTTCTTACAAGCCTGCCGATAGGTACTTCGGTAAGTATAGGTACAGAAAACAGCCGTATAGAACTTGCGTACAGCTCGGTAATTTCTTCAAGCTACAGCGTAAAAGATACACCGTCCGGTACGCTTGCCGTAATAGCTCCGATACGAACGGATTACGGCAGAGTGATTTCGATTATAGAATGTATAAGCGAATGTGTAAGTAAAATAATAAGCGAGCTTATAGAGCATTAATATAGAAAGGAAAGGTAATATGTCAAAGAAAAAAGAAGTGACAAAAGACGAAGCTGTTGTAAACGAGAATACATCCGAACAGACAGCTGAAGCGGTTACGGAAGAGATTGATGAAACCGCCAAAAAAATAGCTGAACTTGAGGAGGAGCTCAACTCACAGAAAGACAAATATCTTCGCCTTTGTGCCGAGTATGACAACTACCGCAAGCGTACAGCAAACGAAAAGCTTTCTATTTATGATGACGCAACAGCAAAGGCGGTTACAGAGCTTTTGCCTGTAGCAGACAGTATTCAGATGGCTATTACAAATTTAAAAGATTGTGACCCCGAAATTTTAAAGGGCATTGAGCTTATTTCAAATCAGCTTGCAAAGTCGCTTGAAAAGCTCAAGGTTGAGCCTTTCGGTGCGCAGGGTGAGGAGTTTAATCCGGAAATTCACAACGCAATCTCAAAGATTGACGATGAGAATTTTGAAAAGAACTGTATTTCACAGGTGTTCCAGACAGGTTACAAAATCGGCGATAAAATCATTCGTCATGCAATGGTTCAGGTTGCAAATTGCGACTAAGACCTTTATATAAATAAATCAGTATAAAAGTAAAACAAATATATTCAGGAGGAATTCATTATGGCAAAGACAATAGGTATAGATTTAGGTACAACAAACTCATGTGTAGCAGTTATCGAAGGCGGCGAGCCTGTAGTTATTCCTAACGCCGAGGGCGCAAGAACAACTCCTTCCGTTGTTGCTTTCTCAAAAGACGGCGAGCGTATGGTAGGTCAGGTTGCAAAGCGCCAGGCTATCACAAACCCTGACAAGACAGTTTCTTCTATTAAGAGAGAAATGGGTACATCATATAAAGTATCAATTGACGGCAAGCAGTACACACCGCAGGAAATTTCAGCTATGATTCTTTCAAAGTTAAAGGCAGACGCTGAAGCATACCTCGGCGAAAAGGTAACACAGGCAGTTATTACAGTTCCTGCTTACTTTACAGACGCACAGCGTCAGGCTACTAAGGATGCAGGTAAGATTGCAGGTCTTGATGTAAAGAGAATTATCAACGAGCCAACAGCAGCAGCTCTTTCTTACGGCATTGATAAGGAAAAAGACCAGAAGGTTATGGTATATGACCTCGGCGGCGGTACATTCGATGTATCTATCATTGAGATGGGCGACGGTGTTCAGGAAGTTCTTGCAACAGCAGGTAACAACCGCCTCGGTGGTGATGACTTCGATAAGAGAATTATCGACTGGATGGTAACATCATTCAAAAACGAAACAGGTATTGACCTTTCATCAGATAAGGTTGCTATGCAGCGTTTCAAAGAGGCTGCAGAGAAAGCTAAGATAGAGCTTTCGGGCGTTACAACATCTTCAATCAACCTCCCGTTCATTACAGCAGACCAGACAGGTCCTAAGCACCTTGACTTAACACTTACAAGAGCTAAGTTTGACGAACTTACAGCAGACCTTGTAGAGGCTACAATGGGCCCGGTTCGTTCGGCTCTCTCTGATTCAGGTTTACAGATCAGTCAGATTGACAAGGTTCTTATGGTCGGCGGTTCTTCAAGAATTCCTGCTGTACAGGAAGCTGTTAAAAAGCTTATCGGCAAAGAGCCGTTCAAGGGCATTAACCCTGATGAGTGCGTAGCTGTAGGTGCTGCTATTCAGGGCGGCGTTCTCGGCGGCGAGGTAGAGGGACTTCTTCTCCTCGATGTTACACCTCTTTCACTCGGTGTTGAAACAATGGGCGGCGTAATGACAAAGATTATTGAGAGAAACACAACAATTCCTACAAAGAAGAGCCAGATTTTCTCAACTGCCGCTGATAACCAGACACAGGTTGAAATCAATGTTTTACAGGGTGAGCGTGAATTTGCAAGAGATAACAAGCAGCTCGGTTTGTTTGCTCTCACAGGCATTGCTCCAGCTATGCGTGGTATCCCGCAGATTGAAGTAACATTTGATATTGATGCAAACGGTATTGTTAATGTATCTGCAAAAGACCTCGGTACAGGCAAGGAGCAGAAGATTCAGATTCAGAACTCAACCTCAATGAGCAAGGAAGATATCGACAAGGCTGTTAAGGAAGCAGAGCAGTACGCCGCAGAAGATAAGAAGCACCGTGAAGAGGTTGACGCTAAGAACGAAGCAGAGAACCTTGTATATCAGGCTGAAAAGCTCGTAAACGAGAGCGGCGACAAGATTTCAGAGGACGAAAAGAATACAATCAATACAAAGTGTGCTGCAGTTAAGGACGCTATCGCTAAGAACGACAAGTCTATGATTGACACTGCTAAGGAGGATTTACAGAAAGCTGTTTACGAAGTTTCCGCAAAACTTTATCAGCAGGCAAATCCGCAGGGTGCACAGGGTGCGGCTCCGCAGGGTGACCCACAGCAGGGCACACAGGGCGGCTCAAACGGTGACCCTAACGTATATGATGCCGATTTTAAGGATGTTGACGGCAACTGATTAAAAACGGCACCTATAAATAGATTTACACAATGATTGACTTCATTTGTTTTTCCTGTTAAAATTTGTTAAAGGGGCTGTTTTTTGCAACGGCTCCTTTAGCACTGTATGGATTTTTGACAGCGTATATAGATAACCTTTATACAGCTGATAACAAGTTATTAAAAGGTGAGAATGATGGCAGATAAAAGAGATTATTACGAGGTGCTTGGCGTTTCTAAGGGAGCAAGCGAAGATGAAATTAAAAAGGCTTACCGTCAGAGCGCTAAAAAGTACCACCCTGACCTCCATCCGGGAGATAAGGAATGTGAAGAAAAATTCAAAGAAGTCAACGAGGCTTACGAGGTACTTTCAGATAAAGATAAAAAAGCCCGCTATGACCAGTACGGTCACGCAGGCGTAGACCCTAACTTCGGTGCGGGCGGCGCAGGCGGTTACGGTGCATACGGTCAGGGCATTGATATAGATGATATTTTTTCAAGCTTTTTCGGCGGATTCGGAGGCAGACGCTCCAATAATCCTAATGCTCCGAGCCGAGGCAGCGATGTTGAGGCAAGCATTTATATTTCATTTGAAGAGGCTGCAAAGGGCTGTAAAAAGACCGTAAGCTACGATTGCGTTTCTTCTTGTGACGAATGTCACGGTACGGGCGCAAAACCCGGTACTCAGCCTAAGACCTGCTCTGTGTGCGGAGGCTCGGGCAGAGTTACAATCAGCCAGCGTTCACCTTTCGGAGTTGTTCAGACACAGCGTGCCTGTGACGCTTGTCACGGTAAAGGCAAGATTATTGACAGTCCTTGCCCTAAGTGCGGCGGTTCGGGCAGAAAGCGCAGGACTAAAACTGTTGATATTACAGTTCCGGCAGGCATTAAAGACCAGCAGATTCTTAATGTCGGCGGCAGAGGCAACGCAGGTTACAACGGCGGCCCGTCGGGTGACCTTCATGTATATGTAAATGTTCAGCCGCATCCTGTATTTGAACGCAGAGGCGATGATGTATGGTGCAATCTTCCTCTCACATTTGCACAGGCTGCTCTCGGCGCAGAGGTGGTTGTTCCTACTCTCGACGGCAAGGTTTCGTATCAGGTTCACGAGGGTACACAGCCGGGCGATGTATTTAAGCTTAAGGGCAAAGGCATTCAGCGTCTTAACGGCAGAGGAAAAGGCGACCAGTATGTGCGTGTAACCATTGAAGTTCCGAAGAATCTTAACGCTAAGCAGAAAAATCTTATAAAAGAATTTGAGAATGTTACAAACGAAAAGAACTACGCACAGCGCAACAGCTTTTTTGAGAAAATAAAGAGAATGTTCAACGAATAATTCTGATAATAGTATATAAAGGGGCTTAACAAATGGAGTCTTGGACAGAAATAAAAATTGCGGTAAACGCAAAGGATATAGACAGGGCAGGCGACATTGCGAATGTTGTAGTGCCTTACGGAATTTATATTGAGGACTACACTGCTCTTGAGCAGGAAGTGCAGGAGATTGCACACATTGACCTTATAGATGAGGATTTGCTCAAGAAAGACAGGAGCGTTGCCTATGTTCATATTTACCTTGAGCCTGATGTTTCTCCGAACGAGGCTGTAGCCTTTTTGTCCGAAAGGTATAATGCAGAGGGCATTGAGCATAAAATTGAATTGCTCGACTGTGCCGAAGAGGATTGGAGAAACAATTGGAAAAAGTATTTTAATCCGATTGCCGTTGGAGAAAAGCTCCTTATTTGCCCGAGTTGGAGAGATGATTACGATCCGCAGGGCAGAATAGTTTTGAATATTGACCCGGGTCTTGCGTTTGGCACAGGCAGTCACGAAACCACAAGACTTTGCCTTGAAATGTGCGAAAAGTATATGAAAAAAGGCGACAAAGTGCTTGATGTGGGTTGTGGCAGCGGTGTGCTCGGTATTGCGTCTTTGCTTATGGGTGCAGAAAGTGCCGTCGGAGTTGACATTGACGATGTTGCGGTAAGAACCGCAAAAGAAAATGCCGAAATTAACAATGTGGCTGACCGCTTTACTGCAATCTGCGGCAGCTTTACAGATAAAGTAACAGGTAAGTATGACATTGTACTTGCAAATATTGTAGCAGACGCAATTATGTTCCTTTCAAAAGGTGTAAAAGACTTTATGAAAGACGATGCGGTTTATATTATGAGCGGTATTATTGATACCCGTGCCGAAGAGGTAAAGGAATCAATCGGCAAGGATTTTGACATTATAGAAGAACACCTTGAAAAAGGTTGGGTGTGCCTTGCCGCAAAAGCAAAAAAATAAGGTAATAAATGTGCTGTATAGTGCGATATTTACTGAACATTTGTCATAAAACTGTCACAATAGTGTGATAAAATCTAAATAATTTTGATGCTCGGAGGCACGATTATGAAAAAACCAAATAAAAAGAATACAGTAAATCTGTTTTTCTCTGCATTCCTTATTCTTGCGTTTGTAGTATGCGCACACTTTTTCTCTAATTTTGCACTTGGACAGAATCAGGTGCTTTCAAATGTAATTCAGTTGTTTGTTTACACAGTGTTCGGTCTGCTTTTGTTCTATGCAACAAGAGTCGGCGACGGAAAGCCTGTAAAGCGTTTTTCACCGATTACATTAATAATTATGGTATTGCCTGCGCTTTACATAATGATTGCAAGCATAGCAAGCGGTATGCCGCTCCACAGCGCATTTGTTATAAATGACAGTTCAATCAGCATTGTAACAACACTTGCAGCCGTTGTATTCGGTTACGGTATTCCATACACATTCTTAAGCGGTTTTGAAATTGCCGAGGAAGAGAACGAAAGCGAGAAAAAATTCGTTGAGGGCGGTATAGAAGCTGACATTCAGGATGTTGAAAATGAAGAAGAATCAGAGGAAACTTCCGAAAATGCCGAAGAAACCGAAACAAGCGAAGAAAACACAGAAGAATAATTTGTTTTACTTATTAATTTGACAGCGACTTGACAAAATCGAGCCGCTGTTTTATTATTTAAGCGGTGCCTTATACGGTTATTTAAGAATTAAAGGCTTTTTATCATAAGTTTGGGTAATTTATAGTTTAGCGTAATACTTCAGCCAAGTAATTATAAAAGTTTGGTCAACCTTTGAAAAGGCTTGACCTAAATTTTTAAATTATTACACTAAACCGTGAGCCAAACAATAATTTATTATTGTTACCCCAACATTTAGAACCGAATTAAAGAGGGTGAATTTATGGACGAAAAGGATAAGTTTGACGGAACAGAAAAAATTGAAGAGGAAGAAGAAAAAGTATATATTGCCCGTCACGCAAAAAAAGACGAAGAGGACAGATTTGCGGATATTGAAAATTTTGATGTTGATAATACCGAAACTGTTGAAAATAAAGAAGTTGAAAAAAATTCAAACGATGTACCGAATAATGAGCCTGCCATAGACAGCGCAGAGAATTTTGATGTTCACAGCGATAATTACGGCGATGATTTTGACTGTCAATCGATAGCAAGCAAAAATCATATACCGTCGGATAATCCGAAAAAAAGCAACAGAGATTACGGTGACGGTTTTGACGCTCAAACGGGTGAGGACAGACACGAATTTAAGCGCAGACAACCGAATAATGACGACTATTATGAGAATAATGCAGATACGGACGATTATTCGGGAAAGCCGAAAAAGCAGAAAAAAGCGAAAAAACAAAAGCAGAAAAACAGTAAGGCGGCTATGGTATGCGTAGTGGTAGCCGTTGCGGTTATAGTAGTATGTGTGCTTGCTTTTGTGCTTTCAAAATGTTCGTTTGACAATAAAAAATCGACGGTGACAACTGCACCTACCACGAAAGCGACTGTTGCCACAACTCAAGAGCCGACAACCGAGCATAACGAGCCTGAAACCGAATCGGAGTATGTTCCCGATTACACGGAGTCTGTGGAGGAAACCACAGAACAGCCTTCCACAGAGGAGTACACCGAGCCGGAAACAGAGCCTTACACAGAAGAATATACCGAACCCGAAACTTACGAATCTACCCCGGATACAGAACCTGTAACGGAGTATGTTCCCGACGAAACAACACAAATTGTATAAAATGGAGATGTAAAAAATATGGGATGTAGTCATGATTGTTCATCTTGCAGCTCTGACTGCAAGTCAAAAAATTCGGAAAGTTTGCGTGAAAGCCTTAATCAATACAGCAGTGTAAAGAAAGTAATTGCCGTAGTATCGGGCAAGGGCGGAGTAGGCAAAAGCCTTGTTACTTCAACTCTTGCGGTAACTTTCAACCGTCTTGGTAAAAAAACGGCTATTCTTGACGCAGATATTACAGGCCCGTCAATTCCAAAGGCTTTTGGCATTAACGAAAGAGCAAAGGGCAACGAATACGGAATTATTCCTGTTACAACCGAAACGGGAATTGATATTATGTCAGTAAACCTTTTGCTTGAAAATCCGACCGACCCTGTTGTATGGCGTTCACCTGTCATTACAGGTACGGTAAAGCAGTTTTGGAAAGATGTTATCTGGGAAAACGAGGACTATATGTTTGTTGATATGCCTCCGGGAACAGGAGATGTTCCGCTTACCGTATTCCAGAGTTTGCCGATTGACGGAATCATTGTAGTTGCATCTCCGCAGGAGCTTGTTTCCATGATTGTCGAAAAGGCGGTAAAAATGGCAAATATGATGAATGTGCCGATTCTCGGTCTTGTTGAGAATATGAGTTATTTTGTATGTCCCGATTGCGGCAAAAAGCATAATATTTTCGGTGAAAGCCATATTGATGAAATTGCCGAGCGTTACAATACAAAGGTACTTGCAAAGCTTCCTATTGACAGCGACCTTGCCAAGTGTGTCGACGATGGCAGAGTAGAACTCTTTGAGGGCAACTACCTTGATGATGCCGCACAGGAAATCGAAAAAGCACTTGCGTGAATAATAAGTTATGACTTTGCGCAAATTTAAGATAAAATCTTATAATCGCTTTACGAAATGTTTTTCTGAAACATAATTTTAAAGCTGAGGCTCTTCTGAACGGAGAGCCTTTTGTGATGCACTTTAGTTAAATAAATTGTAATTTTATGTTTTATTATATCCAAAAATATGCTTGCATTTATATGTATTAAAATGGTATAATTATGCTGTTCTATGGAATGTAATTGACATAAATTTGGAGGAACAGAAAAATGCACAGATGTCCGGATTGCGGAGAAAGATTTGAGGGTAATATATGTACCTTTTGCGGCAGACCCGTACCGCAAGAAGAATTAGAACAGGAAAAAGCCGTTCAGGAAAAATCCGACGAACAGGAAAATATAAATAATTCTGAAGAAGTGTCGAAATCTACAGTTGAAAATACTGCTTTAAACAGTGCCGGTGTTCAGCCTGTAAACGAATACGCACAAAACGGTTACAGCACGCAGTCTGTAAACAACTATGCTCAAAAAAAATTACAATTCACAGCATAGTTACGGAAACCCTAATTACAGCAACAGCGCAATGCCGAGCGGTTATACTAATCAAAATCAGCCGTTTTCGGATGTTGTAAATGCCCGTGAAAAGAAAAAATCAAAAACAACTCTCATAGTTGTTCTTGTTATTGCAAGTGTATTGATTATCAGCCTTTGTGTTATCGGATATACCGTCATAACGAATGTAATCAAAAACAATAAATTTAATATGGGAACAGGTGAGCTTACGGGTGCGGATGACTCTGCTGCCGTTTCGTCCGTGAGTATTGATTTTGACGAAAACTCGTATTGCTATTACACTGAAAACGATGACGGAACTGTTACAGTCACAGGCATTGACACCTGGGATTACTACAATAATTTTACGGATGAAGTTGTAGATGATACTTACAATTTTTATTTTAATATTCCGAGTGAAATTAACGGCAAAACCGTAACTGCTGTCGAAAAAATCAATCCGTCCAATCCTCTTTCCTCGGGTATTCTCCATATTCATATTACAATACCGGGTACAGTAAAGACAATACAGAGCGATACTTTTAACCTGTCGGAATATGTGCGTGAAATTACCCTTGAAGACGGTGTTGAAACTCTTGAGCCTGACGCTATTGTGGATTGCTATTCGCTTGATAGGGTTAATATTCCGGAATCGGTGACCGTTATTGGCAAGCATGCGGTAGGCTTTAATATTGCGGGAGATACATTTTCAGAGCCTGTCGGCAAAAGAGAATATACCCGTTCTCCGCTTACTCACATATACGCTAAAGAAGGCTCGGCTGCCGACAGATACGCTAAGGATAACGATTTGTATATTGAATATAACTGATGCTTT
>ENA-USUK01002456-USUK01002456.1-human-gut-metagenome-genome-assembly--contig:-NODE-2456-length-12398-cov-26.223440_pt1 | contig 12398 bp, 10 predicted proteins | sample MGYA00250062_ERZ773400 | MGnify/ENA primary metagenome ERZ773400 (study PRJEB29103, sample SAMN06111961) | human gut metagenome | biome: human gut; feature: ankylosing spondylitis patient; material... | reverse complement strand
ATCCTTTCTTAAAACTTTTCAGTCAGATTAGCTGTAGTATAGCATATTTAATAGAAAAAGACAAGAAAACCGAGCAAACTCTGTAATTTTAACGGGAATTGAAAAATAAGAGATGACATGGTATCATTAAATCCATAGCGAACAAAAAGAGAGGATTGGATATCAATGGATATTAACCAGAAAATAACAGAAGAACTGGGCGTAAAAAAGTGGCAGGTAGATGCGGCTGTAAAGCTGATCGATGAAGGAAATACCATTCCGTTTATTGCGCGTTACAGAAAAGAAGCACACGGTACACTGGATGATGAACAGCTTCGTAAATTATATGAACGACTGACCTATCTGCGGAACCTGGAAGAGAAAAAAGAACAGGTTCTTGCAAGTATTGAAGAACAGGGCAAGTTAACACCTGAGCTGAAAGCACAGATCGTGGCAGCAGAGACGCAGGTTCTGGTGGACGATCTTTATCGTCCGTACAGACCAAAACGCCGTACCCGTGCGACAATTGCAAAAGAAAAAGGTCTGGAATCACTGGCGGTTCTGATCTCTCTTCAGAATAGTAAGGAGCCACTGGAAAAAGAGGCAGAAAAATATGTTTCTGAAGAAAAGTGCGTGAAAAATGTGCAGGAAGCGATTGACGGTGCGAAAGATATTCTTGCAGAAAATATTTCAGATGAGGCAGATTACAGAAAGAGGATCCGCGATCTGACGTTCAAAAAGGGTACGTTGGTTTCTGCTGCAAAAGATGAAAAAGCAGAATCTGTATACGAGATGTATTATGATTTTACAGAAGCGGTCAGCAAAGTAGCCGGACACCGTGTGCTGGCACTCAACCGTGGAGAAAAAGAAAAATTCCTGAGTGTTAAGATTGAAGCACCGGAAGAGGAAATTCTCCGTTATCTGGAAAAGAAAGCCTCTGTTGTCTGCGTATATCCACTCACATCTGACTCAAACCTCCTATACTCACCTGCTGTATCATCCATGAGATACACATCCACAGGTGCCTTGTCCTGATTCCTGAGAGCCCTGTCAAGCAAATACTCTACATATTGGTGTTTGCTGCTGTCTTTTGCTCCAACAAAAGCCAGCAGCGGTGTCTGCCCCAGATCCAATGTCCGTCTGCCTATCGTCTCAAACTCCATGCCGAGCGGAATTTCATATGATTTATAGCTTGTTCCAAACTGCTTCGCCATATATGCTTCCGTTACCTTCTGTGGTATCTCCGGAATCCCCGGTACATACATATCACCGTACTGATCATGAATCTGATCAATAAACGCCTTCATAAGCGTAATCTTCTCAAACTCTTTTTCTGCTGCAAAAGCCAGATAATACTGTATCTCATAATACATTTTATCTGCCTCAATAAGTCCTCTTCCCGCGATATCATGCAGCTTCTTGCGGCATGCCTCAAAGACCACGCCATAATCGCTGGAATCATTGCAATACAAAGCAGTTCTCTTCGAAAAGTTTGATAACAGCTTGAATCCGGCTCCTCCTGCCTGACCGGCGGTCACGACAAAAGAGATACCTGCTGCCACGCTCTCTCTGCTGATACTTATAATCTGATCCTCATAGTCCGGATAATACCCCCGAAATGCAACCCAGTTATCCAGAAAGATCACTATCTGTGGCAGCTCCGTCTGTCCGGATTCCCGATATGCACTATACGAACTTAACCCAAGCTGGGAAAAATACTTTTTTCGCACCTGCACAGTTTCCTGCATCATCTTCAGGAATCCTTTGAGACGTTGTTCATCTGTAGACGTAATAACTCCTCCAACATGATTCAATGTCTCAAAATTACGAAGAATCATAGATGCAAAATCCAGAATATACATCTGGACATCCTTTGGAGAATAACGCATTGCCAGCCCACAGATCATTGTCTGTAACAGATTCGTCTTTCCAGACTGCGCAGATCCCAATATATAGAAATTATTCTGCGAGATGTTCCACGTTTCCACATACTGCCGCTGTCTTGACGGATCATCCACCACGCCCACAGGAACAACAATATCGGTTCCCGTGTAAGAAAAGCCATCCAACGTAAATGGCAATTTCTCCGGTAAAGCAGGAAGGCAGATGTTCGGTAATCTGGATATTCCCTTTTTCTCACAAAATTCATTCACATAATTAACGATTGCTTTCAACTGCGTCTCGCCTGCATCGTCCTCGTTTGGCTTTTGCTCATATATCACAGATCTTTTTCCCGACAATGCAACACTTGTCAACGCAAACTTCTTCTGTGCAGATATCCCATCTGTTTTTGCAGTAACTCCGCTATATGCTGACTGGAACAACTGAAAAATCTCATTATTTCCCACCTGCAGATATGCCCTGCCCGGTTCCTTGATTTCTGCCGCCAATGGTGATTTCAATACTTCATTACTATCATTCTTGTTCTGCACTTTGAGACACAGTTTGAATTTCGAATTACTCCATATCTGATCACTTACTACGCCCGAAGGCTTCTGTGTTGCAAGAATCAGATGTACACCCAGACTTCGTCCGATTCGTGCAGCTGATATCAGTTCTTTCATAAATTCCGGCTGTTCACTCTTCAACTCGGCAAACTCATCTACAATCAAAATCAGATGTGGAAGAGGGATTTTGGCCTTTCCATCTTTATATGCCTTAATATAATCATCAATATGATTTACCTCTAATTTCGCAAAAAGCTCCTGCCGCTTGACAAGCTCTGCCTTGATTGATAACAGCGACCGCTCAATTTCGTTACCATCTATATTGGTGATTGCACCATTCAGATGTGGCAGATCCTTAAACTGATTTACCATTCCTCCTCCCTTAAAATCGATGATGATAAACCCAACCTCATATGGATGAAACAAGGTCGCCATGGACAAAATATATGTCTGCAGGATCTCAGATTTTCCCGATCCGGTAGTTCCCGCTACCAACCCATGCGGTCCATGATACTTTTCATGCAGATCCAAATATACGATTTCATCCCCGCTCTTAACTCCAATCGGAGCCGCCATTGTCTTATATATTTTTGAGTTTGACCAGCGGCTTTCCAGATCCAGATCATACGGACTCATAATATGTAACAGCTGAAATAATGTTATGTTTTTTGTCAGTGTATTCTCCAGATTCACCTCATCGACATACACACATGCCAGTTTCTTTGCCGCGATCTCCGCGCGTTCACGTGACACATATTCATATTCAAACGCCTGTATCTGATCACCATTGTCCGTATCCTGAATATATCCTTTGTAGAAGTCTTCCTCCAGAAAGATCCTGCTTGTACACGCAGGATTCAGGAACTCCTCATACTCCTCAAAAAACACAAAATGAAAACCGAGATCTTTTGCTTTCTCTATGTATCCTGCCACTGGATGATTGCGAAGCATAGCTGACCGGAATACCAGCACAACATACTCCTGCATCTGTTCCGTCACTCCACCCATTGATTCTCGACGGGAAAGTTCAGAATACAGAAATTCCAACGTGCTTTTTGCACTTTCGCCATCATACATAAAATTGCGCAATTTATTTTGCTCATTGTAGGTGATTGGCAGCCATCTCGCCCATGAGAACAAGGGAACATCTACTTTATCCATAATCAAAAACAGCTTGATATCCTTATAAAAATGCGAAGCTGCAAATCCTATGATCAGATTTTTCTCCATCTGATACAACTTTGTCCGGCTTCCAATGAAACCAACCGCATTCGCGGTCTTCAGGTCGAGGCATACCGGCATCGCATCAATAAACTCATATTTATCATGCATGGTTTTCGGAAAATCCTTCAGCGTATCTTCCGTGTCCACATACTCTTCTTTTTTATAATCAACCGGACAGCACGACCGCACAACACCCTTTCCGAGACAGACCTTGAGAAAGTCTTCATCCTCGCGTTTTCTTTCAAAAAGCCGATTGTCAAAATTCTCAATAAACGTCATATAATTGTTCAGCGATGGATTCATATACTCTGCGACCGTTTTCTCCCGCTCCCGCAAATGTATAATCTCATCCTCCCGATTCGTCAGATATTCCAGATATATCTTTTTTCTTCGTTCTTCTTTTTCCTGTCTTTTATTTCGTTCCTTTACAAAATTCAAGACTGTAACAGTTGTACTCACTGACATTGTTGCCGCAAAATAGATGACATACATGCCTCCACCGCCCATCATTCCGCGGAGTCCAACCATCATCAACATATTTACCAGCATCGGCATAACAGACATCAAAAAGTTCTGCTGTTCCGACTCGTCCTTGTTGTTCGGCTCCAGCACTTCAATCGTCTGATCCGGCATCGAGAACTGCTGTCGGACATTTTTTATAAACTTCGGATATTCATAATGATTTTTCTGATACTGAACAATCTCCACTTTTCTCTTCGTTATAAGCTTTGCTTTTCTCGTTGTATATATCATTCCGTCACAGATACAGAACGAATATCCCTTGATCGACAAAAACTCTCCATCCCGCACATGACAGGTATTGGCGCGTGGCATAAATCCATTTACCTCAATACCAATTGTGTTCGAGACAAATTCCGCATCGTATCCATCGATTACTTTATACAGTTTTACACAATCTTCATGTGTGTAGGGATCATCGATTCGAATTGTGCACTCTACTTGTCCACCAATAGAAAATTCAGAAATATTTTTACAGTCAATCTGAAGATCGTAATCATCACCGACTGCATCGAAACATGCGAGAAAATCAATGCTGAATACCTCCGTTCCGGTATAATCATAGCACAGAGATAAATGATCGCCTGTCTCCAGCTTTCTCACATATTCTTTCAGATTGAAATCTTTGGTCAGATATACGGTATCATTACAACTGATAATATATTCCCCATCTGCCTGCCGATCAATTCGAAAAATAAAGCCTGTCATAAAGCGATCTTTTCGAAACGCAATCTGACATGCTTTATCTGTTCCTATCGTAATACTTCCGGCAAATGAATCATCAAAATCCACTTCCTTATACATGTTATTTCCATATATCACTAATTTATGTTTCATTTGTACCCCCTGCTTTTATCTGTCAAAATGTATAATCGTACCATTGCGCAATCCGAACGATTCCAGCAGCCGGTCTCCACGCAACAGCGTTCTTGGATCTTCCGTACACATATAACATTCCGCCACATTCGACATATCAATCCCCAGATTTAATCCTTTATTTAACCCATAGATCAATTCGTTGGCTGATATATCAAGCGGAATCTCCATATCCAGCCATGTATTTCTTTTTTTATGATGAAATGCCACAATCACTGTATTTTCCATATTCGATACTCCCCTCGTATTTGGAACATCTATTCCATGCACAATATAGTTCTGTCAAACAACTGTGAATTTTTCGTCATTTCCAGATCAAGCGGCGCATTATACTCTTCGATAAATTCACTGAACTCATATTTCTGAAGAAGCTGTGCGCCAGAGAGAAAATCCGGTTGATTATATTTGTAACGGTTACACAAAATCAAAATATTCCTGTCAAAATCCAGCATATTGGAAAGCAACGCTTCCAGCTTTCCTACCGCGATCTTATCCTGCGTTGTCAAGAGTACTTTCCAATCACAATTCTTCAGAAAAACCAGCTTGTCTGCCTCCAGCTCGGAAGATAACTCCACCACAATATAGTCATAGATATTTTTGTCTCGCAGATAATCTACAATCTGGGAATATACTGAAAACTTCATCTGATAAGAAACCGGAAGATTCTTGAATGGCGGCAAAAAATCAAATCCTTCATTTTTGATTTCGTCCTGTATAATTTTTAAAGCATTTTTTATATTGATGGAACATTGATAACAAAATGCGGTTCCAAGCACGCTTGCATCATCTATATAATATGTAAAATCCTGATATGGAACGGTACTGATATAGATTACACGTTTCCCTTTTTTCATCAGTTTATGCGCCAGCGTCAATGCAGTAATCGTCTTTCCCGTTCCCCCGGATGCTGAGAACACGCCAACTACCTTTGTCCCCTTTTCCGACTCCGCCTCTGTGATCAGCCCAGAATCAATCTTCTCCAGCATACGTTTTACACTGTAATACTTATATATGTAGGCAGGATTCTCTGCATCCATCTCTTCTTCTGTCAAATAGTAAATGCTTGTCTTCGAAAAAGCCTCTGGATGCGGTAACATAATCCCATAAGGAAGTATCAGAACGTCAATCTTCTTCGGTCGCTCCAGAAACGCTTCCAGACAGCCTGCATCTGTTATAAATTCAATGCTTGCCCGTTCCTCTGTAAGCTTTGCAAGCTTAAACTCAATCGTTGCCACGTATTCCTCGTCGAATGCCGCGAATACAATACTTTTCTTTATCATATCTGCCCCCTGTTATGACACTGTGATCTTAAATTCTACATCCGCCAAAACCAGACTGTCTCCATCTTTCAGGTAATATTTCTGATCTGGTTCCAACGTATAGCCGTTGACGCTCGTTCCATTTGTACTCTCCAAATCCTGAATCATATAACTGCCATTTTCCCTGACAATCCTACAATGATTTCGACTGACTTTCGTGGAATTTGCAATCGTTCCGTCTGCTTCCTTTGATTTTCCTATGAGGAATTCCGGCTTATCAACAATAAATATCAGATTTCCTTCGGATCCGTTATGTTCTAATAGTAACGTTTTTTCTGAATCTGTATTCTCCATCGCATGTTCAACTGCCTGAATTCCGAAGTCATAAGAGATAAGTGCATGCAATACCTCTGCATCTGTCTTCGTCTGATCCATTACCACATAATACAGTTCCGTCTGTCTGTCAGGCATATTTACAAAAATCTGATTGAAGATCATGAGCATTGTATTCCGAAATAAATAACTCCATGTGCATGCATCATGCAGATCACATTCATAATTAATAGGGAGAATGACTGCCTTGATTTCTTTATTTTTTCCGTCGTAATATAGCCGTTCAAACTTTATGTCTACAGCCTTCATCTCCAGGAAATCATTGTCATCCATTCTCTTTAACATCTGCAAAAAATGAATGCATGCTGTCACAAGTTCTGCGCTGCTGATTTCTCCCATCGCTTCCGTGAACCGACGGTATCCCTCTACACCATACAACAACTGTACTTTCTGATTATGTAGTACCTGTACCATCGGAATGTGATGTTCTTCCAATTTATTTACAACCTTCATCCCGAGCATAAATAACGCATCCTGCGCTTCAAATGTATACGCGAGATGATCTGCATAACAACTGACTATCATCTTTTTACTGTTTACCCCTTGTACTCAAATTCTTCTTCCGCCAGACGAATGATATTACCAGGATCCAGCTTCATATAACGCCCCGGCATAACTCGTATGTCGTTCACATATGTTCCATTTGTCGTATCCAGATCCTGAATATAATATCCATCTTCAAACTTCATAATACACGCGTGTTTTCGACTGATACTATGGCTGCGCGTAATACAGTAATCGACAGAATCTGCGGCGGATCCGATAATGTAACTGTTCTGGTTCACCACAAACGTCTCGCCTGTTTTATACCGGACGATCGTTGGGTATCGAACCGCTGTATCGTTGAGCGGCTGACCGTGCTCGTCCATATCTATACCTAACACACTTGTTTCTCCTATTTCCTCCGGTGAAGACTGACCTGCCTCCTGCAGGCTTCTGTTCAAAGGAAGATTCTCATGATTTGTTACAAATCCCGGCGTAATCCTTCCACTGATTTTCAACGCTTCCTTGGCCAATACCGCCTGATTCCCCTGTTCCTCTGATAATTTCTTACATCTTTTACACTGCACAGCCAACAAAATCGCCAACGTGACAACGGCGATAAAAAGTACGCCACATGCGATGGTTGCTATAATGATCACCGTCTTTACCGGCAATTCCGCTTTCTTCAGATTATCTATACTGTCCTGCAGCGTGACAGTCGCCGCATCTACCGCATCCTGTGTATAGTTATCAACCTCCTGCGCCTGTACCTTCTGGTACAACTCTGTCGCCTGATTATAAGCGTCTTCACATACCTTCCATGATTCAGGTGCATATTTATCTGCATCTAATCCCTCGTATGCCGCGATCACCTCTTCCAGTTTGGATGTGTCTACAACTATCTCCGGATTATACTGAATCCCAAGGACAGTCAGCACATCGATTACCTCGTCGATCTGAAGTGCATATGTCTCCTCCGGATTTCCCTTGTTTATCGTGCTTACAATACCAATTGCTTCCCCTTCTTCATTTAACAGGGGAAATCCTCTGGTTATCGGCTGGCTTGCGGTGTATCTGTAATAATGCGCATCATTGATTTCCGACCAGTCCTCAATCGTACAGTCTATCTGCTGCATATCCGCATCATATGCATGTACAACCTGTCCTTTCTTTGTCTTCGTACTATCCTCGCACAATCGAATCCCCATGCAGGATGCAATCTTTGTCGATGGCTGCAATATTGCAAAATTAAGTCCTTCACTGCTATTTACTATGGATAATTCCACAATCACATCATTTTTCAACACAAGCTCGATCACAGTATTCACCTTGTCAGGTGTCACCCCATGTGCCGCAGCCACCGCATTTTTCTCTTCTTCATTCAATATCACAGTATCGCAACAGGATATAAGATATGTACTTTCATCATCCCCTATAAAAAATGCATACCCGGTTTTAATCACATCCTTCGCGCCGCTATCCGCACAATACATCAGCCGAATTGATGCAATCCCCTTCTTCTCATCATACTTACCTGGTGCTTCTACATTCACTGCATCCGTGGCAGTTGCCTCTGCTCCCACAGGCTCTCCTTCCGGCATCTCCGCCGCCCGTACATTCCCCCGAAGCAACACGCAGACCAGAAGTATACTAATGAATGTGAAAATCGCCCTTCTTCCTTTATATATGCTATGCTTTTTGTAATGTGTCATTTGTGTTCTCCTTGTTTCATTTCTTCAAGTTTTTCCTCAAATTCCTCTTTTGTAAGCGATGCATCTGAATTATCGTTCGTTATATGCAGCTCAAACATAACTTCTCCAGTTGACTGATATATAAACTTTAGTGTTAGTTTGCGTTCATCATGCGGAATTCCGGCATATGCCTGAATTAGCATACATCCTCCTGTCAATGTCACATGTGCATAAGCAAAATCCATAAACTCTGTTGAATCATCCACATAATAGATAATTTCATTGCAATCATAATTCACATCAACGGGCTTACTTGCATACTTTATCGTTGTTTTTATATCGTTAACCACTTTGTCATATTCTTCTTTCAATTGATCCCGGTTAAACTTTACTACACAACGGCCTTCCTCATTGACCCATGCATCTACACAACGTTTTTCATCTTTCATTGCTTGGGCTGTTTCCGCTGCACCGCTTCCTGCATGAGTCTCCAAAGACAATTCTATATTGGCTGTTTTTCCTCGTTTGATCTTTAAGCATGGAATGTAATCCCCTTCGTCTTTCGCAAATGAGCATCCCACAAGGGAAACTAAACACAATAAGCATAAAAATACAACTTTTATTCTAAATCGTGTCACCTTATATTCTCCTCTCTTTACTTAGTCATTTATTTCATGAAATGAATCTAGAACTCTGGAAAATAATAATTTATCATTCTCCGGATCCTCCCCTACTGTCTCCCAACGGAAAAAATAATCTCTTTCTTTCCCCCTCAAAATAGCCATTAAGCAATGAGATTTTTCACCTTCAGAATCACTTTTTTTCTCTATCATTGCCTGTTCAAATTCATTAGTATCTCTTTTATACCATCTTATTTTTTGCTGCCCTTGTAACCCTGAAGACATAAATCGAATTAATTCTGACGCTATATTCGCAATATTATTATCTTCCCGAATCATTCGCTGTATCGAAAATACCGATGTGTGTTTTTTCAACAAAACAAAATCCTGTAATTCATCAACGTCAGATTCTGATAAATCCACTATTTCATAATTTTGCGGAATATCAACACTTATCTCATTATTAAAAATTTTTATATTGCTACATATATTTAGTTTCATCTTATTCGTCATATAATGCTGATACATTATTTCCTTTCATTTTTCTCTTGCATTTCTTTCAGCTTTTCCTCGAATTCTTTGGCAGTAATCAATGCCGTCGGATTATCTGCAGATACTTGTAAGTTAAACATAACTTCCCCTGTTGGCTGATAGATAAATTTTATTGTCACCCGGAGTTCATCAAATGGAATCCCGGAATATGCCTGAACTGCTGTACAGCATTCTGGCAATACTATAAAAGTGTATGTAAAATCCGAAAGCCTTGATGTATCATTTGCATAACAAATGATTTCATTGCAGGCATAATTCACTTCAACAGGTTCATTTGAAGACTTTATTGTCTCCCGCATAATATTGACCACATTATCATACTCCGCTTTTAATTGCTTCCTGTTAAGTTTCACTACACAATGTCCATCCTCATTTACCCACGCATCTACACAACGTTTTTCATCTTTCATTTTCTGCGCTTGTTCATCAGCAGAACATGATACATGCCAGCCTGGAGCCATTTCTATATTGACCGTCTTTCCTCTTTTTAACTTTAAACATGGCATATAGTCCCCCTTGTCTTCCACAAACGAGCATCCCACAAGGGAAATAAGGCAAACCAAACATAACGATATAATTTTTACTCTCCATCGTTTCATTTTTGTATTCTGTCCTTGTATGATAATTAGGAAGTTAATTATCACATGTTTCCTTTCTTTTAATATCGTGGTTCAATACATTCAGATACTGTGGACTTTTGATTTTGCCCTGTAGCTTTGACTACTCTAAGGAGTGTATTGCCGCTACCTTTATCTGAATTGTTTATAGCTGGATGTTACCGGAGTAATCCGAGTTCTTATTTCCATCAAGTCTACGATGATAATCGCTGGTGGATATCACGGTATCAGACTTTAGAAAGGGAGGTACAACCTCATGATTTACGTAGGCATTGACATTGCAAAACTCAATCACAGGTGAATACTTATCACGTGTTTAATGCGGACAAGTAGTTTTTCATAACGATTCATAACAGACAACCCTGGAAGTTTATATTTCCGGGGTTTTTCTTGTGCATTTTTTGTATATTTCTGTGTTTTTTTGCGTGAAACTTGACTTTCCATGAGCAGGATTCTAAAATAAAAGCTAAGAAAAAAAAGACAAGCTGTTCCGTGTATAGAAAAAAGCACCGGACAGGACAAGGGGGAAATCGCAATGAAGATTTTAAACGGTAAAGTATTTGAAAATGGAAAATTCGTTGAGAAGAAAGTAGCGACAGATGGCAGCTTTTTCGCAGCAGATTCCGGAGATGGAAAGGAAATCGACGCAGCGGGCTGTTATGTGATCCCGGGACTGATCGATATTCATTTTCATGGTTGCGCAGGAGTCGATTTCTGTGACGGAACCGTAGAGGCGATGCGCCACATGGCAGAGTATGAGCTGCAAAATGGTATCACTTCCATTCACCCGGCAACGATGACATTGTCGGAGGAGGAACTGACGACGATCAGCAAAGCTGCAAAAACATTCCATGAGGAGCAGAAAGCGGATGAGACACTGCTTACAAAAGAGGCTGAGTTAGTCGGAATTTATATGGAAGGACCTTTTATTTCCATGGAGAAAAAAGGTGCTCAGAATCCATTATATGTGCATAAACCTGACGCGGAGATGTTCCGCAGGCTGCAGAAGGAGGCGGACGGATTATACCGTGTCTGCGTTGTGGCACCGGAAGAACCTGGAGCAATGGAATTTATTGACAGCGTAAAAGGAGAAGTGCGCGTGTCAGTGGCACACACAACCGCCGATTATGATACTGCAAAGGAAGCATTTGAACATGGTGCGAGACAGGTGACACATCTTTACAATGCAATGCCTCCATTTACCCACAGGGCACCGGGCGTGATCGGAGCAGCCTGTGATAATGAAAATGTTATGGTTGAGATGATCTGCGATGGTGTACATTTGCATCCATCCACCATCCGCACGAGTTTTAAGATGTTTGGAAAAGACAGGATTATCCTGATCAGTGACAGTATGATGGCAACCGGTAAGCCGGATGGAATCTATTCTCTGGGAGGACAGGAAGTTCAGGTACATGGCAATAAGGCAACCCTGACAGTGGACGGTGCGATCGCAGGATCTGTAACCAACTTATTTAACTGCATGAAGTTCACAGTCAAAGAAGCAGGACTTCCATTTGAGGAGGTTGTGGCATGTGCAACAGAGAATCCTGCAAAAGCAGTTGGACTGTGGGAGAAATATGGAAGTATCGACAATGGCAAATATGCCGACTGTGTGATCGTGGATGAAGATTTTAACATCAGACAAATTGTAAAGCATGGAAAGACCGTTTTGTAGAACTTGTAAATTTTTATAGGAACAGAGAAAAGGGGCAGTTTGGAGATTATCCGGAACTGC
>ENA-USUK01002454-USUK01002454.1-human-gut-metagenome-genome-assembly--contig:-NODE-2454-length-12410-cov-5.192330_pt1 | contig 12410 bp, 9 predicted proteins | sample MGYA00250062_ERZ773400 | MGnify/ENA primary metagenome ERZ773400 (study PRJEB29103, sample SAMN06111961) | human gut metagenome | biome: human gut; feature: ankylosing spondylitis patient; material... | reverse complement strand
GTATCTCAAAGACTGGGAAATCAATCTGAAATCCCTGGTAGATTCTGAGCAATCAGGCTCACAGAGTCTTTATCAGTCTTCACGGATTATCGTTATTCGGTGCTTTGCGGACGAGCCAGAGTGCGAGCACCAGCGCAAGGATGGAAGACGAAGTGAAAAGCATGTAGTTGGGCGAGATGTGCTCCACATCCACGACGATATAGCGGGCAACCGCCACGATGGCGAGTGCAATCGGCGTATGGATTGGAATCTCACGGGTGCCCAAGGCAGCGCCTTTCACCATGGAGAGGATCTCTACATAGAGAAACAGCATCAGCAGGTCGCCGAGGCTGATGGAGCGGGCGGCAATCATTTCCCAGCCGGCCTGACCGATACCGACGATGGCGGCGACAGCGATCGCAATCAGCGCTGCGGCCTGACCATAGGTGAGCCATTGATTAAAGGTTCGGCTCACATCGGCCAAACGCCGGGTGGCAGTCGTGCAGGGCGTAGAGGTGCGGTCGACGTGCGGGTCATCATGAACGCAGCCGGCACAGGCTGCGGGTGCGCCGGCACCAGTCTTTGAGTGAGCGGCAGCTGCATCTGCGGGCGCCGCTGCGCTCTGGGATGCTGCAGCCGGCGTCTTCTCGTTAGGGAACGTCATAGTCCTTTGAATAGAAGGTACGAGGGAACGTCATCATACGGATGAACTGAGCGGCTGCGAACTTGATTGGGTTTGCTAATTTGTATCAATAAAAGACGGCGTATAAATAGACGTCCGCTATTGCCGGAAGCCATAAGCAGACCGCTCAGCTAAACGAGACGGTCAGTCAATGGTTTTCAAGTGTTTAAGCGTCGCGCAGAGCCCGGGCGCTTCCTGATTATCTGGGCGAGCGTTGGAGAGCGTCAGGTTAAGTTTCCACCGGTCACAGATCGTTTTAACGATGGCCAGACCCAAGCCGGTACCCGATACATTGGTGCCAAGCCGACGATAGAAGGGTTCCAGAACGCGGGCACGGTCTTCTTGAGGAATGCCGGGGCCCTCATCCATGACGCAGAGCACCGGCGGCTCGATCTGCGCGAGCTTGACCGTGACGGTGCCGCCTTTGGGCGAGTAGCGTACGGCGTTCTCCAAAAGATTGCGCAGAATCGTGAAGAGGTCGTCGGGCTTCATGGTAAACGATGGATCAGCATTGGCCGGCAAGTCTTCAAGCCCTTCGACTTCAATCGTGATGCCCAGACGCTCAGCTTCCCAATAGACGGATTCGACGGCTTCGCCAATGGTCTGCGGAATGGAAGCATGGGGCGGAGCGGCATTTGCCGCTTCGGCATTGGGCGCAGCCGCGCCGGATTGCGCCCGCTTCAAAGCGAGCAGCTGGCTTACCTGTCTCACAGCGCGATCAATACCGGAGCGCAGTGTCTGCACTTTTTCGCGTGCTTCTGCAGAAAGATCGGTTTTTTCCAGCGCTTCGGCCTGCAGCGACAGAGCGGTGAGGGGGGAGCGCAGTTCATGCGCTGCATCTGCAACAAAGCGGGCTTCTTGACCTCGAAGCGCGTCAACGCGTTTCAAGAGCCCATTAAAGGCGGTAATGAGCGGCAGAATTTCATTCGGCACGCCGCATTCACTTACCGGCGCATAGGTCTGACCGCTGCGCTCTCCGATTTCTCGGGCCAGTGTTTTTACAGGGCGCATCGTACGCCAGACGATCCAGCCGATGGCAAAACCGAGGAAGAGCGATAAAAGCGTGAGCGGAATGACGAGGTTGAAGCTGTTGGCGGTCGCTGCGTTGAAGACGGCGGAGGTGCGTTCAGCTGCAATGACGTGGGCACCGTTTTTGAGCGTTCGCAGCAGAATGCGGTATTCCTGATGGCGGCGCAGCGTCATGGTGTGATAGCCGTCGGGCAGAAAATTCCGAAAGCGTGCATGCACCGCGCGCCCGTTTTTATGCAGCGTTTGGATGATGACGTCGGAGCCGGCGGGCAGTCCGGCTCTGGGGTCGTCTTCGTCAAGCAGCCATTGGCGCTCAAAGACATCGTCATCCATGAAGAATGCTTGGAAAGAGGGCGGCTGACGTGAGAAAGCGGCTTTGGTGCGGGCAAGCATGCCGACAACTTCTTCCAGACGCTCATCCTGAGCCTCCTGCGCCTGCTCGTAGGAGACGGCAAACGTGATGGCGCCGGAGGTCAGTGAAAAGAGAAGCACCACCAGGGCGCCCGAGAGACTGACGCGCAGCGTGATGGAGGGGTTGTCCGGGCGAAAGAACTTCGCGAACCACGATTTTGCGGACCGCCAGGGATTGGCGCTGCCCTCGCTGCCAGGGCTGCTCTCCGGGGCGGAATCGCCGGCACCGCTCTCTGCAGCCGGCTGCGGTTTCTTTGAGGCCGTGAAGCGCTCAGAGAAACCGCCAAGCTTATCCTGAACTTGGGAAACCGCAGCGGAAAAGCGTCGCGGAATGCGTGCCATGAGGACTGCTCCTGCCTTATTCGGGTTTGGCGTCGCGGCCGGCAACCATCCAGCCCAGGCCTCGGACATTCTTTACCGCATCGGCGCCGAGCTTTTTGCGCAGGGCGTGAATGAGATATTCCACGGCATTGCTGTCGGGTTCTTCGCCAACGGCATAAATGCGGTCTTCAAGCGCGCGGCGCGAAAGAATGGCGCCCGGGCGGGCGAGGAGGGCTGAGAGGAGTGCGTATTCGCGCTTGGTGAGCGTGTAGGTTTGGCCTGCGCGTTCGACCGTCTTGGCCGCTTCACTCAGCGAGAGGTCGCCGTTGGAGAGCACATTGGCGGCAGCGCCATTGCGCCGGCGCATCACTGCGCGCATGCGTGCGAGCAGTTCACTCATGTGAAAGGGCTTAACGAGATAGTCATCCGCACCGGCATCCAGACCGTTCAGTCGGTCTTCGAGCGCATCGCGAGCCGTAAGGATGATGACGGGAATGTCGTTTTTTGCTGACCCCTCTCCGCGCAGCGTGCGAAGCACCGACATACCATCTAACCCGGGAAGACCTAAGTCGAGAAGCACAAGCTGATAGTCAGAGAGACCGAGCTGAGTGAGCGCAGTGCGCCCTGAAGACACATGGTCAACGGCATGGGCTTCGTCGGCCAACGCGGATTTAACGGCGTCGGCAATCATTGGATCGTCTTCAACGAGCAGAATGCGCATGGGGAGTCCTCGAGGAAAGCTCTTCTTTAAAGCTATTGTAGGTCCGCACGGCTTAGCGGCTGATGAGGGGACGGCTGAAGAAAACGATCTCGCTGGTGAGCTCTAGTCTGACCTGAATGGCTTAGAGAGATTTCGCAGGATGCAAAAAGCCCGCCGTGGGAACCCAGGCGGGCTTTCAATCTCGAATCAGCCGAAGACTAAGTTATGAACAACACAGTTTCGGATGAGTTTTTTTTGAGATTAGAAGTTGTGGCGCAGACCGATACCGAAGCCAACCATGGAGGGCTTACGATCGTAAACGGTAGCGCTGGCAGTAGTCACATCTTGATCACCCTTAGCGTACGACAAAACACCGTACACATTGGTGCGCTTGCTCAGGTCATACTTGTAACCAACCGAGGCCACATAGTACTTGATATCGAACGCGTCGCTAGCAGCAACACTGTCAGCCTCAGAGGCGTCAACGTAACCGACACCGAAGTATCCCGTACCGCCGGCAAGCGGAGCACTGGCGGAAGCCTGAAGGGCATAGCCTTCCATCTTATTCTTGAGCAAATCCAGACCAACATTCGACAGACCGCTAACCTTGCCAACGAGGACTTCGTCGAAGTACTGCGCACCCGCGAAAACCTTGACCACGCTGAAGTCATAGCTGCCGCCGAAGGCGACCGTCAGACTGTCATCCACATTGGGGACCGCATTGACATTCTTGTCAAAATATGATGCGTAATTGACTGAGTCAACGGCAAAATAGAGATTGACCGGGCCGTTCGCATAGGTTGCACCAAGGGCATAGTAACGATCGGTTGAAGATTCATTTTCAACTTGTGTATTGCTTGCCTACCCGCCGGTACTGTCCTTGGTTGCAGCCTTGGAGGAACCCATGGAGTACTGAGCATAGACCGTAAAGCCAGCAAACTTCGGAGTCTGGTAAGCAATGGTGTTGTCCATCACGCCGACAGTGGCCGCAAACACGTTCGTAGCGTTACCGACATTGGCGGCACCGTAAGAAGTACCAAAGGCGCTGACGGCACCAACCTTACCCCAGGAAGACGTGCCCTGAGTGATTGCACCGATCTTGCCGAGGCTCAACTGACCAAAAGGCCCCATGACATTGAGTGAAGCTTCACGATTGAACATCGTGCCGGAAACACTCTGCGTGCCGTCGTCAGCGTTGAAACCGCTTTCGAGGATGAAGCCAACCTTGAGGCCGTTGCCCAGGTCTTCAGTGCCCTTCAGACCCCAGCGGGAGCCGGCCTGAATACCATTGCGGAGTTCAAATTTGTCAACGGCATCAGTATCGGTTTTGTCCGCATCTTTATGCGTATAAAGGAAACCTTCGTCGACAACGCCGTAAAGGGTCACATCGGCAGCGAAAGCAGAGCCGGCAAAGGCGCCAAGGAGGGCGACTGCGGCAAGAGACTTCTTAAACATAATTTTCAGAGCCTTTTTTTACGTGAAGAGATCTGAGATCTCAAAAGTCATCACTATCGGTTTGCACGCACCGAGAGTCACAACGTTCCGTCGATTGATGATTTTTTGCACGGCATCAATCACTGGTTCAGCGGCCTGAAATTTGGACGGCAAGCCGCTCAGCCATTAACGGATGGGATATTTGTAGCCGCAGTCAGCATCGGACTGCTTAAGGAATAACCCCTACTTCTAATAAATTCATTTAAAAACACATATTTCATATTTTTTAAGGACGGTGTGAACGCATTTGTTGCGCATTTGACACATATATGAAATGCGCGAATGGGAAGCATGTTCATTTAATTCGAATTGCAGAATCTGCGTTTGCTGCCCAGTCAAAACGCGAAAGCCCCCCAGCTCGAAAGCTGAGAGGCTCTCACTAATTCAGCAGCAGAGAAGTTTTTAGGACTTCATCCGCTCAAATTAGAACGTGTGACGGATACCGGCGTAGACGGTGACCGTCGAAGGATCACGGTCGTCGGCGGAATCATTTGCCTTATTGTCAGCGTTATAAGCGTTATCCACGCTGTCGCGGTAGTAGGCAGCGACGCCGTAAACGTTGGTGCGCTTGCTCAGGCTGTAGGTGTAGCCGACAGAAGCGCCAAGGCGCTTGAATTCAGCTTTGTCGGTGCTGCCTTCAGGCGTCTTAACCTGTTCAGCATCGGTGTAGCCGACTGCGAACATCGCCGTGCCGCCGGCAACCGGTGCGCTCACGCCAGCCTGAAGGGCATAGCCTTCGATGGGGTTCTGATCGCCGAAATAGCTGCTGAACGAATAGAACGAGTCAGAGTTGCCAGCGTCAGTCGTTTTGCCGGACTTATCGTTGCCGATCATATTGTCGAAGTACTGGCCGCTCAGGAAGACCTTGGCGACTTCAAAGTCATAGGATCCGCCCAACGTAACCGAAAGACCGTCATCCAGATCGGCGTCTTTCTTGGTGAAAGTGCTGGACCAGTTGTAGCTGTCGACGACTGCGGCGAGATCGAAGCCGGCGGCCTTGTAAGTGGCGCCCAAGGCGTAGTAGCGGTTAGCGCTGGCCTTGCCTTCAGTGGCGTCAAGGTTCTCTTCCTGCTTGGTATTCGTTTCGAACGAGTACTGAGCATAAACCGTCACGCCGGCAAACGTCGGGGTCTTGTAGGTGACCGTGTTGTCAGCACGGATGCCGCCAACATAGTAGGTGGAATATTCAACCGCACCAACCCACGAAGCACCGAAGGGCGACAGGTTGCCAAGGAGACCGTAAGTACCATTGGCGGAGCCAAGCGTGCCCATGCGGCCAAAAGCGACTTCACCGAAAGCGCCGTTCACAAAGAGACGGGCTTCACGGCCGAAGAGGCGGCTGTTCTGAGCGAGCGAACCGGTATCAGCAGAGAAACCGTTTTCCAGATGGAAGCCGGCTTTTACGCCGTTGCCGAGATCTTCTGAGCCTTTGAGGCCAAAACGAGCGCCGGACTGATTGCCCGAAGAGAGCTGGAAGTTATCGACGGCGTCGGTGTTGGCCTTGTCGGAATCCACATGGGTGTACTGCAAACCGTAGTCGACGACGCCGTAAAGCGTGACGTCAGCGGCGACAGCGGAACCAGCAAAAGCGCCGAGCAAAGCAGCGGCGGCGAGAGTCTTCTTAAACATTTCAGAGCCTTTAGTTTGTTTGATTTGAAGCACCGTCAGACGGGGGGCGCCGCTTCTCAAGGAACACCTGAACTGCATCTGCTTGCGGGGCATTAATTCCGTCTGAATGTGGTCTGCCAGCCGAAGAAATGCAGGTGTACACATTGAATTTAAACAAGTTCCTATTGCTGTAATCCGATATTTTTATGGGTTGTATTCAAAAACACAAAAATGTCAGCTACTTAGAAAACGGATGATAACTATTATGTTGTAGTTGCATATTTGCAACAAATAAGAAAGACCCCGTGAACTGAGCGGATCAGGTCACGGGGATAGGTATTGCTTTAACCGCTTAAAGCACTACGCCTGAGGCAGTTCCGAATCATTCGTCGGTTCGCCCGGCAGAACCAGCCGCAAGGCTTCGCCTTCGACGACGCGGCCCGGCGCGCGCAGAATGTTTCGCTGCTCGAGGTTGTCTTGGTCAACACCGAAGCGCACCGATGAGGCTTCAGTTGTGAAATGACCGGCGAGAATTCGCTCAATGATGCCGAAGGTGAGCATTGCGCCCGCCTGCGTCGGGAAGCTCCCCAGGTCGACTTCGAGTTCAGGCTGACTGAATGCCCCAAGACCATAAGTTGCGATGTAGTCTTCGCCGAAATCCGTGGAGACGCCTGCGCGAATCACGGAGAGGATGGGTATTTGACCGTGTTTGGCGGGCTGTGCCGCTTCAATGTAAAAACCCGGTTTTTGGAGTGATTCGAGCGCAAAAACGCCCAGCGGTTCGGCCGTCCGGCAGAGCGCGGCCAAAATCTGCGCGAAGAAGGTGGCAGTTTCGACGGCTTCGGTTGGATTTCCCCGCAGTTCAACAGCAAAATAACCCGCATGACAGAGGAGGAGCGTTTCGGCGCTCCGTGTAAAGGGGCTCTTGCGTGCCGCAGTTGCCAGTGACGTGCTGTTGAGGCGCTCATGGATAAGTCGGATAGAGCCCTCAAGCGTGCCGATGCGCAGCGTAAAACAATCTGGGTCATCGGGCGTGCGGTCGGTGACGGCCAAATTCCACGCTCTCCAGAGTTCTTCAGAGAAGAGTTTCTTGTCGAAAACGAGCTGTGCGGGTGCAAGCAGCAGTTCAGCGCTGAAAACGCCGGGTTTAAGTGCAGGAAGGAGCTCCTTTTCAAAGTTGCTCGCGCGCCGCACACGTTCCTCTTCGGAGAGCAGCAGTTGCAGCCCGGTAGGGGCTTCAGACTCCAGCGCCTTGCGAATTTCCTGATACTGCGGATGGTCGGAACCGTATTTCTTGAGGAGCGCCTGAGCAAGCGGGAAATTCGCCGCCGTCATCGTCGAGCTCAATGCCCGGGCACGCTGATAGTGTTCAATGGCCGCATCATCGTCGTCCTGACGCTGAGCACTCATGCCGAGCATCCATTCCTTCACTGCCGCTTCTTCGGCATTTTGAGGTTCAATGGCTTGGGCTGCGGCAGCAGCGGCTTTGATGTCGGACTTGAGGAAGAGTCCGAGGACGCGCTGCTCGCGCGTCTCGAAAGTTTGGTGCACTTCCGGAATCCGATCAATGGCCCGTTCGACTTTCTTGGCGTCGTGGCGGAAGAGCCAGAACTTCACCCATGCAATGATCCATTGATTGTCTGACGGCCTCCACAGATCCGGCATCGGTTCCTTGAGAAAACGTCGGAGGAACCCAACTTTGGCGAGATCCGGTGCTTTGGCAGCGGCGCCGGGGAAAAAGGCGTCGAGCCATGCGCGGTCTTCTGCCGACAGTGAGGGCTCGGCAGGGACTGCGGAAGGTTCGGCCGCTTGGGCGTCAGCTTCAGCGGCCTTTATCGCGTTGATTTCATTTGCTGCCAGCGCGAGCGATGCCGGAGAGGCAATCTCTATGAGGTTCTCTGCCGCATCGTCGCTTTGGGCCTGCTGCGGCGTTTCTTCGTCATTGTCGGCATCGTCCGAAGCATCGTCGTCATCGTCCGCATCCGCAGCAGCTTTACGGAAGGTTTCAATCAGCTCGTTGAGCTTGGCTTCGAAATCCTCGATCGTCAGCGGCGCTCCCGTCTCTGCATCGAGCACAGAAACTTTGGCGCCTTGTTTTTCAGCATCCCAGGCCGCATGTGCGAGTGCGCCGAGATCGGCCGCTGCCAAATCGTCGAATAGACGCGTATTGGTTTTTTCTTCTTGAGCAGAAGCTGCTGCACCGGCATCCTGATGCTCGCCGGTCTGGTCAGAGTCTCTCGGGAGCCGCGCAGCCGGAAGGTCTTCGGGCGCGGGTTCGGTCGAAATGTGAAAATCTTCCGCGCCGAACACTTCTTCACGCACCGATTCAAGGAGTTCCGCACCGGCGAGCACCGCAGCTTCTTCACCGGGGAGCCCGATGACAAAGGCGCCGCGGACACACTTTGCGGCCGGATCCGCTTTCAGCGGAAGGGCGGCAAAAGGCCAGCCGCTGGCATCAACCGGTTTGGGCGCCCCCAGCCAGATGAGTACGTCGGCCTTGTCGGTTCCGGTGAATTCGGGCATGAGCAAGTCACGCACGGGCGGAAGCGCTGTGCGGGCAATCTGCGCGCCGTAGGGCGAAATGAGAAAGACATTGCGCTTAATGAGCTGCACCATGCGTCGGCGGCTCCAGCCGTCCCGCTTCAGGCGGTCGGAGAGCGTGAGCATCATGAGGAGCTGGGCCAGGTCAAACGTGCCGGTCAGTGCGTACCGCCGAGTCAGAAAGTCTTCGAGCTGCGGTTCAAGCTCAAGCCATGTCATCCAGTCAACAATAGCGGCGTCCTCAGGCAGTGACGGTGAGAGCTCAACAGTAATACCGCGCTTTTCAAGCGCAGCAGCCAGTTCCCGGCCTTTGTTCACCCATTCGGGAGACTGCCATTCGTCGCTCACGGCTATCACCGCTTTTTGAATTCGGCGGGGCTCTAGGACCGCTTTACGCCATTTCGCCACAGCGGGTTTAGACATCAAGGTTGGAATGAAGCCCGGATACTGCCAGCGGCCCATCCCCGAATCCGGATCGACACCCTCATGAGCGGATGCTGTCCAGGCGATGGCAAAAGCATCGCGCGCGCGGCGGGCAATGCCGCTCCAGCCGTCAAAGCGCCAGCTGGAGGCAAAGCCTTCCTGCGAATTAAATAAGGATTGGGCAGGGCGGAAAGCGGACACTCCGGCGCGAATCGCCGATTCGCCGGCGTCGGAAGGCCGTCCTAAGACGAGTGCGCCGGCAGAGGCGCCTGCAGCCACGAGGTTTGCCGCAGCTGCGGCAGCACCCCCGGTGCGCCATTCCCCATTGAGCGCGTTGACCGGATGCCCGCCCATAATGGAACGGCCCGGCGCATCAGGCGAAAGGAGCCCAAGGAACTCTCCGGCATGCGCAACGGCAGAAAGGAGGGCGCCGCCTTCCAAAAGGCTTTTGACCGGGGCTGCAGAACGCAGACAGGGCTGCTCAGGCAGTTCCATGGCAGCCTTGGTCGTCAGCCCCTCAATATCAATGTTGCCGGCGACGGTGAGTGAGGCGCCGGAAACGGCGGGTTCTGCGGACGACTTTTGGGCACAGTCGGCTGAACTGCAGAGCCGAGCAAACTGACCCGCACTCCATTCGGGGAGCTCAATCGTACGTTTCGCTGCGGCATGCAGAACGCCGCCCAAAGCGGCTGAGAGCTCATCGCACCCCGAAAGCGCTTCTTGTTCGGTGATTCCGGCCGCACGGATCGTCGGCTCAATGTCATGAAAGGGAAGCGCATTGAGGCTGCGCATCAAGCGGGCAGCTTCAGAGAGCTTCACCGCGCGGCCCCCCGCGGCAAATCGTTCCGGCGTTGCGGCGAGAAGTGCTTTGCGGGTCTCTTGGCAGACGTTGGCTCGGGTGTTTGGCTGATCGGCAGGATCATTCAGCCGCTCTTCGGCGTCTTTATTAAATGTCGTATTCGTGGTCATTCGCTGTTTTGATTGCACGTTTGAGACCGCAGGCGTCCTCGGCTTAAGCCGCTGTCTGTGTTGCGGCGATAGAGCCGTTTTTCACGCAGTCAAAGCGTTCAACGGCTCGAATGCTCTTTATATGGGGACGAATCCAATCGAGCGGGCGGCGGTCTCAGGTTTTTACCTAATCCTACACTGTGCGGTCGTCCTTTCGAGCAGGGAAGAAGTTCTCGTGCGCCATGAGACTTCTCTTTTGCGATTTAGACGGCAGCCCGTAAAGTCTGCTGACAACTCATCATAGAAAATAACTAATATTGACTTGACAACAATAGCAATCTGCTATATATTAAAGGCTAGCAATAGATAAAACAAATCGCCATGGATTTGGCGATTGCTAACGAAAGGAATTTGACATGATGAAATCCGAAAAAATCAATGCTTACGTCGCAACTTTGGCCGTTTGGAATGTGAAGCTGCACAACATTCATTGGAATGTGGAAGGACATCTCTTCAAGGGAATTCATGAATACACGGAATCGCTTTATGACCGTGCTGCTGAACAATATGACGAAACGGCAGAAATTCTGAAGATGCACGGCGAAATGCCGGTTGCCACGGTCGCCGAATCGCTTCAAGCCTCCGTGATTGAAGAATTGCCCTCGCGAGTCTTCTCCTGCTGCGAAGCCGTCGCTGTCGTTCAGGCCGATATGGAAAAGGTCGCGAAGCTGGCCCGCGAAATTCGCGATGAAGCGGCTGAGGCGGATGATTTCCTGGTGCAGGGTACGTTTGAAGGCTATCTCGCCGGATTCGCCAAGGATCTGTGGTTCCTTCGCGCGATGCGCTCCGATGCGCATGCAGGGGAGGCCTGTGATGCCAAGGCGGAAGAAAAGACGGCCGGCGCCAAGCGCTGCTGCCGCAAAAAGGCCTGATAAAGACGCTTAGCCTTGGGGCGGCGATTTGCATGCAGCAAGGCATCCGTCAATAATTAACGCCGACTCTTTACAAAAACGCGGTGTCTCTCATATTGAGAGGCACCGCGTTCGACTTCATAGGCGGCAGCAGTCTTCCGGAAGAAGACTGCTCACATTCGCATTAGAACGTGTGGGACAAACCGACGTAAGCCTGCACCAGCTTGGTGTCTTCGTCAGAGCCGTTTGCTGCAGCATTGTCGACAGAGGTCTGGCCATAACCGGCACCGCCGTAGACGCTCGTGCGCTTGCTGAGCGGGTAGACGTAGCGGGCAGAAACGCCGTAGTACTTGAAGTCCTGATCAGCAGTCGAGGTAAAGTCTTGTTTGCCATCGACATAATAGAGGCCCGCCGTCAGAGTACCGGCCGCAATCGGAGCCTTGGCGCCGAGGTGGAGGCCGTAGCCCTTCAGACCATCGGACGAAGGATCGCCTTTCGTGAATTCGTCGTTGTAAGCATTCTTAATGCCAGACAAACCTTCAAAGTACTGAGCTTCGGCGTAGACGCGAACCACTTCAAAGTTGTAGTTGCCGCCGACGAAGAAGAGCGAGCCGTCTTTGTCAGCGACTTCACGGGTACCAGCCGAGTTAGCACCGTACTTCGTGAGTTCATAGCCGGCAGCAAACTGCGCAGCGCCGTAATCGCCGCTCACGCCGATCGAGGCATAGCGCTTGGCGGCCGAGGTGCCTTCGTCGCCGCTGAAGCCCGTCGGCGTATCGTTCTTGGCCGTGCTGTCAGTCTTAAAGGAGTACTGGGCCGTCAGCTGCAGACCGGCAAAGCGCGGCGTCTGGTAGGCAACGACGTTGTCGTAGCGAGACGAAGCGGCGAAGCCCCAAACATTGTTGTCGCCGCCGTCGAAGGAATCGACGTAGCCGATGAGGTCATACGTGCCGGCCGCGGAGGCAATGCCGCCGAAGCGGCCGAAGCCCAAGGAGCCGAAAGGACCGTAGAGCGTCAGACCGGCTTCACGGCGGAAGAGGCGGTTTTCCTGAAGTGTGCCGGTGTCGGCGTTAAAGCCGCTTTCGAGCTTAAAGCCGACCTTATAGCCGTTGCCGAGGTCTTCCGTGCCCTTCAAGCCCCAGCGGGAGCCGAGGTTGAGGCCGGAGCCGAGCTGAAACTGATTGTCAGACTTTTCGTCAGTAACTTTGGTGTTGGTGTAGATGAAGCCTTCATCGACCACACCATAAAGCTGAACATCGGCAGCAGCAGCGCTGCCCGCAAAAGCGCCGAGAACGGCGAGCGCAGCGAGAGTCTTTTTCATGATTAAACCTGCAAGTCGTCAAAAGATCACTCAAAGCCCAGA
>ENA-USUK01002445-USUK01002445.1-human-gut-metagenome-genome-assembly--contig:-NODE-2445-length-12474-cov-10.651690_pt1 | contig 12474 bp, 8 predicted proteins | sample MGYA00250062_ERZ773400 | MGnify/ENA primary metagenome ERZ773400 (study PRJEB29103, sample SAMN06111961) | human gut metagenome | biome: human gut; feature: ankylosing spondylitis patient; material... | reverse complement strand
GAGCTTAATAAGAAGCTCAAGAAACTGGAACGTCGCGTTGCCGATTGTGAAGCGGAGATAGAGCAGACGGAGGCTGCCATTGCCATTCTTGAGGCCAGGATGGCCACACCGGAAGGTGCTTCGGACATGTCGCTTTATGAGCAGCACCAAAAACTGAAAGAGCAGCTTGACCGCGTGATGGAAGAGTGGGACGCGGCTACTGTAGAGTTGGAGAATCACTAACTATTATATTTTATATGTTTATGAAAGCAAATCATTTGTTACCCATTGCAGCATTCTGTCTGATGACGGCTTCCTGCAACACCGGCAAGCAGCAGGCTGAACTTACAGCAGGCATCCAGCTCGCCAATCTTGACACAACGGCTCTACCCGGAACTGACTTTTACCAATACGCATGTGGCGGTTGGATGAAGAACAATCCGATTCCTGCTGAATACTCACAGTACGGTTCTTTTACTATCCTTGCAGAAAACAACCGCAAGCAGATTCAAGGACTGATTGAAGAACTTGCCGCTACCCAGCACGAAGCCGGCAGCGTGGCACAAAAAATCGGTGACTTGTACAAAATCGTAATGGACAGCGTGAAGCTGAACAAAGATGGTGTAGCTCCCATCAAGGCTGAACTCGACCAGCTGGCTGCTTTGAAGGACAAGAAAGAGCTTTATGCCTTGCTGGGCGATATGCAGAAGAAAGGCATCATCGCCTACAACGTGCTGTATGTTGGCGCTGACGAAATGAACAGTAGCATGAATGCTGTACAGACCTATCAGACCGGGCTGAGCATGGGCGAACGTGAATACTATCTGGAGAATGATGAGGCTACTGCCAAAATTCGTGATGCTTTCCGTACACATGTACAGAAGATGTATCAGTTGGCTGGTTTCGACGAGGCTACTGCCAAGAAAGGTATGGAGGTGGTGATGGATGTGGAAACACGTCTTGCCAAGGCTTTCCGCTCTCGTACGGAGTTGCGTGACCCGCATGCCAATTATAACAAGATGAGCATGGAAGAGTTGAAGAAGAATTATCCTACTTTCGATTGGGATGCTTATTTGTCTGCCATGGGCTTGAAGGATGTGAAGGAAATCATCGTAGGCCAGCCCGCTTCACTGAAAGCTGCTGCCGATATTCTGGATACGCTGCCCATTGAACAGCAGAGCCTTTATCTGCAATGGAAATTGATTGATTCTGCCGCAAGCTTGTTGAACGATGCTATGGCAGAACAGAACTTCGACTTCTACAGCCGCACCATGAGCGGTACACAAGAAATGCAGCCCCGCTGGAAGAGAGCGGTAAGCACTGTAAGCGGCGCGCTGGGCGAAGCTGTAGGTCAGATGTACGTGGAGAAATATTTCCCTGCTGCTGCCAAGGAGCGTATGGTGACTTTGGTGAAGAACTTGCAGGAAAGCCTGGGCGAACGTATCCAGAATCTTGCCTGGATGGGTGATTCCACTAAGGTGAAAGCTCTGGAGAAACTGGCTACCTTCCATGTGAAGATTGGTTATCCCGACACTTGGAAAGACTACTCCACACTGGAAATCAAAAACGACTCTTACTGGGCAAACATGGAACGTGCCAACGAGTGGAGCCATGCCGAAATGATAGCCAAGGCCGGCAAGCCGGTGGATAAGGACGAATGGCTGATGACTCCGCAGACCGTCAACGCTTACTATAACCCGACTACGAACGAAATCTGTTTCCCCGCCGGTATCCTGCAATATCCTTTCTTCGATATGAATGCGGATGATGCCTTCAACTATGGTGCCATCGGTGTGGTAATCGGTCATGAGATGACTCACGGATTCGACGACCAGGGTCGCCAGTACGACAAGGACGGTAACCTGAAAGACTGGTGGACTGCTGAAGATGCCAAGAACTTTGACGAGCGTGCTCAGGTGATGGTGAACTTCTTCGATAGCATCGAGGTTGCTCCGGGCGTATATGCCAACGGACGCATGACATTGGGTGAGAATATTGCCGACCACGGTGGTCTGCAGGTTTCTTATCAGGCATTCAAGAAAGCTACGGCTGCCAATCCGCTGCCGGTGCTGGATGGTCTTACTCCCGAACAACGTTTCTTCCTGGCATACGCAGGTGTATGGGCCAATGATATCCGTCCCGAAGAAGTGTTGAACCGCACGAAGAGTGATGTGCACTCATTGGGCGAATGGCGCGTAAACGGTGCATTGCCGCAAATCGGTGCTTGGTATGAGGCATTCAACGTGACAGAAAAAGACCCGATGTTCTTGCCGGTAGAAAAACGTGTATCTATTTGGTAAACCAACAAAATAACCTTTAAAAAAAGGCGGCAGACTGGAAACAGATGCCGCCTTTTTTAATTATACCTAATTTATTGTGTATGAATGTATGTATGAATAAACAAAATTTGTAACTTTGCGCATCAAATACTAATATACGCATACTTTAATACGCAAATCCATGTCTGAAACAAAAAGAATCAAAACAGCTCTGGTATCTGTTTACCATAAGGAAGGTTTGGACGAAATCATTACCAAACTGCATGAAGAAGGTGTAGAGTTCCTCTCAACCGGTGGAACCCGTCAGTTTATAGAATCCCTGGGTTATCCCTGCAAGGCAGTGGAAGACCTCACTACATACCCTTCCATCCTGGGCGGACGCGTGAAGACTTTGCATCCGAAGGTTTTTGGAGGTATTCTTTGCCGCCGCGGATTGGAGCAAGACATGCAACAGATTGAAAAATATGAAATCCCCGAAATAGACCTCGTCATTGTTGACCTCTATCCGTTTGAGGCTACCGTTGCCAGTGGTGCCGAAGAACCTGCCATCATCGAAAAGATTGACATAGGCGGTATCTCTCTGATTCGTGCCGCAGCCAAGAACTATAACGACGTGGTTATCATCGCTTCGCAAGCACAATATCAGCCGTTCCGCGACATGCTGATGGAACACGGAGCCACTACTACCATCGAAGAACGCCGTTGGTTTGCCAAAGAGGCGTTCGGAGTGTCTTCACACTATGATTCTGCCATCTTCAACTATTTCGATGGCGAGGAAGGTTCCGCTTTCCGTTGCTCTGCCAACAGCCAGAAGACTTTACGCTATGGCGAGAATCCGCATCAGAAAGGTTATTTCTATGGCAATATTGATGCTATGTTCGACCAGATTCACGGTAAGGAAATCTCTTATAACAACCTGCTCGACATCAATGCTGCCGTTGACTTGATTGACGAATTCAAGGATACGACTTTCGCTATCCTGAAGCATAATAATGCTTGTGGACTGGCTTCACGTCCCACTGTGCTCGAAGCATGGAACGATGCGCTTGCCGGTGACCCGGTATCCGCTTTTGGTGGTGTGCTCATCACTAATGCCGTGATTGACAAGGCTGCTGCCGAAGAAATCAATAAAATTTTCTTTGAGGTGATTATCGCTCCCGATTATGATGTGGATGCGTTGGAAATCCTCGGTCAGAAGAAGAACCGTATTATCCTGGTCCGCAAGCCGGCAGCTCTGCCTAAGAAGCAGTTCCGCTCTTTGCTGAATGGCGTATTGGTTCAGGACCGCGACCTTAAGGTGGAAACTCCTGAAGAATTGAAGACTGTAACTACGAAGGCTCCCACTGCACAGGAAATTGAGGATATGCTCTTTGCAAACAAGATTGTGAAGAACAGTAAGTCGAATGCCATTGTGCTGGCAAAAGGAAAGCAGTTGTTGGCAAGTGGTGTAGGTCAGACCAGCCGTGTGGATGCTTTGAAGCAGGCTATCGAGAAAGCCAAAAACTTCGGTTTCGACTTGAATGGCGCTGTAATGGCAAGTGACGCATTCTTCCCTTTCCCCGACTGCGTGGAAATTGCCGGCAATGAAGGCGTAACAGCCGTCATCCAGCCGGGTGGAAGCATCAAGGATGAACTCTCGTTTGAATATTGCAACGAGCATGGCATTGCCATGGTGACTACGGGATTCCGTCACTTTAAACACTAATTCGGATTTACGATTTGACGATTTACGATTTACGATTGAAGTTACATCGTAAGTCTGAATCTCAAATTGTAAACAAGAGGAATATCAATCGTAAATCGTAAATAGTTAAATCGTAAATATTAATGGGATTATTCTCCTTTACACAAGAAATAGCGATGGACCTTGGCACAGCCAATACCATCATCACCACGAATGGCAAGATTGTGGTGGATGAGCCTTCGGTGGTGGCTTTGGACCGTCGTACCGATAAGATGATTGCCGTGGGTGACAAGGCAAAGATGATGCACGAAAAGACCCACGAAAACATACGTACCATCCGTCCGTTGCGCGACGGTGTGATTGCCGACTTCTATGCCTGCGAGCAGATGATACGCGGACTTATCAAGATGGTGAACAACCGTAACCGTCTTTTCTCTCCGTCACTCCGCATGGTGATTGGTGTTCCTTCGGGCAGTACCGAAGTGGAGCTGCGTGCCGTGCGCGACTCTGCCGAGCATGCCGGCGGGCGCGACGTTTATCTGATTTTCGAGCCGATGGCTGCTGCCATCGGTATCGGTATCGATGTAGAGGCTCCCGAAGGCAACATGATTGTTGACATAGGTGGTGGTTCTACGGAAATTGCCGTTATCTCTTTGGGAGGTATCGTAAGTAACAACTCCATCCGCATTGCCGGTGACGACTTGACTGCCGATATTCAGGAATACATGAGCCGCCAGCACAACGTGAAGGTCAGCGAGCGTATGGCTGAGCGTATTAAGATTAATGTGGGTGCTGCCTTGACGGAACTTGGTGAGGATGCTCCCGAAGATTATATCGTTCATGGTCCGAACCGCATTACGGCATTGCCTATGGAAGTGCCGGTATGCTATCAAGAAGTGGCGCACTGTCTGGAGAAGTCTATCTCTAAGATTGAGACAGCCATCTTGAGCGCATTGGAAAATACGCCTCCCGAATTGTATGCCGACATCGTTCACAACGGTATCTACCTTGCCGGTGGCGGTGCATTGCTTCGTGGACTGGATAAGCGTCTGACTGATAAAATAAACATACCGTTCCACATTGCGGAAGACCCCTTGCATGCCGTTGCCAAAGGTACGGGCGTGGCATTGAAGAACGTTGACCGCTTCTCATTCTTGATGCGGTAATGCGGAATTTATTAAACTTTCTCATTAAATATAATTACTGGTTCCTCTTTCTTCTGTTAGAGGTTGCCAGTTTTATTTTATTATTTCGCTTTAATCATTACCAGCAGAGTGTGTATTTCACCTCTGCCAATGGCGTGGCGGGGAAGGTTTATGAAATATCGGGTGGCATCACTTCTTATTTCCATCTGAAGACGGCCAATGAGGACCTGCTCGACCGTAATATGTGGTTGGAGCAGCGGCTTTCCTTTCTGGAAAATGTCTTGAAGGAGAAAGGATTGGACTCCGCCAGGTTGTACAGCATGGAACGGCTTGCTCCTACGGAGTATCAGATATTCAAGGCGAATGTCATAAAGAACAGCTTGAACAAGGCTGACAATTATATCACTTTAGACCGTGGAACAACAGAAGGTATCCGTCCTGAGATGGGAGTTGTAGATGCCAATGGCGTGGTGGGTATTGTGTATAAGACCTCTCCCCATTACTCGTTGGTCATTCCGTTGCTGAACAGCAAGTCAAGCATCAGCTGTAAGATTGTGGGCAGTGATTATTTCGGTTATCTGAAGTGGGAGGGAGGTGACTCCCGTTTTGCCTATCTGAAGGATTTGCCCCGGCATGCCGAATTCAATCTGGGAGATACAGTAGTGACCAGCGGCTATTCCACCGTGTTTCCAGAAGGTGTCATGGTGGGGACGGTGGATGACATGTCTGACTCGCACGACGGACTTTCGTATCTGTTGAAGATAAAGCTGGCTACGGACTTTGGAAAGGTGAGCAATGTGCGCGTCATTTCCCGCAACGGGCAGGATGAACAAAAGGCATTGGAGTCGAGGGCGGACGAGAAGTGACTAAGAAATTAGGGATTAGGGGTTAAGGATTAGGGATTAATCATCTTTATATCTTATAACTTATACACTCAATAACTTGTAACTCGTAACTTATAACTCATTAGCGTTGTTAATTAATTATCTGCATAAAATAGGATGGTTCATAGGCTTGGTACTGTTGCAGGTGCTGATATTGAACAATGTGCATATTGCAGGATATGCCACTCCATTTCTGTATATCTACTTGATACTGAAGTTTGAGTCGGACACTCCCCGCAATGCGTTGATGTTGTGGGCATTCTTTTTAGGGCTGGCTGTCGACGTCTTTTCCGACACACCGGGGATGAACGCTGCCGCTACGGTGTTGCTGGCTTTCTTGCGCCCCACTTTCCTGCGGCTGTTCGTGCCTCGTGACACGCTGGATACACTGGTTCCGGCCATCCGTACAATGGGGATTCTTCCTTTCCTGAAATATCTGGTTGTGAGTGTGCTGATACATCACGGCTTGTTGCTTACCCTCGAATTCTTCTCTTTTGCCCATATTGGTACGCTGTTGTTGAGAATTGCGGCAAGTACCCTGCTTACTGTGACCTGCATTATGGCTGTTGAGGGAATAAGAAAGAAAGGATAAAGGGATTAAGGATTAGGAATTGATGAAAGACTATACACTGGAAAAGCGGAAATATGTAATTGGAGCGGCGGCTATTGTCATCGTTCTTATTTACGTGTTCCGGCTGTTCGACCTGCAAATCATGACTGATGACTACAAGAAGAACGCGGACAGTAACGCTTTTCTGAACAAGATACAATATCCATCACGGGGGGCTATCTACGACCGTAACGGTAAGTTGCTCGTGTTTAACCAGCCTGCCTATGATATTACGTTTGTGCCTCGGGAGGTGACGCAGCTGGATACACTCGACCTTTGCAGTGCCTTGAACATTACCCGTGAGCAGTTTGACAAACGGATGAAGGACGTCAAGAACCGCTGGATGAACCCCGGTTATTCCAAATACACCCATCAGGTGTTCATGACGCAGCTTTCTGCCGAAGAGTGCGGTGTGTTTCAGGAGAAGCTGTTCAAATTTCCAGGTTTCTATATTCAGCGGCGTACTATCCGCCAATATACCTATAACTCTGCCGGCCATTTGCTGGGAGACATCGGCGAAGTGTCCAAGAAAGACATTGAGAACGATGACTATTATATTCGCGGAGACTATATAGGCAAGCAAGGCATCGAGAAATCCTATGAAAAGTATCTGCGTGGAGAGAAGGGGGTGGAGATTCTGCTTCGTGACGCTCACGGGCGCATCCAGGGACACTACATGGACGGACAGTTGGACCGTTCCTCCGTACCCGGCAAGAACCTGACGTTGGGCATCGACATTGACCTTCAGATGTTGGGAGAACGACTGCTTCAACACAAAATCGGTGCCATTGTGGCCATCGAACCGGCTACGGGTGAGATTCTATGTATGGTTTCCTCGCCTACCTTTGACCCTCATCTGATGATAGGGCGCCAGCGGGGAAAGAACCACCGCCTGTTGCAGATGGACAAGCGGAAGCCTTTGTTGAACCGTGCCATCATGGGAGCTTATCCGCCGGGCTCCACCTTCAAGACGGCGCAGGCACTGACTTTCCTTCAGGAAGAGATTATCCACGAAGATTATCCGACTTTCCCTTGTGCGCATGGTTTCAATCATAAAGGCCTTCATGTGGGATGTCACGGACATGGTTCGCCTCTGTCGCTGATTCCTGCCATCGCGACCTCTTGTAATTCCTATTTCTGTTGGGGATTGTATCGCATGTTCGGTGATAAAAAATACGGTTCGCCGCAGAATGCCATTACCGTATGGAAAGACCACATGGTATCGCAGGGCTTCGGCTATCGGCTCGGTACCGACCTCCCCGGCGAACAGCGTGGACTGATACCGAATGCCAAGTTCTACGACAAGCCCTATCGGGGTTCGTGGAATGGTCTGACGGTGATTAGTATCTCCATCGGGCAGGGAGAGATTCTTGCCACCCCGTTGCAGATAGCCAATCTGGGTGCCACCATTGCCAACCGGGGGCATTTCATTACTCCGCACATCGTGAAGGAGATAGAAGACAATGAACTGGACAGCATCTATCGCAATCCCCGTTATCCCACCATCGACCGCGAATATTATGAAATGGTGGTGAAAGGTATGCGTGCCGCCGTAGACGGAAGTACGGGTAGCGCCACTTGCCGCATGGCGGGAGCCATCCTGCCGGGTGTGGAGGTCTGCGGAAAGACGGGCACGGCACAGAACCGCGGCAAGGACCATTCTGTCTTTATGGGCTTTGCTCCGATGGACAACCCTAAGATAGCCATTGCCGTCTATGTGGAGAACGGTGGTTTCGGTGCCACGTATGGCGTACCTATCGGTGCCATGATGATGGACCAGTACCTGCATGGAAAGCTGTCGCCCGAGAATGAGATACGGGCGGAAGAATTCAGTAACCGGGTGATACTTTACGGAGATGAGGAGAGATGATGATTAGGGATTAAGGATTAGGGGTTAGGGATGAACGGTGAGTGACTTCAATAGTAAATAGTAAATCGTAAAATCGTAAATAAATTGGTGACAAGGAGAGATAGCATATGGAAATCATTGGACTGGGTGACGATTGTCGTTTACCTGCTGCTGATTGTATTCGGCTGGTTCAGTGTCTGTGGGGCGAGTTATGATTATGGTGACCGTGACTTTCTGGACTTCTCTACGCGTGCCGGCAAGCAGTTTGTCTGGATTATATGTTCCTTCGGGCTGGGGTTTGTGCTGCTGATGCTGGACGATTCCCTCTATGACATGTTCTCCTACCTTATATATATAGGGCTGATGCTGTTGCTGATTGTCACGATATTCATTGCGCCCGACACAAAAGGGTCGCGGTCGTGGCTCATTCTGGGGCCGGTCAGTTTGCAGCCGGCGGAGTTTGCCAAGTTTGCCACGGCGCTGGCGCTTGCCAAGTATATGAGCGCCTACTCGTTTACGATGAAGAATTGGAAAAGCTCCCTTATGCTGGCTTTCTTGATTCTTTTCCCCATGTTGCTGATTATCCTACAGCGGGAGACGGGTTCGGCATTGGTGTACTCTGCATTTTTCCTGATGCTTTATCGGGAGGGAATGCCGGGCGTGGTACTGTTCTCGGGTATATGTGCAGTGGCCTACTTTGTGGTGGGCATCCGTTTTGATGCGGTGATGATTGCCGATACACCGACGCCTATCGGAGAATTTGCCGTGCTGCTGATGGTACTGCTCTTTGCCGGAGGCATGGTGTGGGTCTATAAAAAGCGCTGGGAGCCCACGCGGAATATTATCGGCGGTTCGCTGGGAGTGCTGCTCGTGGCTTATCTGATTTCGGAATACGTAGTACCCTTCAACTTGGTGTGGGTGCAGTGGGGGCTTTGTGCACTTGTTATCGGGTATCTTGTCTTTCTTTCTTTAAGCGAGCGCCATTTATCTTATTTTCTGATTGGGCTGTTTGCTTTGGGTTCGATAGGTTTCCTCTACTCCAGCGACTACTTCTTCAATAAAGTGCTGGAGCCCCATCAACAGATACGTATCAAGGTGGTGCTCGGTATGGAAGAGGACCTTGCTGGTGCCGGCTATAACGTGAACCAGTCGAAGATAGCCATCGGCTCCGGGGGGCTGACCGGCAAAGGTTTCTTGAATGGTACGCAGACAAAGCTGAAGTATGTGCCGGAGCAAGATACGGACTTCATTTTTTGCACCGTGGGTGAGGAGGAAGGATTCGTAGGGTCTACGGCTGTACTATTACTGTTCCTTATTCTTATTTTACGGCTGATTGTCGTGGCCGAGCGGCAGCAATCTCCCTTTGGCCGGGTGTATGGTTATTCTGTGCTTAGTATATTCTTGTTCCATCTATTCATCAATATAGGCATGGTGCTGGGGCTGACCCCCGTCATCGGTATCCCGTTGCCTTTCTTCAGTTACGGAGGTTCTTCTCTCTGGGGATTCACAATCTTGCTGTTTATCTTTCTGCGGATTGATGCGGGACGTAATCGTCGAATTTAGTTATGACCGTTTCCTTGTGGGACATACGAATGGACTTGATTATCATTACATTGCATTTACACATTGTTTACATCGTAATGTAACGGCCATTACACCGCATTGTAACGTCCTTTACGCTGTATCGTAACGACTTTTACGCTATATTGTAACGCCCTTTACATGCTGGTGTAACGGTCGTTACATCCTGGCGTAAAAGACGTAACGCTACGAGGTAAGAGGGCAAGTTATGATACCCCGCCCGTTTCCGCTTCAAGGAGACGTGAGTGGGAGACTGAGGTGGTTGTTAGAAGAAGGTGATAAAGAACAATAGGGAGTTCCTATCTCTTCAGTTTGATGCCGATGTCATTGATTCCTTGCAGCCTTTCGTCCGGTAGCGTATAGGCCACTTTAAAGAGGTAGGTGCCGGGTTTGCCGATTCGAACGCTTCCTGCGGAGACGGCAGTCTGATAGAGACCTCCCCAGCCGTCACCTTTCCAGATTCCTTCTTTGTCCGCCAGGATTAGCTGTATGGTGTCTGCGGGTGAAGGGATGGAATCTGCGGTGGTGTAGCAGATGGATAGAGGTAGATTCTGATAGGGGTAGTTGCTTCGGTTACGAACTTCCAAAGACAGTTTGTAGTAGGTCAGTGAGTCGGTGACCTTCACGTCGAAAGAGAGCGTGTCTTCGCGCAGCCAGCCTTCGGTGGGAAGGGATTGGAAGGAATGGTATACAGTCTGTTTGTCGCAAGCGCTCAGCAGGCTTGCGACAAACAGTAGTATGATACCTTTCAGGCAGAGATTCCTATTCTTGAGCCGGTTTGTCATTTTGGGCAGGTCTTTCACCTTGAGGTTTGGGCTTATTGTTACGGGGCGGACGACGGTTGTTATTGTTCCGTTGTTGACGTTCGCCTTGTTGCTGTTCACCTTGTTTGGGTGCTTGCCGGTCTTGTTTCTGTCTCGGTTGCCGGTCTTGCCTGGATTGTTCTCTCTGGTTGTTGGATTGCGGAGCACCCTGCTGCTCACCTCCTTGCGGACGACCGTTTCCACTCTTTTTCTTTCTCTTGTTACGGCTGTTGTTGCTGTTCTCGCCACCGTTGCCGTCACTGCCACTCTTGCCTTTCCGGCTGCGGTCAAAGCGAGTGAGACTCTCTTGTTCCAGCAAGTCCACCGGCTTTTTGGGTTCGGAACGATGGGTTTCTTCTATCAGGCTGTCGGGCTTGATGCCACGTCTGTTCAAACCGATAATCTCGAAGGCGCGTCTGCCGCTGATGGTCACCAGGTTGGCAGGGATGTTCTTGTCGCTCGAGTAGGTTATCTGGTTGCTCAGAATGTCGGCTTTGAAGAAGAAGAACTCGCCGTCTTTGGTTTCCAGGGTAATCTCGCGCGAGGGCAGGCGTTTCTGTGCTTCCACGTAGCAGTCCACTTCGTAGTTGAGGCAGCACTTCAGCTTGGCGCATTGTCCGGCAAGTTTCTGCGGATTCAGTGATATGTCCTGGAAGCGTGCAGCGCTGGTAGATACCGACACGAAGGAGGTCATCCAGGTGGCGCAGCAGAGTTCGCGTCCGCAGGGACCGATGCCACCGATGCGTCCGGCTTCCTGGCGGGCGCCAATCTGTTTCATCTCGATGCGCACGCGGAAGGCGTCGGCAAGGACCTTGATGAGCTGGCGGAAGTCCACACGCTCGTCGGCGATGTAGTAGAAGATGGCTTTGTTGCCGTCTCCCTGATATTCTACGTCGCCAATTTTCATGTCCAAATTCAGGCTGGCCGCTATCTGACGCGCACGAATCATTGTGGCGTGTTCTTTGGCTTTGGCTTCTTCATATTTCTCCATATCCACAGCTTTGGCTTTGCGGTAGATACGTTTGATTTCAGCATCTTGTTTAAAGTTTGCCTTTTTCATCTGGAGCGGCACTAATCGTCCCGTCAGGGTAACGGTGCCGATGTCATGTCCCGGTGTAGCTTCTACGGCTACGATGTCTCCCTTCTCTAATTTGATCTTGTTGCTGTTTCGGTAGTATCCCTTGCGGGTGTTCTTGAACTGAACCTCTACCAGCTCGCTCTCATCGGCATTGCCCGGAATCTATCCTCAACGAAGTATATTAAGCGTCAACTAAACCAGTAATTTGAGATACACGAGAAAGGTCGATATTACCGCCAGAAATAATGCTGACTGTTTTTCTGTTCTGGATATAGCTATCTAATTTCCCGCTTAATAATGCTGCGCATGCCAGCGCACCGGCACCTTCAGTCACAACTTTATTTCGCTGAATTAATGCCACCATGCTGTTGCGAATTTCGTCTTCGCTGACCAGGACAATGTCATCCACCAACTCACGAACAATTTCATACGTTAAAGTACCCGGGCGGGAAACATCACAACCATCCGCCAGGGTGCCGGTCGTTCGGTGCGTGGTTATTTCTCCAGCGTGGAAAGAAGCCGCCATGCCGTGAACGTTTTCAGACTGCACGCCAATAATTTTAATGGTCGGGTTAATAGATT
>ENA-USUK01002442-USUK01002442.1-human-gut-metagenome-genome-assembly--contig:-NODE-2442-length-12479-cov-8.287937_pt1 | contig 12479 bp, 7 predicted proteins | sample MGYA00250062_ERZ773400 | MGnify/ENA primary metagenome ERZ773400 (study PRJEB29103, sample SAMN06111961) | human gut metagenome | biome: human gut; feature: ankylosing spondylitis patient; material... | reverse complement strand
TGCTCCCAAAGCCCAACATCATAGTCATCCTTACGAGACGGAAACTTGGCAACATAAAGAGTTTTGTCCGTATCTGTCACGTTGGCTTTAGGTCTTGCACCTCCCAACGATGTTCCCGGTTGCACAAGTTGTGCAATCCATTTCTTATCGGGGAGCATATTATTTTCTTCGCTTTTTTCAATCTCAGCACTGGCTGCAATCAATTCCCGAATATCTGTCAGAGGTGGAATTTTCAACGATTCACTCACATTGATAAATTCGCTATCGGGATCTACCTTAAAACGGAATCCACCCATTCGGGAGAAATCATCAATACCAGTCAAGAAATCGAAGGATGACAATCTCCGTACTGGTCGTTTTTCTTCCGCAGCTGCAATTTGCTCACGACGCAACAACAAAGTACGTCCCCAACGATCCGGCAAAGCATCAGAAAAACATCCAAATATATCCTTGTCCGGTTGTGTATATTGTTGTCCCGGATAATTATTCAGGTCGTCACTCAAAAACAGATCGCTGTGCTGCCTTAACCATTCATTGTTGAACGTAAAACTATAGCTGTCCGCACCACGAAGAGACTCATAGCTTAGTTCGCCAATGAGTTCCACTTCTTTGAGCCAATCAAAATCGGCATATACATACAACTTTTTCATAGATTATTCTTTCTTGGATGCACGTTCTCTCGTTTTCAAACTCAAATCCTGCAAAGACTTTCCCAATTTATCTTCTTTGGCGAGCAATAGAATATCATCGTCAAGCTGCAAAGCATACAGCACGCGCATATAGATCCCTATTGCAACAGTTGGAACACCTTTTTCAATTCGGGACACAGTAAGCGGTGAACAGGTAGCCCGTTCTGCTACCTGAGCCACACTCAGATTTCTGCGCAATCGAGCCAACTTAATCTGCTCACCTACAATCTGCATCTTCTGCTCCAATTTTCGGGGAAGTTTGGTTCCCATTGTATTCTTTGCCATTACTACATCAATTTAAGGTGCAAAGCAACTATGTTGATGACTTTGCTATAATCAACCTATCATATAGTATGCAAAAGTAATACTTTTTATTTATTTAATGATGTATTACACATAAAAAATGTACATCTTGGCATAATTAGCCATATACATAATCTATTTTGAGCAAAAACTTCCAAAAACTAAATGCTATAATGTTGTTTGTAAGAGCCATATACACCTATTAACAAACAATATGTTATTCGTTACAAACAATGCAAATTGTTCATCACACACTCATCATATCAAAGAACTATTTTGCTCGCCAAAAGAAAAAGACTTGACTCTACCTCTCAACTTGACTTTAATGGCCGTTATTATATACACGGGCAATAAAGTCAAGTCAAACAGAGGGGAAGAAAAGAAAAAAGGCTTCAACTGAATATTTCTCTTTTGGTCAGCATACAATATCCGTGAAAATATCTTGCATTTAGTTGACACTATAGGCGAAAACATCACGGAATTTTGTACCTTTGTAGTCGGATAGAAGATAGGTGAACTTCATCGAGGATACAATATTTCCTCATAGTTCTGATTCATTGAGAAAAGAGTGTAATACAGCCTTAAAAACAAGTCCAAGAGGTTCAAAAACAACTTTTCTACCGATTAAATTGCAACAATCTATCATTCAAGCAGCTATGTATGCTGCATCGATAAGAATATATCTTATTACGCCTTTTGAGGAAGCATACGAGATACGGTATATGGCTACAGACAATCAAAATTGCTATCAGTCTGAGCCAATTCCTATACTATATTCCAAAGATGAGCATGAATCTTCAAAAACGCAAGTTACTCAAATCAAACAATATTCGATACATGGAGGCATTCAGGGAACCATAAAGGACAACTTCCCGGAAGTCGCAAGAGAATTAGATGATTGATTTGGCTATTATAGCGGAATAATAAATGAAAAAACTAAATGAATTTATTATAAACAAGATAAATCATTATGGCAGTAAAAAAGTCAGAACTATATAGTACATTGTGGAAATGCTGCGACGAGCTTCGTGGCGGTATGGATGCAAGCCAATACAAGGATTATGTGTTGGTAATTCTTTTCGTTAAGTACATCAGCGATAAGAGTCGCAGTGACGAAGGGTTTGATATTGATATTCCTGGCGGCTGTTACTTTGAGGATTTTGTTGCCCTCAAAGGCAATCCGAATATTGGGGAGGAGATGAATAAAAAGATGGCAGCACTTGCCGAGGCTAATCAACTTGATGGCGTTTTTGTTGCCGACTTTGAAGACGATGCCAAGCTCGGTAAGGGAAAGGATAAGGTTGAAACTCTCAGTAAACTCATTGCAGTTTTCCAGAATGAGAACCTCGATTTTAGCAAAAACAGAGCTGCCGATGACGATCTTATAGGAGATGCTTACGAGTATTTAATGAAAAATTTCGCCACCGAGAGCGGTAAAAGTAAGGGTCAATTCTACACACCGGCAGAGGTCAGTCGTGTGATGGCCAAAGTCATCGGATTGGGCAATGCCAGAAATGGGAAAAAGACAACTATCTATGACCCTACTTGTGGCTCGGGGTCTCTGCTTCTGCGTGCTATATGTGAGACTCCAGATGGAGCGACCATCTATGGTCAGGAGAAAGACAATGCAACCGTTGGCTTGGCAAAAATGAATATGATTCTCCATAATGAGATCTATGCTGACATCAAGCAGGGAGACACGATTAATGACCCTCAGTTCAAAGATGACGACCAACTCAAGACATTTGACTACATTGTCGCAAATCCACCGTTTTCTACAAAGTCTTGGTTGAAAAGTGCAAAGACTGAGGATGTATACCATCGTTGGGGAGAGGGTATTAAAATCGGAGTTCCTCCGGAAAAGAATGGTGATTATGCTTTTCTACTCCATATTGTGCGCTCTCTGAAACAGACCGGTTGTGCAGCTTGCATTTTGCCTCATGGCGTTCTATTTAGAGGTAATGCAGAGGCTCAGATTCGTAAATATCTCGTTGCAGAGAAACGATACATTAAGGGAATCATAGGACTACCAGCTAATCTCTTTTATGGTACAGGTATTCCGGCTTGTATCATTATCATTGAGAAGTCGGAAGCAGCAGGTCGTAAAGGGGTGTTTATGATCGATGCTAAGAATGGATATATTAAAGACGGAGCAAAGAATCGTCTGCGGGAACAGGATATTCGCCGCATTGTCGATGTTTGGCAAACACAGCGCGATGTACCTCATTATGCGCGCTTTGTGCCTATGGAGGAGATTGAGCGTAACGATTACAATCTCAATATTCCTCGTTATGTATCTGCTCCCGACACTGAGATTCTGCAAGATATCGATGCACACCTTCATGGAGGTCTACCCAAACACGATATAGATCAACTTGAGGCCTATTGGGAAGTGTGCCCGTCACTTTGTAATGATCTCTTTTGCGACCATCCTACACGTAAAGGTTACTATTCTCTGGAGTGTAACCCGGATGCGGTACGTGATGCCGTTGCCGAGAATATTGATTTCCGTAAGCAGAGCGATGCTTTTCAGAGTAGTTTTACGGAGTGGTGTAATTGTCATCGCAAACAACTTTACTCCCTCGTATCCGGATTTGCACCCAAGAAACTTATTGAGCAACTGAGCAACTCATTGTTAGAGATTTTCAGGGTTGATAAGTCGCTTGTCGATGCGTATGATGTCTATGACTGCCTGATGAATTACTGGAGCGAAACGATGCAGGATGATTGTTATATGATTTCGTCCGGAGGCTGGACGGTGCAACTGTACACTCCACAGCCTGCTTCCAAGAAGAAAGACGAAAAGAAGAAGGAGAAAAAGGCCGTCGCTCCCGAAGATGTCGTTTGCGACCTGCTTCCTGTACCAATTGTTATTGATGAATATTTTGCAGAAAAGCGGGATGTTATCGCTGCTGCTGAAGAGTTGCTGGGGCAAAATGAGGCGCAGCTTGCTGAACTGGTCGAGGAACAAGCGGATAATTATCTTGATGAGGACAATTTCCCCGATAGTAAGATGACCGATGCCAATGTAAAAAAACGAATTAAGGCACTCGATAAGAGAACTGATGCCGAAGAGATTGCCGTACTGCAAAAGTACCTCGATCTAAAAGGCGATATATCACTCAATAAGAAACTGATTAAAGAACGTAAGTATGACTTGCTTACTGCTTTGGTAGTCAAGTATGCCGATTTGTCCGAGGCAGAAATCAAGCGCCTGGTTATCGAGAAAAAGTGGTTCACATCGCTTGCCTTGCGTCTTGACTGTGAGATGCAACGAATCAGTCAGCAACTTACCTCCAAAGTATTGGCTCTTGCAGAGCGTTATGCCCAAACGCTTCCCGAGATTGATGCCGATATAACCGACCTAGAGGCAAAAGTTGCAGCACATTTGAAACAGATGGGATACTGATATGAGAATCGAGGTTACAAAGCGGGGTAATTGAATATTATTAAAACGTAAGTAATGGATATACCACAAGGATATAAGCAAACCGAGTTGGGAATAATACCCGATGATTGGGAGGTAAAACGAATATCGGATTTTACCTCGATTATTACGGGCGGTACTCCTAGTACTCTACGACCGGAGTATTGGGGTGGAAATATTATGTGGATGAGTTCTGGAGAACTAAATAAGAAATTTGTTTTTGATGTTGAAGGTCGAATAACTACTGAAGGATTATTAAATTCAAGTACACATATGATACCTCCATTTTGCGTGTTAATTGGTTTAGCGGGACAGGGGAAAACGAGAGGGACAGCTGCATATAATTATATTTCTCTATGTACCAATCAATCAATAGCAGCAATACTACCTAATGATAAATACGATTCGCTATACTTATATTATGTTGTAGATAGTAAGTATGATTATTTACGATTGCTTTCATCTGGAGATGGTGGACGCGGTGGATTAAATAAGAATCTTCTTAATTCTCTTGAGATTGTTTTCCCGAAAACTATTGCTGAGCAGCGGGCTATTGCGGAAGCGCTGAGTGATATAGATGGATTGATTGCAGCATTGGATAAGAAAATCGCCAAGAAACGCCTGATTAAGCAAGGGGCGATGCAACAACTCCTAACCGGCAAAAAACGCCTTCCAGGCTTTACCGACTCATGGGTAGAAAAGAAGTTAGGTGAGATTTTAGATTATGAACAGCCTCAGCCGTATTTAGTTGTATCAACTGACTATGTTGATAGTGGTATTCCTGTCCTTACTGCAGGTAAATCTCGGATATTAGGTTATACGACTGAACAATTTGGCATATACAATAAGTTGCCTGTTATTATTTTCGATGATTTTACTACGGATAGTAAATATATATCGTATCCATTTAAGGTGAAGTCATCAGCAATGAAGGTGCTTTCACTAAAAAACAATGATTACGATTTGCGATTAGTATATGAGTTGATGCAGCAGATAGATTTTCCGCTTAAAGATCATCAACGATATTGGATTTCAGAGTATAGTCAATTGACAATATCCATACCCAAAGATAGAGAAGAACAGACAGCAATAGCTACAATTCTGACCGATATGGATAAGGAGATAGCCGACCTTGAAGCCAAACGGGACAAATATAGCCTCTTAAAATCGGGCATGATGCAAAAGCTATTAACGGGTCAAATAAGATTAAAAATCAACCGAATATGAAGATACAAGAAGTACATCTGAATAAGTTTAAGAGATTCACAGATTTAACGATTAAGGATATACCAGAATCTGTCAAATTAGTGGTTTTGGTGGGACCAAATGGATGTGGAAAAACATCTATTTTTGAGGCCTTTAATCATTGGTATAAGTATAAAGGATATCGTTCATGGAACAGTTCTGATGTGGATTATTTTGTTAAAAGTGGAGATGTCCAAGATGTTAAATCCTCAACATGGTATGATGGTAGAGTAACAATTAATGCATACGATGAAGCATTAAATAGTGCAGATAACATTAAAGGATGCTTTTATTTTCGTACGGCACATAGAAACGAACCTGATTTTACGACTCAGACCTTATCAAAGCAGAATGATCCTAAAAATAATTTTAAATTTAACACGCTAATGACCACAGATGCCAGTGTTTCCGAAAATTATCAACGATTGGTTTCACATACACTTTCTGGTGTTTTTAGTGCTGCAAATGAAGATAAAACAGTAAAGTCTCTTAAACAAGAACTTATTGGGAAAATTGCAGAATCGTTAAGTCGTGTATTTGATGATTTGCAGTTATCGTCTATTGGAGAACCATTAGTAAATGGAAGTTTCTATTTTACTAAAGGGCGATCTCTCAATTTTCATTATAAAAATTTATCTGCAGGAGAAAAGTCAGCTTTTGATATTATACTTGATCTAGTTATTAAAGGAGAGTACTTTGACAATACCGTTTATTGTATTGATGAGCCTGAAGCTCATATGCATACAGCATTGCAAGCTAAATTACTGGCAGAAATGTATAATCTGATAAATGATCAGTCTCAACTTTGGCTCGCAACACATTCGATAGGGATGTTGCAACAAGCAAAAGAACTCGAGAGCCAACATCCTGGGAGTGTGGTTTTTTTGGATTTTAGTAATATAGATTTTGATGAAAAGACAACGATAACACCAACAACTATAGACAAAACTATTTGGAATAAATTTGTAGAACTCGCTTTTGGTGATTTCGCCAAATTAATTGCACCAGAAAGAATTGTATTCTGTGAAGGCGATGTTAAGGGGCGAAAGTATAAAGATTTTGATGCTCAGATTTATAGTAAAATATTTTCATCTAAGTATCCGACAACTTCGTTTGTGTCGATTGGCTCTTGTTTGGATATAGAGAATCCAAATAATATCAGTATGAAAATAATTTCTCAAGTGATGCAAAACTCTGAAATTATTAAATTTGTTGATCGAGATGATAAGAGTACGGAAGAAGTCGCTGAGTGTACTGCAAAAGGTATAAAAGTATTAAATCGACGTCATGTTGAAAGTTACATACTCGACGATGAAATTATAACAAAATTGTGCAATGCTGTTGGTAAGCCAGATAAAATAGCTGAGTGCATAACTGCCAAAACAGAAAAAATCGCAGCAAGTACTGCAAGAGGAAACGCTGCTGATGATATAAAATCTGCGAGCGGTGAAATTTATGTTGAATTAAAACGTATTCTTAATATGACAAAATGTGGTAATACCAAAGATGCGTTTTTTAGAGACACATTAGCACCTCTAATTACGGAAGATACCTCTGTATACAAGGAGTTGGAACGAGAAATATTTAGTTAATATGGACACAAACATAGGGGCAAAGGAGCGTGTAACGCAAAACAGGCTGATAGGACTTTTTAAGAATGTCTTAAAGTACACCTATCTTGGGAATTGGGAGACTCGTGAGGATAACGCCAATATCGAAGAAAAGTTGCTTACAGCATATCTCTCGCGGCGTGGCTATACCGACAAGGAGATACGGAGTTCAATCGTGAAACTCAAGCAGTCGGCAAACTCCCTTGGAGGCGGATTGTATAATGCCAACAAGGAGGTATATACCTTTTTGCGTTATGGCGTGAATATTCAGGCTGAGGTGACTGAAAAGAAAAAGATGGTACATCTTATCGACTGGGCCAACCCGATGGAGAATGATTTTCAGATAGCCGAGGAGGTAACCATTCAAGGCGCAAGTGATCGTCGCCCCGATCTGGTCGTGTATGTTAATGGTATTGCTCTTGCTGTAATCGAGCTCAAGCGTAGTACGGTCTCTGCCCATGAGGGTATTAGCCAGAATATCCGTAATCAACAGGACGGTTATATTCCTCGATTCTTTACGACTATACAGTTGCTGTTTGCAGGCAACGACACGGAGGGATTGCACTATGGTGTAATCAAAACTCCCGAAAAATTCTGGTTGCGTTGGAAAGAACCGTGTGGCGAGCCATGCCAGCCATCGCATTTTACAGCAAAGGAGTATCCCAATGAGCTGGATCGTAGTGTGTTGCAGTTCTTTGAGCCTGTAAGGTTATTAGAGTATATCCATGATTTTATCATCTTCGACGGAGGGATAAAGAAGACTGCACGTCCCAATCAATATTTCGCTGTCAAAGCAGCTCAACCCAGAGTTCGCAAGAAGCAAAACGGTATTATATGGCATTCGCAGGGTTCAGGCAAATCGCTTACAATGGTATGGCTGGCTCAGTGGATACGTGAAAACGTAAGCGATGCTCGTGTGGTAATCATTACCGACCGTGATGAGCTGGATAAACAAATAGAATCAGGTTTTAAAGATGTAGGTGAGCAGATTCAACGAGCCAAGAGTGGCGGTAAGCTGATTGAGATGCTCAATGCCGCCGAACCCTGGTTGATTTGTACGTTGATTCATAAATTTGGCAATAAGAATGACAGCGATGCCATATCGGTAGGAAATAAGAAAGCAAGTAAGTCGCTCGACTTGTATCTTGAAGAATTGGCAAAATCGCTCCCGGCTGACTTTTGTGCGAAGGGTAATATTTATGTTTTTATTGATGAATGTCATCGCACACAAGGAGGCATGCTTCACGAAGCCATGAAGCATATCATGGGCAACGATGTGATGCTGATAGGTTTCACAGGTACGCCTCTGCTCCATACGGATAAGAAGAAATCGATAGAGACCTTTGGCTCGTATATTCATAGTTATAAGTTTAATGAGGCAGTAAAGGATAAGGTTATTCTAGACTTGCGCTATGAGGCTCGGAATGTAGAACAGTACTTGGGCAAACGAGAGAAAATTGATGAGTGGTTTGACACGAAGACAAAAGGGTTGAGTTCTGTGGCTCGTGCCGCTTTGAAAGAGCGTTGGGCAAAGATGGAAAAGCTGTTTAGCAGCAAGGAGCGTATCGACCGCATTGTTGCAGATATTTGTCAAGATATGAGCACCAAGCGGGCTCTGGCAGGTGGTTATGGGAACGCCATGCTCGTGGCCGACAGTATTTATCAGGCATGTCGTTATTGGGAGGTTTTTCAATCGACAGAGTTGAAAGGGCATTGCGCTGTGGTTACAAGTTACGATGCAAGTACCGCATCGGTAAAAGACGAGTATCAGGGTGATGGAGAGACCGAGGACCTCACCAAGTATGAGGTATATCAAAAGATGATTGGCGATAAAACGCCGGAACAGTTTGAAACTTGGGCGAAAAAGGAGTTTACAGACCATCCCGGAGACATGAAGTTGCTGATTGTCGTAGATAAGCTATTGACAGGATTTGATGCACCGTCGGCAACCTATCTCTACATTGACAAAAAAATGCGCGACCATAATCTTTTCCAAGCAATCTGCCGTGTGAATCGAGTAGATAGTGAGGAAAAAGATTTTGGATATATTATTGATTACCAAGATCTGTTTGGAGCAGTAAAAAGTGCAATCGAGGATTATACAAATGGGGCATTTGATGGTTATGATGACGACGATATCGAAGGCCTTCTTTCGGATCGTCTTACCGAAGGTCGCAAAGCTTTGGAAGAATCTTTACAAGCGGTCTATACGATGTGTGAAGTGATACATCCGCAAACGCGAGAAGGCTATTTTGCGTATTTTGTATATGCCGAAACAACACCTGTGGAAGATCAGCAAAAAGAGTGTGAGGAGAATGCCAATAAACGCGAGACCTTCTATAAACTTGTGTCGCGTTTGGTGCGTCGTTATATTGATATAGCCAATGAGATGGAACAGGCTGGCTATACCACAGAGGAGGCTGCTGACATCAAAAAGCAGGTTGATTATTTCAATGATATCAAAGATGAGATAAAATTAAAAAGTGGAGATGCACTCGATCTTAAATATTACGATCCGGCAATGCGTCAGCTTATTGATAACTATGTGCGAGCTGAAGATAGTGAAAAACTGGTCGATTTAGCTGATATTTCGTTTCTCGACTTGATTGATACGCAGGGTGATAAGGCAATCGATTCACTGCCAAAGAAAATCAAGCAGAATGAGCGTTCTGTTGCAGAGATTTTGGCGGCAAATATGCGAAAAATGATTATCAGTGAACGACCGAACAATCCGGCCTACTTTGATAAAATGTCTGATTTGCTTAACCACTTGCTTCAAGAACAGAAAGACGGTAAGATCCAATACAAGGAACTAATAAAAAAACTCATCGAAAAACTGAAAGAAGCTCGATCGACTATCAAGACAAAGTACCCTGCAACAATTGATACAAAAGGGAAACAGGCTCTTTATGATAATCTTGGAAAAGATGAAACTTTGGCTCTCCGAGTTCACGAAACAATCAAAGCAAATGCACGTGACGGTTTCAGAGATATGGATAGTAGTGGTTTGAAAAAGATGAAAGCTCTTCGGAGAGCTGTTGAGCGTGTTTTGCAAGGAGTTGAAGTGAACATAGATGATATAATGCAGCTAATAGTTGCGCAAAGAGAATACTAATGACGATTATTGAGGTTGCTAATATATCTGCGGAAGTTGAGTGGAAAAATATTAAGAATGTGCATCTTACAATATATCCACCCAATGCTCGTGTTCATGTGTCTGCTCCTATTGGAATGGCAGAAGAGGCTGTGCGATTATTCTTGATTACGAAAATGTCGTGGATAAATCAACGTGTTTCACAGGTTCTTGATCAGAGTCGTCAAACGCCCCGCGAATATGTCTCTGGCGAGAATCATTACTTCAAAGGTCATAGGTATCGCTTAAAGGTGTTGTATCATCATGCATCTGCAAAAGTAGAAATTCAGGGTAATGAATATATTAAACTATACGTCCGTGAAGGGACAACAGCAGCACGTCGAGCAGAAGTGTTGCGAGAATGGTATCGTGCGGAGCTCAAATTGATGCTTCCTCCACTTATTGCCAAATGGGAAAAAATATTGGGTGTGAGTGTGAACAAATGGGAGGTCAAGCAAATGAAAACTTTATGGGGAAGTTGTAATCACCGTACACAAAATATTATTTTTAATCTAGAATTAATCAAGAAACCAGTTCGTTGTATTGAATATATTGTAGTACATGAATTGTTACATATTAAAGTTAGATTGCACAATGAAGAGTATACATCTTTACTAACTAAATATTTTCCGAGCTGGAAACAGTTGAAAGAAGAATTAAATGAATTTATTGTATAAATATTACCATTTGGACAAAACAGTTACCACATATTTGATTGACTGAGATTTGGAGGTAACACAGCATGTATTTACCAGCAATAAGATTTTCCAGATTTAATCTGACTTTTCATCTGTCCTCAATGCGCCACAAACCAAGCATAAATTGCTTAAACCGGTCGGCGGCATTGTTGGATTGGACATACTAAACGATACGCGATAATTGATGTTGCCGGAGAATGAGCTCTTGTTTGCCGGATTTTCAAGATGGATTGTTGCTGAGATTATCCAGTCAAGGAAATCATGTTTGCCAGAATACATGATAGCAGTTTGCCATAGCATGAAGCATTTTTTGTAAGTGAGTATGTGGTATGCTTATTGGATATTCGTAACTTGATTCTGATAGTGAGTTTGGCTATGGACATGACGAATCAAACTCAAAAATAGGGGATACAAAATCAACAATATGTCCAATAGCCAAAGCATGGGACTGTCCGATATTCTGCCGAAAGGATTCAAGAGTTTTGGTTCTAGACCTCGCATTTAGGAATCGTAGGCTTACCCTAGTTTCACATGATGTGTTTTTGCGCCAGCCATAACTATTGCCTCAAATCATAACTTGGTTAAAGTCCTATCTGATTCTTCTGCGGGAACTATATGCATAAAGCAGATATTATAGTTGGCTACAAAAGAGATAGAATTTATCGTGCTATGTCCAATCCCTACAGTGATTTTCCCGTGCCCAGCTTGCTGTTTTAAGTGGCACTCATCCCGCCGCCGAAAGGCGAGTGGGGTATTAGGCTCCCCCATAGGGTTTACTACTGGCAGACGGGCAAGCCCGGCATGGAGTATAGCTTCACTTCAAATAGTGCAGATGCTGTCCGGTTTCTAGTGTACATACAAAAGGAAGTATGGCAGATTGCACTTGTATGATGAAACCTGCCATAGCTTTGCTTTATTCCCATATCTACACCCCTGCATTAAAGTAAAGTCGGGAAATGTCACAGAAAAATGTCACACCGGGATTTTATGGTATAGGGGCTCAATAATGGAAATCCCGATTGAATTTGTATTCTTTCCCTTCTTTTACGACCATCCGCTTGTTGCATAGGAACTTTGCCAATTCCACCGTCTTGTTGTATCCCAGTTTTATCCCCAGCCGTCCATAGCCTTCTTTCAGCCGTTCAAGGTAACCGTTATAGCCGCCGATGTTCCCGTCCTCAAAAGCGGCGTTCAAAGCGGAACGGTGCGTATCCTCTGGTATTTCCTTATATGGATTGAACGGTTCCTTAGGCGGGCGTCCTGGTTGCCTTTTCTGGGGCTGATATGACTCCACCAGTTCGGGCAGGGAATCATCGTTTACCCGGAAGGCAAACGGTTCAAACTCACGGTCACGGCTGTGTATGGCTTCCACTA
>ENA-USUK01002440-USUK01002440.1-human-gut-metagenome-genome-assembly--contig:-NODE-2440-length-12493-cov-25.134423_pt1 | contig 12493 bp, 7 predicted proteins | sample MGYA00250062_ERZ773400 | MGnify/ENA primary metagenome ERZ773400 (study PRJEB29103, sample SAMN06111961) | human gut metagenome | biome: human gut; feature: ankylosing spondylitis patient; material... | reverse complement strand
GGAGAAATGTGACTTTGTCTGCTACCATTACTCCGGATGATGCTACCAATCAGAATGTAACATGGAAATCAAGTGATCCGAATATTGCTACGGTTGATGCCAATGGTAAGATTAGAGCTCTAAAACCGGGAACTGCTACGATTACTGTCATTACTGAGGATGGCGGGAAAACTGCTACTTGTACGGTAACGGTTGAACCGGGCGATCCACTTAAGAGTAGTCGCACGGTGTTAGTATATGTTGCTGCAGATAACACCCTTTCTGGATTTGCTTCACTGGACTTTGAGGAAATGAAGGTAGGTATGGCAAAAGTGGAAGATGTTGATGTGAATTTCCTGGTTTATATAGATAAGGGTGGATCTCCTCAACTGCTTGAACTGAAAAATGAAAATGGGACAGTTGTAGAAAAGGTAGTAAAGACTTACTCTAGTCGTAATTCGGTAGGTGTATCTGAAACGCAGGAAGTCTTTGCAGCTGTTTTCTCAAATACTCAATATCAGGCTGATAGTTATGGACTGGTTTACTGGTCGCATGGTGACGGCTGGCTTCCTTATCCGTTAGGCGCTAACACTCGCTGGGTGGGGCAAGATACAGGTAACGGTGATAAGAGAATGAATATTTCTGAATTTGTCGAGATCTTGGAGACTGCTCCTCATTTTGATTTTATCCTGTTTGATGCTTGTTTTATGCAATCGGTAGAGGTCGCTTATGAATTGCGTGACTACACGGATTATTGTATTGGCTCTCCAACAGAGATACCGGGTCCCGGCGCTTCGTATGATGAATTAGTACCTGCTATGTTTTTTTCAGAAGATGCGGCAGTAGATATAGCCAAGGCTTATTATGAACCTTATGCAGCTAAATATGATGAGGGTAATGGAATTTCGAATACTAATTGGACCGGTGGTGCTTCTGTATGTGCTTTGAGAACCGAGCCATTAGTTGATCTGGCTGTCTTGACAAAGCAAATTTTACCCGGAACGGTTGATAATGCATCACTTCGTAAATCAGTATTTGATTATGATAAACGTCGTGGCTCTGATGGATGGGTATATGCAGCACTGGTACGTGTATTGGATGAAATTCCTACTGATGAAAAACATCGCGCCGACTATATCAATGACTTCCTGACCATGAGTAAAGCTATCAAAAATTGCCAACGTACTGATGGTTTTTGGAATGTAAGTATGCATGACGAATCAAACTTCGGAGGTAAAGAAACCAGTGGCACCGCTTTATTTGTATATGGCATGGCATGGGGGGTACGTAACGGACTGTTAGACAGAAAAGAATACCTGCCAGTCTTGTTGAAAGCATGGAATGCTATGGTGAAGGATGCCGTTCACCCTAACGGCTTCATAGGACTTGTACAAGGAACCGGAAAAGAACCGAAAGACAGTCAACCTGTCACATACGATAAAGTACCCGATTTTGAAGATTTTGGAGTAGGGTGTTTCCTGCTCGCCGGAAGTGAGGTTTACAAATTAAATTAATAATATGATTGGTTAGTGAATCGATTTTTCATAGACTATGATTTAAAGGTTAGATTTAGGTTAAGTAAAAAGGAGCGACTGTGAAGCCGCTCCTTTTTGTTCTATCAATCATACGTTTTCAATCAGTAATAGAAAATACCAATACTCCTGCTGTAGGAATTACCGGCTCTCCTATCAGCACTTTGGCTCCCGAAGGAAGTACGAACTTATAAGGTTTATCTGTATAATTCAGTACAATCCCCATACCATTGCGGTACTCTAAAGTAACACCGTATGGTAAATCCATCACAGGAATATTCAATTGCGCATATAGTTTCTTCAAAATATCTTTCTCCAATAATCCGTCCGTACTATCCACTCCCACGTAAGTAACAGTACCTTTTCCCAACTTACGAGTAGTGACTGCCGGTTTTCCTTCATAAAATTCCTGTGTATAAGTAGCCCATACTTGTGAATCCTTACCCGGTTTCAATATCTCTCCCCAAGTATTCCACGTATATTCTTTTCCATCCATCCGTAATTTGCCCAGTTCTTCAGGAAGTAATAAATCATAAAACTCCATTTCATTACCGGTCAGTTCATTTATCATGGAACCGAAAGGAGCTTCGGGTAAACGTCCATGGCGGTCTTTTTGGGCTGTACGACAAGTTAAGACCAAATTACCACCCTTCTTTACATAATCAGTCCATCTGTCTACCAATGCCTTGTCAGCCAATTGATAAGCCGGAGCTATGATCACAGGATAAGAGGAGAACTCCTTGCTTTCACTGATAAAATCTACGGGCGCGCCAAAAGATTTCAACGTGCGATAATATTTCTCAATATGCCCTAATGTATTCCATGTACGATTTTGCTTCTGGCGCTCAATGCTCCATGAATTTTCATGATTAAAAAGAATGGCAGTACGACGCGCCAAATAATCGGCCGGTTTCACCTCACGAGCTGCAACCTGTCCCCGCAGCTGTCTGATTTCTTTCATGAACTGCTCATATTCACGTCCACCGGGAGTTACCGTTGTTCCGTCTGTACCTACAATGCCGTAGTGATATTGTTCCGTGCCATACAGAGGCTGGCGATAACGATAAGTACAGATAAAGTCGCCTCCACCGGCAAATACGCTCCACATCCATAAACGGATAGCTCCGGGCAGCGGTTGAGGATTGATACTCCCCCAATTCACCTGCCCTGGCTGAAGTTCCATTACTCCATAAGTACCTTGTATGGGTCTGAAAAAGTCATTGGCAAAAGCAATACGCAACGGATTTCCCACTCGATATCCGCGACGGCCGATCCCTTCATTGTCTCCATACACCATATAGCGAGTATAACTTTGAAAATCAAGTGCAGGGCTGCCACCTATATGTCCTTCCTCATAATTAGGAATATAGTTAGTAGTCACCCATTGGTTCTTTGCATATTTTTTAATCAACAAACATTGTTCATTCAAAAAGTCGTTTGTCTGACTGGCAGCAAAACGGCGGTAATCCAAAATCTGATGATGATTCATAAACATCTGGGCAGTTTTAGGAAGAGTTATTTCATCAAAAGAAGAATAAACCTCACTCCAAAAAGCCGTTCCCCAGGCATCATTCAATGCTTTAATGTCATGATGATATTTTTCACGTAAAAAATCCCGGAAAGCCAGTTCGGCTTTCGGATTATAATCAAATTGTACGGCCGGCTCATTATCGAGCTGCCAGCCGATTATTCTGGAATCATTTCCATAATGCTGAGCTAACTTCTCTATCATTTTATAAGCCAGTTCTCTATAAACGGGAGAAGCAAAAGAAGCATGTTGACGTGCTCCGTGATCAAGCACGGTACCATTTTCATTTTTAATCAAAATTTCAGGGTATTTACGGCTCAGCCATACCGGTGGAGTTGCCGTAGAAGTACACATAATGACTTTCAAATCATATTTGGCAGCCAAAGCCACCGCTTTATCCAACCAGGCAAAATCATATTTTCCCTCTTCCGGTTCCAATTGCGCCCAAGCAAATTCCGCGAAATGGGTGAATTCAAAACCCAAATCGTGCATCTGTTTAAAATCTCTCTCCCATTGACTCTCATCCCAATGCTCAGGATAATAATAAGCACCGGTCAAGGTCAAATCCTTGTCTTTAAACCAAGGCTGTTGTGCAAAAAGTCCTCCGGCCAAAGAACAAGCCAAAAGAACGGTCACAAATCGTTTTTTCATGATAAAATAGTAATTTAATAGATTTTCCATTCCCATAATCCGGCTGCACCTTTATCTATGTGCAAACGCAAATAACGTACTTTATCTCCCACCGTTACCACATGAGGTGAACATGCCTTCACCTCTTTTACTCCGGCACAAGGTTGCCAATTAGTACCATCATTGGATTTTTCGAGATGCCAGGCATGGCCTTCAGCAGGGTGTACAAAGGCAAATTGACACTCCGTTACCTGCATGGCTTCACCCAAATCCACCATCAGCCAAGGATGATCATCATTTGTTTCTGCCATCCAGCGTGTTCCATTAGACCGGTCGCCTGCATTTCCAGGGTGATATATATGTGTGCGTTCCACCTTGACAAGCGAAGTTTTATCAGCCAAAGGACAATTAGGCTGAGTTTCTATTTCAACCTTAGAAGTACGGGGAGAACGTACGCTGGATGCACTGAAAGAAGCTTTCAGCGCCTTATTTTCGCGCTGTTCCTGGCTGACAGCCAAGTAACCAACTCCCTTTTCATCAGGAACAAGTGTCTTTATAGTGCCATCCTCATTAAATTCCATCCGATTGGCATATACTTGGCGGGTAGTTCCTCCGTCACCGTACTCCAGATATACGAAAATATAATCGTCTGTTTCTTCATTATAAAATACATTCCCATGTCCCGGCCCCCAAACATTATCGGCAATGGATGAAAAAAGAAAAATATCATTGCCTTCGGGCTTTTCAAAGCCCGACAAAGGGGACTGCCGGCTCATCATGTAAGCATTTACATAATTCTGATTCCCTCTCAAAGTATAGATGTAATAATAAATACCTTTACGTTTAAACATAACCGGCCCTTCCGAATACCCTTGACGAGCCGTACTCATCACAACAGTATCACCGGTTAAATGCTGCCAATCGTCAGTCATACGGGCAGCCATCCGGCGGCGCCAGAATAAATAAGCAGTTCCATCATCATCCACAAAAGGTTCCCCATCTATATCCGGAGCAATACAAGATTGATCAAACCCATCCAAAGAATGAGAAGACATAGAATTACGTCCGGCAAAAAGGAAAGGACCTTCGGGACGGTCGGACTTCAGCACATAGGTACGTGCATTCTCATCCGGTTTTACAAAAGTGGTATAAAGATAATATTCACCATTCTTCTCCACTACTCTGCCGGGTGCCCAATAACGAAAATATCCCGTCTTTTTCTCTCCTTTGGCATTGACATATTCATGTCCTTTATGCCAATCGAATCCCACAATATGTGATCCGTCAAAACTCCAGTTTACAAAATCTTTAGATTTCCATACCACAGGAGTCCCTGCTTGTGACAATCCTTTATCAATATCAGTAGTACCATAAAGATAATAAGTATCACCAAATTTGGATAAAGAAGGATCAGCGATATTATCCGGAATAAGAGGATTGAAGTGATGGATACGAAGCAATTTATCAAGTACAGCCTTCTCTACGGTAAAAGCAGTTCCGTGACGGGTTCCTTTTGGAAAAGATACACGGTCAGACACATCTTCCCATGTCTTTCCATGATCACGACTGCAAACAGCTCCATATTGATGATTACGGTATTTATCAAAATAGACATAAAGAGCATCATCTACAAAAAGTGGCGCAGGTCCCTCACACCAATAATTTCCTGTAATGGAAGGAGAAACGGTAGTAGGAAATCCATCCTCTATCCGTGTTGTCCGTGTTATTCTCAAATTCTTCTCTGCCGGCAACGAGTTTTCATTCTTCACCACCATAATCAAGTCTTTCATCACCGGATCGCGTACAATAGCTGCATCAATCACACTGAAATCGGGATTAAAGAACAGTTTGGTTTCAGAAAATGTATTAAAATCCTTCGTCATAACATAGTAAATACGATGGTTCAGCCCTTTCTCACTCTCAATGACCGGCACTTCCTTGTGACGTCCGGGAATGGTCGTTGCCCAAAAAATATAATAAGTTTGCGAAGGTTCATCGTAAAACAATTCAGGTGCCCAGCAATTATGTGCAGCAGGCTCATGCATCATTACCGGAATAGAACGCTGCTCACTCCAATGGATTAAATCGGGAGAAGAGGCGTAACCTATAATCCGGTCTGTCCAACTGGAAGTCCACACCATGTGAAAAGTTCCGTCCGGCGCCTGACAAATACTAGGGTCACGCATCAGACGATCCTTCCCGACCGTAGGTATCAAGAAAGATTTTCCATGATTCAGAGGAGTCCATGTCAGCCCATCCAAACTATAAGCCAAATGAAGACCGTCCCGACTGTCATTAATGAAATAAGAGAACAAATAAGCCGTATCACCGGCAAATAATCCGGCAACCGTTCCTAACAAGCAGAACAAACTGAATAATCGTTTTTTCATGTATACAATGATTTAATTGTGAGTATACAAAGATAAAAAGAGATTTGGACTTTTTTCTGCACATACAAGGCATATCCATGTAAAATCGTACAAATATATCGCACATTACCCCTATTTTATACGAATTTCCATCTATATGTACTTCTTTCTATTTACATGCAGATGAAAAGACCTTAATTTAGCAACATCAAATTCAAAGTAAAAAGATACTATGAAAAAAACGTTATTGACAATCTGCCTAGTATGGATGTGCTTCTCGTTAAGCGCACAAAAAATTATTGACTTATCCGGAAAATGGTCATTCAGTATAGACCGTCAGGATAATGGAGAAAAGGAAAAATGGTTCAGCCACACTTTGAATGACTTCATCAACCTGCCCGGTTCCATGCCCGAGAAACAGAAAGGTGATGAGGTTACCGCAAAGACCCAATGGACAGGCAGTCTCTATGACAGTTCCTACTATTATAATCCATACATGGAAAAATACCGTAAAGAAGGTAATATTAAATTTCCATTCTTTCTGACTCCCGACAAACATTATGTAGGAGCTGCTTGGTATCAGAAAGAGGTGAATATACCTGCCGACTGGAAAGGTGAACGTATTTTGTTGTTCCTGGAACGTCCCCATATAGAAACAACCGTATGGGTGAACGGACAAAAGACAGGAATGCAGAATAGTCTTTGTGTTCCCCATCAATATGATATAACCCATTATGTCCGTCCCGGAAAATGTACTATCACTATCCGGGTGGATAATCGTATCAAAGAAATCAAGGGGTTCCAGGCTCTCCGGGTTGTCCAGGTTCTCCGGGAGTCGGAACAGGAACTTTCCCAACTTTCACTCCGTTCTGGTCTACAAACCAATCTACGCCATCGATAGCCTCGATATGCAACACCGGAGAAACTCCATCGATACCATTGGTCCCATTTGTTCCATTAGTCCCATTTTTGATCGTGACAACATCTCCACTACCCAAGGTAATTTTAATCCCTTCGGCCACAGTTTCGACTTTCTGAACATATTGTCCATCCTTAATTTTCTGCAGAATATCATCAATCTCCTTCTTGTTGGAAGTGATTTGTTCCTGCAAATCTTTTATATCGTCATCGTAATCCTTACAACCGACGAAAGTTGGACTTGCAAGACCACAAAGCAAAGCACCCAAAAGTGCCAATTTTGCAAAATTCCGTTTCTTGTTCATACTTTAAATAAATTATATTGGTAATTAAAAAATATCAAGTCACCTTAAAACGTAACTTTCCTCATTAAAATATCTGCCTTATATAAATGTATATTTTTACAAATATCTGTTTAACATTACACCTCCATTTTTAACAATTTCAACAATCAATAAACGTTCCTTTAATAATGTTTACAGCTTATTGGTATATAGAATATTATGTCCGCTTAAATCATTCTGTCTCAGGGAGGCTACTTGGCCATACTCTCTCATTATCAACTCCATATTATTCGTCGATAAATATATATACAGGGATTAGAGTTTATTTAGCCCCATAATTCAGTTATTTGTATTATTTTTGCCCTTAACTATTCAAACGACTAGAAATGAAGGTTCACTACGGAGTTGAAAATATAGAGATCAAATGCCCGGTCGTCACGATTGGAAGTTTTGACGGTGTACATTTAGGTCATGCTTGCGTGATACAACATCTAAAAGAAAAAGCGGCCAGTATTGATGGGGAATCCGTCATTATCAGCTTTGAACCCCACCCGAGAGAAGTGCTTTATCCCCGGGAACAAAAAATAGGAATCCTAACGACGCTGGAAGAGAAAATTACCATTTTGGAAAAATATGGCGTTGATCACTTGATTATTTTGAAATTCACGCTTGAATTCGCCCAGCAATCCTATAATGATTTCGTGAAAAAGATTCTTATTGACAAACTAAAAATTAAAGGACTCGTCGTGGGTTATGATCATCGATTCGGGAAAGATCGAGCCGGAAATTTCGAGAACTTACAGGAACTAGCGAATGAATACAGTTTTTTCCTTGAAAAAGAAGTCGTTTTTGAAGAGGACGATGTTAATGTCAGCTCCACGAAAATCCGTAACGCTTTGACCGTGGGAGATATCACCACAGTAAATCGCTTCCTCGGCTATCCTTATTCCGTTACGGGAGAAGTCGTTTACGGGCATCATCTAGGCCACAAGATCGGTTTCCCGACAGCAAATATTCAAGTGTCCGAGGAACGGAAATTATTACCAGCCATTGGCGTGTATGCCGTAAAAGTAATTATCGAACAAGAAATTTTCAACGGGATGCTTAATATCGGAATCCGGCCCACGGTCAGCAATGACGGGCAAGTTTCCTGCGAGGTATATATCTTCGATTTTAGCCGGGACCTGTATGGAAAAAACATCACGATAAATTTCATCGATCGCATCCGGGGAGAACGCAAATTCAACGATATTGAAGAATTGAGGACCCAATTACAGAAAGACCAAGAAAAAATTCTCAAGCTATTGAAATCATAGAATGAGGCTGTGAAAAAGAATTTTAACACAGCCTCCCTGTGATCATATAGAGAGTCTTAGTGTTTCTTCACTTCAACCTTACGGGCTTTTTCCGTGTAAATATCCTTTTGATCCACGGACATATCCTTACCCTCTCCAAAGGTTGTCATCCGGTCTGCCGAAATGCCTTTGCCTATCAAGTAGGTTTTCAACGCCTCTGCCCGTTTCAAGGATAACGGTAGGTTCACCCGATCGGTACCCGTGTGATCCGTGTAACCCCGAATGTCAACCTTCACGCCCGGGAACTCCTTTAACGTCTCCACGATACGAGACAGTTCTCCGGCATAACGCGCCGTGTCAATGACCGCCAGATTACGCTTGAAATGGATTGTCGGTAACGCCGGGAATGTTTTCTCCACTGCCTCCACCTTCACCACGTTCTCTACTGTCTTCTCCTCTTGCTTGACAACCGGTTTTTGCTCCTCTTTCACCACCGGACGAGTCTCTTCTTTCATGGGAACTACTACCAGGGCAACCGAACGGGCAGCCGCGTACATCAGGTTCTCTTTCTTCTTGTTGTTACCGATCTTCCACACCACCCCAACAGAGAGATTCGCCTGCCAGTTATACTGGCTCGTGCAGCAAGTGGCCACACCGTCAAAGTTGTTGTTCGCTATCCAGGCCACACCGGATTTCAGTTGTAAATCGACATGCTTGCCGGCCCGGTAACGCAAGGCCAAATCTCCCCCCAGTCCCAGGTTCACGTCGTTATCCAACGTGGAAGAGGTGTCAAAACGCTTGTCATCCTCTTTCTTGTAGAGCTTCGGCGAGAACTTTTGAAGGTAAACCGCCGGGCTCAACAACACAGTCCAGCGACGCATTTCTTTCTTCCCGAAGAAGTTATTCACGTTAAGATCACCGTGCAACCCAACCGTGAAATATTTCACCTTGGTGTAAAGGTCATTATAGCGAGCGAAACCAGCCTCTGGGGTCGTCCCGTAATAAGACTCCCCGCTCGGGTAAATCTTGAACTCTTTCTCCCATTTTTTGGCACTTCCTTTTCCCTGTCCCATGTCAGCTGTCAACGACAAACAGAATGTCGGGGTGAATTGATAACCGAGTTGTAAACCACCTTGTCCTCCGATGTAGGTTTTATCTGCCGAGAAGGAAACCATGTCCCCGCGGAAGACGGAGATTCCCCCGTTCACGCCAAGGCTCCAGCGGGAAAAATCATTATACGCCTGTTTTTTTTGATCCTGTGCTACCAAAAGGGAAGTAACCATCAGAAAGCAAAAAGAGAATACTATTTTTCTCATACCTGTAAATTTAAAATAATTGATTAGAAAGGGGTGCCTGGAATCAGACACCCCCATTCTCCTGGTTGCAATTTAGGGATATAAGAATTGTATCCCTATTATCTTATTTAGAAGCTTTTTCTTTAACTTCTAACTTAATCGTTCCTGTTGAAGTTCCATATTTGTGAGTGATAGTTACATTCACATCAATGTTTGCTCCAGTAAATGCAGCACCTTCAACATTTTTCCAAGTAGCTATACCTTGATCATCAATAGTCAAATTAGTATTTGCGGTTACAATTTCAAATTTAACATTAGATTTGATCAATTCATAACATGTTGTTCCAATCTCGTTAAAATCACCCGTAGATGTCGTTCCTGAAATTCCAAACAATTCATGCTTTGCTGCTTGCGTATCTTTGAATGACAACAATTTATATAAATCAAATGTACTTGTTGTTATTCCATCCTTATCATTAGCAAGCGTGCATTTAACCCCATTCTTTTCAACTGTTTTTGCTAACGGATTAACAAATTTCAATTTGTAAACCTGTTCTGCTAATACAAGATTTCCATTTTTAATAGATACAGTAAACTCAAGTTCTTTTTCGAACAGATTTTCAGTCACTTCTCCATCCTCCTCGACATTTTTCAACCAAGTAACTTTACTATCTTTAATCTCAACACATCCTGCTAAATCTTCTCGATTCAATTTGAATTCCATTGTAGGAGCTGCAACACCAGGAACATCAATAACGAAAGCGTTTAACAAATCTACAGACAAATCAAATTTTGCACCTTCCTTAAACACACCAGGGATTGTCAATACTCCTTCTTTCCAATATCCTACAGACAAATTGGGTTCAATCGTTGGAGCAACAACTGTCACTTTACCTGAAATATTGAACAAACCTTCTTCACCAGTCCTCTTGTCTTCAAATGTGATTACAACATTATAATCCCCAGCTTCTGCCTTTGAAGTAGCACTAAGTTTAAATCCATCATTATCAGCACTAAATTCAGCCTTAATTGCATCAACTTTTTCTCCTTCTGCATCGGTGATTACACATTTAAAGTTTTCCGCATTTTCTTTCCAACGGTCAAATTGTTTTGACGTAAGATCACTTAGGATATCTTTAAATTTCAATTCCTCTGAAACATTTCCTGTTTCTGCTAAAATCTCAATCGTTAAATCCTCGAATGTAACATTTTTATCATACATTTGTGTAATGAATGTAACTTGAAAATCAGCCTTTTTAATTCCGCTACCATTCAGATCCATTGCATAATATTCGAAATTCAAAGTAACACCATCAAGTTCAAATTCAACATTTGTTTGAGTTTCATTTGCAAGAATTATTCCTTCTTTTAATGCCTCTGCGTCCAAATATTTCAAATACTTTTCATCATCCTTGTGAATCTTTACATACCCCTTACCCGTGTACAAATTTGCAGCTGCTGTAGCGATCCCCTCCGGGAAGAGTACTTGCCCATTTGCTTTTTTAAATGTAAACTGTGCAATTTCATTTACATCATATTCTACACCCAAATACACGGTCTTTTTAGAGACTGTTACTTTTGTCAAATCTTTAGCAATTCCAATAACTGGCTTAATGGCATAATTAGATAAAACAAAGTTTTGGTCATCTCCAGGAAGAACAACTTTTAAAGCCAAATTACCCATCTTCACATCCGTTGTTCCTTCATACCGAACAGTTGCCGTGTAAATATCTTTATTAACTACAGCCTCTGACGAACGAGAAACAAATGGATTGGTCATATCTTTAATTTCCCACTCTTTATTAACACTAATTACTTTTACAGGAACATTTTTTCCTGCAGCGTCAACAAGTGTAAATACGAACTTATCAGTTAATTTCACGCTACTCGGATTAAGAATAACGGGGAATTCTGCCTTAGCATCACTCAAAACAGTTCCAGCTTTTAATACAGTTCCATCAACCCATACAATCTCGTTTTCAAGTGGAGTACTTTGAATGAAATTCAATTCTGGGGAAATCCCCGGGAAAGTTATATCTGTAATCGTATTCTCAAAAGCAGTGATTTTATCTTGTAACTTCTTAAGGTCACCATTCTCGCCCATCAATGCATCTAAATCTTGTCTCAGTTGGTCCACGTCTGAAATTAAGTTTGGTAACTTTTCTTTCAATTCACCGTTGTTTGCATTGAATAAATCAACAAGCTCTTGAAGTTCGACTAATTCATCTGCTAACCAAGCCCTTACAATGGTTTCAGTAGGAATTCCAGTAACATCACCTTCTTGCAAATAGTTATGGTCTTTCAAATATTGCTCCAACGCATCTTCATTCAAAAGTCCATCTAATGCATCTTCAGTTACATATCCATCCAACTCTCCTTTTTTCAAATAGTCATCTAACGCACCTTCTTTCAAATAATTACTGGCTGCATCTTCCAAAGCTTTAACACGACTCTCCAAGGCTTTTAATGCATTAATGTCTGCTTGAAGACCCTCGATCACACCTTTATCAGCCTTATCTGCAATCGCCGTATTTAATTTATTTTCTAAAGCCGTAATCTGTTCTGAAATGGCCTTTGATAACTCTTGCGGCACGGAAATCACGCTGGGCGCAACGCAGATTCGCACGGTTAAAGTAAGCGTACACAAAACCCGGGTTCAGCTT
>ENA-USUK01002432-USUK01002432.1-human-gut-metagenome-genome-assembly--contig:-NODE-2432-length-12524-cov-3.845987_pt1 | contig 12524 bp, 10 predicted proteins | sample MGYA00250062_ERZ773400 | MGnify/ENA primary metagenome ERZ773400 (study PRJEB29103, sample SAMN06111961) | human gut metagenome | biome: human gut; feature: ankylosing spondylitis patient; material... | reverse complement strand
GCCTGAGCAAAGGAAAAGGAGGCAGACTTACATTAACAGGTAATCTGGGAGATGTGATGAAAGAATCCGCCATGCTGGCTTTGGAATACATTAAAGCACATGCAGGATTATTGAATATTGATGAAAATATCTTCGACAATTGGAATATACACATCCATGTGCCTGAAGGAGCTATACCGAAGGATGGCCCGTCGGCAGGTATTACGATGGCTACTTCTCTTGCTTCGGCATTGACACAGCGTAAAGTGAAGAAGAATCTGGCAATGACCGGAGAAATAACTCTTCGTGGTAAGGTGCTTCCCGTAGGTGGTATTAAAGAAAAGATATTGGCTGCCAAACGTGCCGGTATTAAAGAGATAATCTTATGCGAAGAGAACAGAAAGAACATTGAGGAAATTCAGGATATTTATTTGAAAGGTCTGACTTTCCATTATGTAAAAGATATCAAAGAAGTATTTGCATTGGCTTTGACAGAAGAAAAAGTGGCGGATGCGATAGACTTTAGTAAATGAATAACAAGCAATTGACCGAATGACTTTTGACTTACAATATACTGACCCGAAATCAAATGCACGAGCCGGACTCATCACGACCGACCACGGACAGATAGAAACTCCTATTTTTATGCCTGTGGGAACGGTGGGTTCTGTGAAGGCAGTGCATCTGACTGAGCTTAAAAATGATATAAAAGCACAGATTATTCAGAGGAATACCTATCATCTTTATCTCCGTCCGGGACTGGATATCTTGGAAAGAGCCGGAGGTTTGCATAAATTCAATGGCTGGGACCGCCCGATTCTGACGGATAGTGGCGGTTTTCAGGTTTTCTCTCTTTCCGGTATTCGCAAGTTACGGGAGGAAGGAGCAGAATTCCGCTCGCACATAGATGGTTCAAAACATATCTTTACGCCCGAAAAAGTGATGGATATCGAGCGTACTATAGGAGCCGATATAATGATGGCGTTTGATGAATGTCCTCCCGGAGATTCGGATTATGAATATGCAAGGAAATCATTAGGATTGACCCATCGTTGGTTAGATCGTTGTGTAAAACGTTTTAATGAGACGGAACCTAAATATGGTTACAACCAGGCTCTCTTTCCTATCGTGCAAGGTTGTGTCTATCCCGACCTGCGCAAACAATCAGCAGAGTTTATCGCGTCCAAAGGGGCTGACGGGAACGCTATTGGCGGTTTGGCAGTAGGCGAACCAGTAGACAAGATGTATGAAATGATCGAGATTGTTAATGAAATACTTCCCAAAGACAAACCCCGTTACCTGATGGGTGTCGGAACTCCTGTCAACATTCTTGAAGGAATAGAGCGTGGCGTAGATATGTTCGACTGCGTTATGCCTACACGAAACGGACGAAATGGCATGTTGTTCACCAAAGATGGCATCATCAATATGCGAAACAAGAAATGGGAAACCGACTTCTCTCCCATCGAAGCCGACGGGGCTTCCAGCGTAGATACGTTGTACAGCAAGGCTTATTTGCGCCATCTTTTCCATGCGCAAGAGCTACTGGCCATGCAAATTGCCTCGATACACAACCTGGCATTCTATCTGTGGCTGGCAGGAGAAGCAAGAAAGCATATTATTGCCGGAGATTTCTCGACCTGGAAGCCGATGATGGTCAAAAGAGTATCAACTAGATTATAAGAAATGAAAAGCAATCGATTTATAAAACGGCTGGACTGGTATATCATCAAGAAGTTCTTGGGGACATACGTATTTGCTATTGCATTGATCATTTCTATTGCAGTGGTATTCGATTTCAACGAAAAGATGGACAAATTGATGGAGCATGAAGCTCCCTGGGATAAGATCATCTTTGAATACTACATGAACTTTATCCCCTATTTCTCCAATCTGTTCAGTCCGCTGTTCGTATTCATTGCTGTTATTTTCTTTACCTCCAAGTTGGCAGAGAACTCTGAAATCATCGCTATGTTCTCCACCGGCATGAGTTTTAAGAGGATGATGCGTCCTTATATGATTTCGGCCGCTATCATTGCGCTGACCACCTTCACGTTAAGTTCGTACGTGATTCCTAAAGGAAGCGTGACGCGTCTGAACTTTGAGGACCGGTATATCAAACCCAAAAAACAAAATTCGGTAAGCAATGTACAGTTAGAGGTAGACAGCGGAGTTATAGCCTACATTGACAACTATAACAACGCCATGAAAACCGGTAACCGTTTTTCATTGGATAAATTCGTTGACAAGAAGCTGGTTTCGCATTTAACTGCACGCCGTATCACTTATGACACTGCAACTGTTCATAAATGGACAATTCACGACTATATGGTACGCGAATTAGATGGTTTAAAAGAAAAAATCACTAAGGGAGATCGAATCGACTCTATTATCAATATGGAACCTTCTGACTTTCTCATCATGAAAAATCAGCAGGTTATAGTAGTATCAAAACTAATTATATTAGTAATATTAAATATTATAATACAATTTGTCAATATAAAAGTTCTTTTTTTCTAACCTAATTATTGACTTCGCTAATTTAATTACTTAAAATGAGGTAAATGATGTGAAGAAAGAGGAAAATGAATATGCGAGTTACAAGAGCCGAAGTTATAAAAACAGCGTCTGATATGGCTGATAGAAATGGACTTCATAATGTTTCTTTGAAAGCTATTGCTGAAAATTTAGGGATTCGTACCCCCTCCTTATATAATCATATAGGAAGTTTGGATGAACTTCTTAGGGAGATAGCACATAGTGGTATGCGTACTATGAATGAAAAAATGATTCGTGCAGCAATCGGTAAGACAGGGGATTCAGCATTAAAATTAGTGGCAGTTGAATATCTTAATTATATGATTGAACATCCCGGTGTGTATGAAATAATTCAATGGGCTAGTTGGAATGGAACAGAGGAAACAGCAATCATTTTTAATGATTATCTATCTTTACTTAAAACACTTATTTGCTCATGTGGCTTTAATCCAGATAAGACCACTGAAATTTTGAGCATGGTAACAGGTATGCTTCATGGTTATACAACATTACAATTAAGATATGCCTTTTCAAATCCTGATAAAGTAAGAAAAGAATTATCCGAAGCAATTGACACACTACTATTGGGAGCTAATCAAAAATATAAAGACTAATGATAAATTTTAAAAAGAAATACTTTATAAGAGAAACGTGCAAATCTCAAATGAGAAATGCACGTTTTTCTATAACTATTTCACAATCTTCCAGTTTTCCCCGTTCTTTTCCAGCACAAGGTAAAACTGCGATACCTGTGTTGTCATGGTCTGGTTATCCAGATATTTTACTGCAAGGGAAGCTGTCACCTGATTTCCGTTTCGGTTGTAGACAGGATTTACCAGTTCCGAGAAGATATATTCTTTCCCCACAGGTTTCAGCACGCCCTCATTCACATAATAGGTCAGCTCCTTTGCGGTTGCCGTAGGGTACAGCTTGAAAAAGGTAGTGAGAAATTCGTTGATTTCCTCTGTGGTGATGGAATCCACCGTACCGTCACTTTGTACCGCTTTGGGAGTGTAACCGGATTTTACGGGAACACTGGTAATGGTTGGATTCTGGATAATCGTCAGGTTTCCAGAGCCGTCCACATAGACGGTCACCTGATAAGCGGAACGGACAGTTTTACCGGATTCTCCCTCTGTGATATGCTGTTCCACCGTATAGGTCACTTGATAATGCTGCTCCTTTTCTTCTGTGATTTCCCATATCTGAAAATCAGTCAGGGCAGACGATACGGGGATGTCCTTTCGGACAGTATCTACATTCAGGGCTTGCAGTTCTCCGGTGAGATACCCTTTTAAAGCATTTGTCCGGTTATCAATGGAAGCGGCAGACTGTTCCCATGAATAGTAGACTTCTGCGAAATTCTCCACAAAGTTTTCTATCTTGTGGGTGTCGAGGATGGTTTCTTCAATTACTTTGGTTTCATGGACAGTATGAATGTCTATCGCCGTGAAATTCTTATAGACGGCAAACAGGAAGCTCATTGCCAGCAGCACCCACAGGGCAATCACGGTTTTTTTGTGGGTATTGACTTTGTAAACTTTCAGTTTCTTTTCTTTCTGCTTTTTCTGGTTATCCTCTTTTCTAATCTGAATCATATCGGTTCATCCTTTCTTATTGTTTGATTCGTCCGGCTCCGGCAAAGTGCTGTTGCCAGTAGGAGCCTGTCAGGTCTGCGTAACCAATGGGATTTCCGGCATGGTACATCCGGTTATTTCCCACATACAGTCCCACATGGGTGATGTAGGTTCCGGCGTTGTAGGTAGAGTGGAAAAAGACCAAATCCCCTGCTTTTGCTTCGGACAGGGGGATGTGCTGCGTTACATTGTACTGTTCCTGTGCTGTCCGTGGCAGGGCGATTCCTGCCTTGCCATAGCACCACTGCACCAGTCCCGAACAGTCAAAGGAAGTGGAGGGGGAATCGCCCCCGTACACATACGTCCAGCCCTCATACTTTAAGGCTTCCTCCATGATAGCCTGTACCGTTTCATCATCAAACTGTGCCACGGTCAGGTATTGCGATACCAAGAGGACATAGAACATATTTCCGTAGGAATACCGCCAGCCTCCGTTTTTCTCTACCGCAACAGGGTTGGTGTAGGTGACTTTCTTTCCGCCGGATTTGTCCCTTGCGAAGCTCTCTGCCAGTTCAAAGGTGTATTTTTTTCCGTGTCCTGCCACATAGTCTAGGAAACCGCCGCCGTAATTATAGGATTGAATCACGCTGTTTAAGTCACAGCCCTTTGTTTCTGCCGCTGCGAGCAGTTCCGAGAAATACTTGCAGCCCTGTTTGATGGATTCCTCTGTACTAAGGGAGTTTGGGGGAAGCCCCAGAGATTCCGAGGACTGCATAACGTCTTCCAGCGTGCCGCCGGATTCCACCTGAATGATGGCGAGCAGCACATTTAAGTATTCCTCTATGCCATATTCCTTTGCATACTTTTCCAGCATAGGTTTATGGGCGAGGACTTCCTGTGATACGCTCACGCCCCCATAGATAAGGTTTCCGCCGCTTCCGCCGTCTTCCTCATCCGAGAAGACAATCACCACCAAAAGGAGCAGGGAGAACATCATCACGAACACGCCGGAACAGGCAAAGAAAAGGTGTCTTAACTTCATGGTTTCTCCCCTTTCTTTTGTTTGGCAGCCGTTTTTACCGTTTTTGTCCACTCCTTTCTGGCTGTGGTACGCCGGATGGTAAAGTTCGATTCTTTTACCGCAGGGGCAGCCCGTTTTCTTTCCGGTATCACAGGAGCCGTATCGTTCTGGACAGGTCTTGCCGGACGGGGAGCAGCAAGGGTGATGGTTGGAGTTGTCTTTTGTCTTTCCTCTGGTTTGTCTGGGGAAATCGGAGGGAGTATCTGGCGTTCTGTCCTTACAGGCGGTGTTTGTTCATGGTGGATGGAAGCTGCTTTTACCACCGGAACCGAAGCCCGTTCCGCCACAGTTCCCCCATAAGAAACCTGTCCCCGTTCCCTGATGGATGGGGAAGCTGGCTGCATGGCTGGTTTTCCTGCATGAGTGGTATCTGCATGATGTCGAAAATCCTCTGGCTGTTTTGCAGTAACAGGGCGTTCATGGACAGGAGCTGCCCCTTTGGGTGCTTCGGAAGCTTTCTGTTGCGGCTGTTTTGCCTGTTCCAGTTCCGCCCTGCGCTCTGCAATGGTATGTCTGCGGCTTTCTGCCTGTGCGTTTCGCTGTTCCGCTCTGGCAGTTCGGGTCTGGGTCACGCTGGAAGTAAAATCCCGTACTCCCTCTGATACCTGTGTTTTCCCGTGGTAAAGGGCGTACTTTGCATTGACGGGCAAATCCTTTGCCTGCTCCCGAAGCTGTCCGGCAGTATCGGCTATCTTATCTTTGGTATCTGCCGCCGCACCTACCGCAGAACCAGCCCGTTTCCATACGGATTCTTTTTCCGGTGCTGCCTGTCCGTCTGGTCTGCTGTGGTCTGCCTGTGTGCGTTTGGAAGAGCCGAAGTGGGAAGCATTTCTATGGTCTGAGCCAGCCTGTTTTCCTGCGTGGTATGCAGCCGTTCCAGTTCCAAAAGCCGCCACAGAACGTCCTAGCTTATGCTGTAAACGGTGCATATGGGCGTGCATGAGCATACGGGGTCTTCGCATGATACGGCTCCCCATGCTTTGGGAATCCCCACTCTGTAAGGAGAACATCCCCATCAAATCTCCCAGCTTGAAATAAATTCCGGCAAAGGTCACTATCTGCAAGAACGCCGTCAGGAAGAACGGATATTCCCCAGACAGGTTGTAGAGCATGGTGGAAATACTGAACGCTACCGTGATAATCAGGGTGATTCCGGCTCTGGTAAGGATGGTGTTGAACAGTTTTGTAATGGCACGTTTTGACATCCCCTCAAAAGAGGGAACCATGCTAAGGAGAAAGCTCACAGGCAGGAACATGGCGTAGATGATAAAAAGCACCTGTGAGAAAATCATTATCCCCGTGAGCAGGAATACAAAAACGGAGATACCGATATTGAACATGAACAGGAAGAAGACGGTTCCCAAACGATTGATGGTCTTTGTGATGGTAAGGTTCGTGTTTTCCCTGTCTTCGATTTCCTCCACTACGATTTCTTCTCTGTCCTGTCCGTTGTTTTCGTCTGGACTGGTTGAAAGCAGGTTTTCCACACGGTCTGCTCCAATGCTTTCCATATCTGAATTGCCGTATTGCAGCAGGAGCCACGGCTGCTTGACCTGTATGGAAAACAGGCTGTCCCGTATCAAATCCACGCTGTCTTTTCCCTGGCTTTCCGAGTTCGGCAGCACAATCTTTGTACCAAGGGTCAGGCTGGCATTGCTGATGTCTGCGGAAAATTCATTGATTTTCCCGATATAATCAGGGGCATAGGCGATAAAGGCAGCGGACAGCACGAACACCACCACGAAATTGACAACGGCATGGATGGCTTTTGTGGTTTCCCGTTTGATAAGCCCTGTGTAGGCAACGTAAATCCCCACCACCAGAATGAGAATCAGCAGGAACCCGATATAAAATCCCTCCGAGGACAAGCCGCCTGTGGTAACGCCTGCAAGGGTCTGCATATTTTTCCCAATGGAATCCGCCGTAGAGGAAATGAAGTCCAGCGAGTAGGCTTCCTGAATCAGATACCCCGTGGCGTTGGAAAGGTACAGGCTGATTGTCCAGATAAAATTTGTGATGGCATACAGCCCGTACATCACCTGTTTTCCGATACCGTCCAGCCAGTTCCACGGGAGCCAGTCCCATCCGCTGTCCACATAAAAATCAAGCTGGTAGTTGTCCAGAGGATATTTGCTGTATTCGTTGGCAGCGTCCACCGTATCATCCACCAGTCCGGCAGCGTGGGCGGCTGTGCCGAAGACTGCAAGCAGCAGGAGGATGAGCAGGAGTGCCAGAAGCACCCTGCCAATCACTTTTCCTGCCGTCTTCCAAGACAAGCCCTTTTTTGTGTGATGAGGAACTGGGAATTGCGGTCGGTTGGAAGTTCTATGTATCACCATCATTCCACCTCTTTTCTTACGGGCGGTCTGGTATCAAAGGCATGGAACAGGTCTTCAAAGATAGGATGGAACTGTATCACTCCCACACGCCCGTACAAATCACTGATAAGGCACTGTCCGTTTTCCAAGTCACGGAGCCGCTTCTGGTTGTTTTCATCTTCGGAATCCACCCCGAAAAAGGCAAGGGTCTTCTTGATTTCGTTGATGTCTGTGGAACGGAACGCAAATTTCAAGCCCAGATTGTTTTTCAGCTTTTCATCCAGCAAATCGTCCGTGTTCTGGGTGACAAAGTAAACGCCTGCGTTCATGGCACGTCCGGCACGAACCAGCTTCATGGAGAGTGTCTTGCCCTGTGCCACCTGTAAGAAGCTCCATGCTTCATCCAAATCCACAATCTTAAACACGCTGCGGTCGGTATGGATGAAGTCGAGGGCAAAGGTGCTGATTACAATGAGCATTGCCACGGAAAGTAGCTCCATTGTGGTGTATTCTTCAAACGAGGTTTCCTTATCCGGCAGCACCAAATCCGCCACTTGAATGATGTTGAGTTGCTTTTCAAGGCTGATGGACTGTGTGACATCCCCATCCGAAAAGAGCAGGTGTGCAAAGTCATAGTCCGTAAAGGATTCGATATGGTCGGCTATGCTGGTGCTGATGGTGGTTCCCTCCGCCCGAAGTTCTTCAATCACCTTGAAAAGCCCCCGTTCCTCACTGTTTGTTACCGCACGGATGGCTTTCCGAAGAACAGGGAACTTCTCTCCGTCACGGCTGGAAATGCCTGTTAAAAAAGTCAGGATGTCGATTGCCAGTGATTCGGAATCCTTTGGGTTCTCCATAATCACATACGGGTCAAGTAAGCCCCTGTTCTGTTCCTCCGAAGTCAGGTTTACGATATTGATTTCATGGGCGATTTCCGGCAGGGTTTCTTTCCAGCGTCCCCGTTCCGCTTTCGGGTCAACAATGAGTGCCTGTGCCCCAAATAATACGGAATAATAGACAATCATGTTGTTGCTGAATGATTTTCCACCGCCGAGGGAGCCGACAAAAGCGGCAGCAAGGGCGTTGGTGACGGAGCCTTTTACCCCTTGACTGGCAAGGGCAGGCTTTAAGTACACGTTTCTTCCTGTATCAAGGCTGTACCCGATATAAATGCCCTCCGGTTCCCCCAACATCTGGGTTGCCCCGAAGCCAAGACCAGCGAGGAAGTCGCTGGTGACATACTGGATGTAATCGTTCAGATACCGCTTGCTGGCAGGGAGAAATTCCCCATGCAGCCCCAGCATATCCCCAAAGGGGCGAACCAGCTTCACGTTCAAATCGTCATAAAAATCTTTCACCTCATTGCAGCGGCGTTTCAGTTCTTCCAAGTCGGGAGCCGTCACACGAACCACATAGGACAGCTTATACATGGATTCCTTGCTCTGGTCTAAGGTGGATTCCAGCTCATTCACGCTGTCTAAAGCGTCCACCACGTTTGTACTGGTTTCACTGTCATTCTGCCATGCGTGGTTGTCCAAATCTTTCAGCTCTTTTTTCTTGTTCCGCACCGTGGAGAGGGCTTTCCGGTTTGTCACAATCTCCACATTCATAGAGGTATCAATGGGAAAAGTGAATTGCTGCTGCTGATAGTAAAAGATTTCCGAGGATGGGAAGTCCAGTTCCCCCACAATGCTGTTGATGGTGAAGTAGGCGGCATAGACCGTCCCGTCTTCCTGTTCGATTTTCAGATACCGCTGGTTTTCCTCTATCAGACAACGGGTGGGTTTGATGAGGTCATAGTATTTCACCAGCGTTTCTTCCTGAAACCGCTTCTTCGGAAGATAATACTCATAATCTTCGTAGGCGGTTCCGGTCTGCCCGTATAAATGCTCAATCAGATAGCCAAAATCGTCCTTGTTAAGCCGCCGGACTTTGAAGCGGCGTGAGATTTTATTCTCTAACAGTTTTTCCATCTTCTGAAACCGCCAGATTTCTTCATTGCTCATGGAAACAAAATCCCCCATGAGCTTGTGGTTGACTTCATGGAGGAAGTCGGAAACAGCAGTCTTTGCTTCCCTGCCAAACTGCTTCATGGTGACTTCCTGCTCATTGACAAGCAGCTTAAAGCCGATAAAAAAGCGGTAGTCCACCTGATTTTCCCCTATCATGGAAATCAGGGCTTCGGTCTGTGCGTCAATCTTTGCACAGGCAACGTCCTTTAACTTGCCCGTCACTTCCTGTTTGGAGCGTTCCTGTGCTGCCCGTATGCTGGATTCGGTGCTGATTTGCAGGGCGTGAATCTTCCCGTCCCTGTTCTGGGCGATAAGCTGCCGGAACGAATCGTGTACCTGATACTTCTGTTCAGGGCTTAAAAAGGAATAGTTGTAGGGAAGCAGCTCATAGTAAGCAAAGCACTCCCCGTCATGGTTGAACACAAGGTTATTTTCGATATACTTAATCGGATATGCCATAAATATCACTCCTTACTGCCGTGATGGGCTGTGCCGGATATTCCTTTTCCAGCTTCACGGGCTTTCCTGCATAGGTCAGTTTCGGGCGTACCAGATATGCCAGTACGGATTTCAGGAAGCCGTAAGGCTTCTTCCCGTCAAAGGTCTTCTGGCACATGAACCAAGTGAGGGCAAAGGGTATGCCGAAATATTTTAAAAATGCCCCGTCAATGAACGAAAGAGGAGGAAGGTTCCCCAAGAGTATCACTGCAAGTACCGATACCACGAACCACGCCATCTGTGTGAACGTGATGGGGAATGGCAGCTTAAAATCATTGATGGAATAGAGTACCTTTTCCACCGACCAGATACTGGTATAGCTTCGTATTTTCTTCATGTTGTCCGTCCTTTCTAAAAGATGGGGACAGCAAAAGAGCCGCCCCTGAATAAAAAATCCGCCTGTATTTCCTGAAAGAGATACAGACGGGTCTACCGTAAGATTTCATATACGCCGTGGTTCGTGACAACAAAGGTTCCCTCCAATTCCATGTCACGCCCATAGGCAGCATAGTCGATATAGTTTTGTAAGTGTGCCGGAAGTTCCCCAAGCTGTCCGCTTTCTTCCAGATAGTAGCGAGCCACATCCGCCATATCATCACAGCCGGAATGGCAGATAATATCGTCTTCATGCTCACAGAGTTCTTCGATACTGCCAAAGTAGGATTGCAGCTCTGATAGTTCCTCCTGAATGTACTCCGGTAAGTCCTCCACCATTTCACACAGGCGGTTGACTTCCTCAATGGGGGTATATTCGTCAATCTCAAAGGGTAGTAGATGTTGATGATTCTTCCGTACGGATTGGGTGTTGTTTGTGATTGACGGTGGACAGCCATGAAGTGTGAAGTAATAAATACCGGGCGTAGATTAATGGATAGAATCCTGTCGAAATCTTCTATGCTTGTTTCAGTGATAGGAGAGAAGTCACTGATACCTGCGTTATTGATTAAAATATCAATGTCATCCCATTCCTCAATGATGGATTGCATGCAGTGTTCAAGCATATCCTTGTCACTTATGTCAACTTGATGGAAAATGGCTCCTGTTTCTTCTGCAGTACGCTTTCCTGCTATTTCGTCTTTGTCACAAAATGCCACCCGGTACCCATTTTTACAGAATATTTCTACAATAGCTTTACCAATTCCATTGGCTCCTCCCGTAACAAATACTCTTTTATAATGATGGGGTTCTGTTGTCGTTTGGCCCGGTTGTTCAGTTCTGGCAGGGTGAGTGATCCCCGTTTTCTTTTTGCCATATTTGCGTGCTTTTTCCCAAGCCGCTTTTCTGGCTTCATATTGCTCGTATTGTCTTTCGATATAATTGTCTGCCATAATATTTAGGTATTCAAATTGGGTATAGGGTAATGATTCTTAGGTTGTTTATTTGCACCGATGCTGCATATTGGACTAATTGATTACCAATAGTTTGAAACTTAAATGGTAGAAAAGTCCGTTTTGCACTTCTTTTTCTTCGCTGAACGAATGCAAAGATAGTGCGTTTTTCTGTCATAAGAAAGCAAGTGAAAAATACTTTTGAGAAACATTGTGTGAAATCATGTTTCCGGACATTGATTTACAGGTGTTGTTGTGGATGAATTGCAAAGTATAACTGGTAGTGTTTATGGTGTGGGTTCAACCCATCTCATGAATCTTACGCAGTGCAGGAAAAGACAATCTGATATATATATATGTATGATATTATCCTATATGCTGCAGATTCGCATCAGCGAGAGAGAGACTTGTTTAAAAATGAGTTTTATCGTTTAGCTGATTGATATCGTCCTAAAACGAAAAATATATCAGAGAAAGCTTGCCAACAATATAATAAACTTGTTACCCAAGGCAGTATGCTATCGAAGCATTTATAAGATTCTTACATTATTGCTTTAAGGGAGATTGGGATAATCATGAGGTTGATAGTTAGGTTTTTAGGTTTATAGTGTTTTGCTTGTTCTGACTTTTCTTATGGCATTTCCTGATTGTGAACAGGTTGGCAAAGTAGCATCATGTTTTGCCAACCTGTATTCTTTGGAATTTATTCGACCGGAATGTAGATTTCGGTTAATAATTCTTCGGGAAGAGTACATGAAGGATCATTAAGGTATCTTTCGGCACTGGGTTCATCTCTCAGGGTACACTCCATTTCGGGTAAATATTTGCCGTAAATTGTATCATATACAGCTTGTAACTGATCGTATGGCCCCTGGTAGAGGAAGGTTGCATAACGTCCCGCAGGCAATTGTTTGAATCCGACATTTCCTTTTGGAGTTGCGCTTGTTGGTAACAACATACATACATCCGTCCGAAGTTTTCCGGCGGGAGTCACTTTAGGATCATCATGGTAGATGCAGAGAGGTGAAGGATCTCCCATCGGAAGCTTCTGTTCTTTCACAAACTGAATCAGACGTATCCAGGTGCCTGCATAGTCATTGAGTTTATAGTCACCGAAGAAACAACTGATAGCCATCCTTGGCGTACAGGGATTGTCTTACCAGAACTATTCTGTGCTAGAACTCAAAATCGTT
>ENA-USUK01002431-USUK01002431.1-human-gut-metagenome-genome-assembly--contig:-NODE-2431-length-12528-cov-5.286403_pt1 | contig 12528 bp, 10 predicted proteins | sample MGYA00250062_ERZ773400 | MGnify/ENA primary metagenome ERZ773400 (study PRJEB29103, sample SAMN06111961) | human gut metagenome | biome: human gut; feature: ankylosing spondylitis patient; material... | reverse complement strand
GTCTGTCTTTGAGTAACTGTTGCGTCCGTCAAGTATCTTTCCCTGTGATTCATATTTCCTGAGCTGTTCGGGCACTGGTCGATATCCGGCCTGATCCTAGGGGGGCTTTGCGTATGTGCCTCCGAATGGGTGATCGCCTATAGTGTCACTGGCGGACACCCGGCGAAACTCATTCCCACATTCTTCATCGTCATGTTCCTGCTTCTTGTCATAGTCAGGTTTACAAACGTTACGGACAAACATTTTCCGGAAGCCCCCCCTTCCGACAGCCAGCCGGGTATGGAGGCTTCCTCCTCCGGGCAGCCGCCTCCCACGACAAGGCTCCTTTTCACCTCTTCGCCTTTCTGGGACCGCGTGCTGCTGACTGTGCTCGGAATCGTCAGCTTCTTTCTGTGGTCGCACTCCAAAGGCGATGTCCCCCGCGACATCTTCGGAACGCTTTTTCCTCTGTCCTTCGTATTGGCCGTCCTCTATCCGATGTTCTTTCTCCCCATAGCCCCTATGTCCCCTGAAGAAAAACGCAGGTGGCATCTGAAAAAACAAAAAAAGCGGCTCAAGCGGCAAAAAGCCAAAGCGGATAAAAAACGGCGCTGCAAAAGCTGATTCTTCTCATTGGATCAAAGCGCGCAATCCGGAAACGTACCTGAGACGCTGTACGAACGCGCGCCTTGCGGGTATAACCGCCTCTCATTCCTCTACAGCATCAAGGAGTCGTCATGCGTTCATCATCCGTATACCCGTATGATCTTCAGGACTGGGCCAAGCGCGCAGGTTTCGAGCTTACCGAAGAAACCTTGCCCCCGCTCGCCGGATATCTCGGACTGCTCATACAGTGGAACAGGGTCATGAACCTTGTCGGCACTAATAGTGTATTTGTAATGGAAAATCATTCGGTGGAAGTTAGTGTAATCATTCCTAATTATAACTATGCTCGTTTTTTGCGGCAACGTATCGAATCGGTATTGGCCCAAACATATACAGATTATGAGATTATATTATTGGATGATGCGTCAACGGATGATAGTACATCTATTTTAAAACATTATAGTGCTAATCCTCATGTCAGTCATTTGGAGATTAACTCAGTCAATACAGGAAGTCCTTTTGCTCAATGGCAGAAAGGCATTAGTTTGTCTCGTGGAAAGTACATTTGGATTGCCGAAAGTGACGATGCGGCTGAACCCTCTTTTTTGAAAAAGGCAGTCTCTGTTTTGAAACAATATCCGGATGCTTCTTTTTGCTTTCTGGGTTCACATTGTATAGATGGGGAAGGTAATCAGTTAACTACTGATTTTGATCGTTGGACTTCAAAACAGTTGAGTCGTTCTCATAATATGGGTGTTTTTGATGGTGAAGATTATATAAAACATAATCTTTATTGGCGTAATTATATTTACAATGCTAGTGGTGTTGTCTTTCGTAAACAATGTTTTGAACAAATAAAAGACTTGTCTTGCTTTTCAATGCGCTATAGTGGCGATTGGCTTTTCTGGATAGAAATGGCCAAGCAAGGAATGGTAGTCGAAGTTTATGAAAAATTGAATAATTTTCGTTTGCATAATGTAAGCACTACCAAGAAGGGGCAAAAGACAGGAGATGGGGTTCGGGAAGACATATATATAGTAAATAGAATAGAGCATTCTCTCGTTAATATAGGGAGGCAAAGAAAGACTGTGCGTCATGGGAGCTTTTATAAAGAGATAAAAAGACTTAAGGTTCCTACTGAAATCAAGGAGGAACTTACATTGCATTTAGTATCTTCTTTAAAAGCAAATTCTAGTGATTATTATGTAGAACGCTTTAATAAAAGTTTTAGTTGGCTGATGCCTTGGTTGATTACTCGTGATAAAGATCGTCTGTGATTACTGGATGTTTTTATTGGAAATTGATAATGTTTATGACATACTTGCTAATAATCACTTAAAAGTAAATTTAGTCGGTGGATTTTTCTATCTTATCTGCAATAATATTACCAACAGTTTCACTAGCTATAGTTGCCCAATGCGTATCATCTATATGATAAACGTCTTTGACTCCGCTGGCAATCATTTCTCTAAAATTATCTCTAGGATTAATAAACCATTTTAGTTGGTTAATTCCATTTTCTTCTAGTTGATCAATTACTTTCTTAGGCGGGTATGGATTATTTATTATATATGGTTGGTATACATCATATTTATCGGGAGCTATCATATAATAGAGGTCAATGCCTTTTTCTTGAAAGCGTTTATGAAGGTAGTTTAGTTTGTCTAAAATGGCGTTGTATTCTTCTTCTGTGATTGATAATTTCCATAAATCGTCATTGTAAAAATAGAAGGTGTTGTATGGTGGAACAGAGAAACAATCAGTGTTTAACTGTACTTCTTTTACTGGCCTTTTTGATTTGTATAAATGATATTTGATATATTTAAACGTTTCCATTAAATAATCTTTCTTCTTTTTTTCTGTAAAATTATTTTCTGGCTTATTGTCTTCTTTCTCAAGAGTATAATTGATGTCTTTAATATCTCTAAAGCTAAGTATATGCTGTACAAATTCTCTTTCGACCGTTTCAATAATAACAGTCTTACATCCTAGGCTAGCATATATATCGTTATTCAATAAATACAATGCAATATCTTCAGAGCTATATCCTCTTCCTCTTGGATCAGGATAGTTGAGGATTCTTTCTCCTAATTTGGCTGCTAAATAATTTTGATAACCACTGAAACCTTGTTGGCTAAAGGAGTCTCCTATGGTCATAACTTTGTAATTTCTTTGTATGTTGTCATAATATGTATCTACCTTGTTCTCTGATAATGGTGTACCTAAATTGGTTTGGGTTTTGTCTATGTAAAAGTAGCCAAGTTTCCCTAAATCACCGGCTTTGGTTAGACGATCTATCAAATAGAAATTCACATAAAAACCATATGCGTATATTAATACCATGACAGGGAATATGGTGAATAAGCATTTTAATATAAATTTTCTCATAAAGTTCTAGAATTGAAAATAGATAAATGTTTGAATATCATTAGAGTAATAAAATATATAATAGAATATGGCACAGTAGATTCCCCATCTGATTATAGGGTATTTTATATTTATTTCTAGTCCGTGCATTTTGCGTCTGTTAATCCATTCTATGATAATCAAAATAGCAATGTATTGGATGCATTTAACTCCATATTCAAGCGATGAAGGTTGCCATTTAGTAAACATATAAATGATATATTGATAGGCCTCTTTTATATTTTCGGCGCGGAAGATAACCCAACCAATCATTACAAGAATGAAAGTACTAATAATCTGTCCAAGTTCTTTGAGGGATGGTAGGTATTTGTTTTCAGCTACTATGTCTTTATACTTTCTGTTTCTTCCCATGAGTAATAATGGTAGAAATAGTAGAGCATGAAATGCACCCCAACAAATAAACGTCCAATTGGCTCCATGCCAGAGACCGCTAACTAAGAAAATTATCATAGTGTTACGGAAAGATTTCCATTTGCTACATCGACTTCCTCCTAATGGGATATAAATATAATCTCTGAACCAAGTGGTGAGTGAAATATGCCAACGTCTCCAAAATTCGGCAATATCTCTAGAAAAATATGGAAAGTTGAAGTTCTGTAGTAAGTTAATGCCAAATAACTTTGCTGTACCTATAGCGATGTCCGAGTATCCAGAAAAGTCTCCATAAATTTGGAAAGTAAATAAGAAAGCTCCCCAAACCAGATTCAAACTATCAAGTGTTTGATAATTTGCAAAGATTTGATTGACTGCGACAGCGCATGTGTCTGCTACAACAATCTTTTTGAATAATCCCCATAAAATTTGCCTCATACCATCTACTGCCGCTGTGTAATCGAAAGCTCGTTGTCTTTCGAACTGCGGTAGTAAATTGGTCGCTCTTTCGATAGGACCTGCAACAAGTTGAGGAAAAAAACTGATAAAAGCAAAGAATGCTACAATATCATGTGTGGGTTTCATCTTGTGACGGTAGATATCGATTGTATAACTAAGTGCTTGAAATGTATAGAAGCTAATTCCTACTGGAAGTAAAATATCTAATGTGACCCAATCCAATTCAAATCCAAACCACTGAAACAGGTGTTGTAAATTTTCCGAGAAGAAGTTGAAATACTTGAATATTCCTAATATGGTTAGGTTTAATACAATGTTGGCAATACTTATTAAACGTTGGATGTGTCTATGTCCTTCTTGCCGTTCAAGTAGGATTCCGCTTGCATAACTACATAAAGTAGTAAACGCTATTAAGATAAGAAAGCGCCAATCCCACCAACCATAAAATAGATAACTAGCTACAACAACAAATAAGTTTTGTGCTCTTAATTTTTTGAAAGCAAACCAATATAATAAGAATACTATTGGTAGAAAGACTAAGAATTCGAATGAGTTAAATAGCACGGCCTAATTTTTTTTGCAAAGATAAATATAAAATAATTATTGATATTGTAAATGCATGTAATTTTGTTTACGTCTTATAAATAATTATGTTCTAAGAATAGATGTATATAGACACTCTATCTGTTTGGCATTGTTCTCAATAGAGTATAATGACGAAACATAATTATATGCTCGTTCGATGATTTCAGTGTATTGTTGTATCTGTTTTTGTTCTATATCTGTTAAATGGGTGGTTAATTGCTGTTCGTTGGTAAAACGAAGAGCAATTTCTTTATTGTATTTTCTTTGACCATTGTCAAATTGTTCTTTTGTTCCGGCAGTATCTTTTCCAATAACTAAGCATTTGTTAAACATAGCTTCTGCTGTAATTAGGCCAAATGCTTCAAAAGGTGATGGGACGATTAAAGCTGTTGCGCGATTCATTAGATCATATATTTGATTGGTGGGTAGTATTCCTTTAAGCATAATATTATTTTGTATATTGTATTTTTCTATTAGTCTATCAATTTTTTGTTTTGTCTTTGAAGAATAGTTCCCGGCAAGTATTAATTTGAAGGTACCTCCTCTTAGTAGATAGTCTTTATAGCTATTTAGTAGTGAAAAGATGCCTTTTTCTTTCACGATGCGTCCTACAAATAGAAAATACTCTTCTTTAGGAAGCTCTTTAGGTTTATAACTTTGCCTCAAAACACCGTCGTAAATAATAGTCGAGTTTTCCTCCTTTAGTTGGTAGAAATTATATATACCTTTTGTTATTGCTATATTGAAATTACCGGATTTGTGTAGTTGTTTTTTTAAATATGGAAGTGAGTAAGCGTGTGAATGTCCAAAATCTAAAGATTGATACTCTCTTAGGTGCCATATGTGTGGAATCTTTAGTGCTTGAGCTGCAGTAGCCCCAAACTGATATGCAGAAGAATTGGTATGGATAATATCAATCTTATATTGTTTGGATAATTCTATGATTTGTTTGGCAAAGAATTTCTTTTTATTTTTTAATTTAAGGGCATATATGGGACGAGTAATATAATTCCATAAATTTCTCTTTGAGGGATACCAGAAGAAGTCGTAGTTAAGAATACTATATGGTATATTTTCCGATTTCAATTTATCAATGGTTGATTGGCTAGCTAATTTCCCTAATATGATATAAGGCCTTATTTTGCATTTAAGTTCTTTAATTAAAGTGATTAATGCTTGGTCAGAGCCTCCTTCACCTACTGCTATGTATAAGACGTTAATCATTTTGATGGAACTTTATTGAATTTGGTTTATGACTTCTTTTGTTATGTGTATGGCATCTTTTTACGATGAACTATCTAATAATATTTTTTGGTAAAAGTACTACAAGTATTAAGACATATAATTCTATACCATATAAATTTGAAAAGGATTTTATTTCGCCACTTGCTATTTTTATAGGTCTCACGATAGAGCTTCATTTCTCTAAAAGCGCGTTTAAAGGGTGCCGATCCTTTAATGATATTTTTTATGCGTTTATATTCTTTCTTTTCTTGTATCGACTTTATACTTGATGGATTGAGTTCTCTGCTTTTTTTGTAGAATTCAATCTTTGATTGTGTGTCATTGGTATCATAAGCTAAAACAGGGAATGTATTGATGGTTTTATTGTATATTCTTGCATATTCATCAGCCATTTCTTTTACAGACTTCATTTCTTTTAAATAATGTCTGATATTCTCTTTTTTCTTTTGATATTCTCCTGCGATGTTTGATTTGACTGTTAAAATGAACTTAAAAATATCTTTTGCAGTACTGTGTATGGGGAAAATCCATCCTGCATCAATTGCTTTCACTCGTTCAGCTATAGCTCCTAAATCGAATGTGATTACAGGAATTTCAGCAATAAGGCTTTCTGATAAAGTATAGGAATATGTTTCTGGCCACATGGACATTAAACATACTAGTTTAATGTCGTTCTCAAGTAGTAGATTAGGTAGGTCTTTCTGTAAATATTCACCATGATAGATATAATTTTGTTTATTGGTGTTATATTTTTTATTTTCTGCCATTCCAAAGAGATGGATTGTTATCTCGGATTTTCTAGCTTCAGCTATTAACCCTTTTAAATATCTTAAACCTTTTTCTTCTGAAATCCCACCAATAAAAGCGATATTAAACTTTTCTTTTTTGTTTTTCTTTATGTTAGAATAATTCGATTCTTTGTTTGCTTGATTGTAGCCATGTTCTATTACGTCGATTGTTAGGTCTTTGTATATATCTAAAACAATATTCTTAGTATTGGAAGAGGGGACGATTATTTTCTTTGCTAATTTAAGATTCGAATAAAATTCTTTTCTCCATAACGGTATAAAATTAATATTCAGTTTAAACTTTTTTGATATGCATGAACTACATCCATTTTGGTTGTTATAATTACAAAGAAAAGTTTCCTCGTCGAAGAGTTTTACCGAAGGACATATTGAATAAAAATCATGCATTGTATATATAAAGGGAACGTTCTTCTCTTGTGCCACTTTGAAAATATCCAAATACATGTTTCTTAAGTGATGGATATGGATTAAATCTATTCTTAGGGCCGTTATCAATCTCTCAATATCTTTCTTGAAAACATCATTATAAAGATTTAAAGCTGTATATTGAGAATACATGCCTAGAGAAACAGTAATTTCGTCAGATGAAAAATAAGAGGTTAGATAGTATCTGAAATCATCCACAGAATAATAGATTACATGAAAATTAAATTCCTTTCGCATGTTTCTAATTAAATCATGTACATGCAATGTTGTTCCGCCGATGTTCCTTTCGTTGATCGCTTTGAACTCATGTATTACAATCAGTACATTCTTTTTAGAATACATATCTGTGTTATAACGCACATTCAGTTGTATCTCTGAGATCGGATTTTGTTGAACAAAAGCTTCTGTGTTTGCAAAGCATACTGGGTATCTCTCTTTTAATATTTGTAGATGAGAGTTTATCAAATTGGTCTTTTCTTGAGTGAAAGATTGGGTTCCTTTATGATAAATATATGTGTTATCACATAATAAATGTCTATATCCAGCTTGTAAACATCTATATGAGAAATCATTTTCTTCCCCATATCCTTTTCCAAAAGTTTCTTCGTCGAATAGACCTAGATCGTCTATTGCCTCTCTTTTAATATACATACAGAATCCGTGCGCAGTAGGAATATCAGGAAATAAATTCATGCTGCATTTTTCGACAATGTCAGCATATTCTTCTACACTTAAACCTGGAGGAATGGTGTTTTCTGCCAAAAAAACAGGTACAGATGCTAAAGTCGCGTTATTGGATAGGGGAGTAACAGTAGCTACTGCAGGTTTACTATATGCGCAGTTTTGTATTTTGGAAAGCCAATTTCTGGTTACTTCAGTGTCACTATTTAATAAGACTACATCATGGTGTGAATATTGCATGCCAATATTCACAGTTCGGACAAATCCTTGATTATCTTTGTTATCTATTAATATGATATTTAGCGATTGATTTTCTTTTATAAAAGAATTCAATAAGGGTAATATTCTTTCGTCTGTGCTTTTATCATTGACTAACAATAATGTGTGCTGGGTAAGATCTGTATGCTCAATTACTGTTTCAATGCACTTTTTGACAAAATCAAAAGCATTATAAATGGGTATTATAATATCGATATCCATAGTGCGTAAAAATTGTTAGATACAAAGGTATGAAGAAAAATAGAAGTGGCAAGGGAACTTACGTTTTATCTTGGAATAAAGACAGTTTTTAAAGTAATTGTTTGGGGCTAGTGTTATTTTTCGTATGTTTGTATAATTAAAATTTGAAATAAAGAAAGTTGTTTATTATTTAATATTAAAATGAAATCTGAAGAAGCTCCAATCATCTCGGTTGTTATAGCATGTTATAATCAGGGAATTTATCTTTCGGATGCTTTGAATTCATTGGAAAAGCAGACTTTTCAGAATTGGGAGGGGATCATCGTAAATGATGGGTCTACTGATGGTACAGAAGAAATAGCTTTGGAATATGTGAAGAAGGATGAAAGGTTCAAATATGTCTTTCAGGAAAATGGGGGTGTTTCTAAAGCAAGAAATATAGGAGCTGCACAAGCGTTAGGTACTTATATTTTACCTTTAGATGCGGACGATAAATTGGAGGAGACTTATATAGAAAAGGCCTTGTCGCATTTTACTCATCATCCGGAAACATTGTTGGTGTATTGTCAATGGGGCTTTTTTGGGGAAGCGACTAATCACAGTCAAGTATCTTATAAAGGTTATGCAAAGTTATTAGTCAACAACGAGATTTTTTGTTCATCAGTTTTTAGAAAGAGCGATATGCTCCGCATTGGTGGTTTTGATGAAGATATGCATTTGGGATTAGAGGATTGGGAATTTTATATACGCTTGTTGGATGAGCAAAGTGTTGTATATCAAATACAAGAACCTTTGTTTTTTTATCGAATTAAGGCGGTCTCTAAAAATGTAACCGCTGCTCAGAATATCGCGGAAGTTGAGAACTATATTTATCAGAAACATATAAGACGTTATTCGTTGTATTATGGAAGTGCAATTCTTTCTTTACGTCGATTGTTTCTTTGTGAGAAAGAGCTGGAAGATTGCAAAGCGCGAATTGCTCGGCACAAAAATAAGTGGTATCGCCGTTTGTTTTATAAATATATAAAGGGTAACCTGAAAAAGAAGTAGAATGAAACAGATTTCTATTATTACGATCAATTATAATAATGCTTCTGGATTGGAAAAAACAATTCGAAGTGTTGTGGAACAGACATATAATGAATATGAGTATATAATTATAGATGGTGCAAGTTCAGATAAAAGTAAAGAAGTTATTCAAGAATATCAACGGTATATAGATTTCTGGTGTTCTGAAAAGGATTCAGGAATTTATAATGCGATGAATAAAGGGATACAGAAGGCTTCTGGTGAGTATCTGTTATTCTTGAATTCTGGTGATGTATTGAACAATTCTGCCGTGTTAGCTGATATTCATGGTTTCTTATCTGGGGAAGATATTGTTTATGGGGATTTAGTTTTTGTGAGGGGGGATGGAGAAGAAACAGTTTTTATCTATCCTGATATCTTGACAGTGGATTATTTTTTGGAGCGCTCGTTGGGACACCCTGCGACATTTATTAAAAGGGAGTTATTTCGCAATTGTCTTTATACGGAAAGTTTAAAGATCGTTTCGGATTGGGAATTTTTTGTGAAGAAGATTATTCTGGAAGGATGTTCTTATCGACATGTAAAACGAACGATTAGTAATTTTGATACAAGTGGCGTTAGTTCTCTTTCAGCAAAAGAATGCAATAGAGAAAGGGAGTTGGTATTGAAACAATTGTTCTCACCTGTTTTACGTGAATATTTTCAAGAAGCAGAGCAATTGAAAAAGCTTCCTTTACTAGATGTCTTTTTACGTTTAAGTAAGACTCGCCGACTTCAGTATCGTATTAAACCGTTGCTCTTGTTTGTGTTAAAAATAGATGATTTTGTAGTTCGCAGAAAAAAGAAATGAATATTTTATTTCGCTAAAAAAGATATGTATGAATAATGAATTGACATTTGAACGTTATCAAGCATTGAATCGAACTTTTCGAAAAGAGCTTATTTTCCACTTAGGATCTGATGCTGGTTTTTACTCGGAGTTTAATAATATGATACTTGCTATAATATATTGTTTGCAATATCATATAAAATTTTCTATGTATTCTTTGGATGCGAATTTTAAGTATAAGGAAGGATGGAGAGATTTTTTTATGCCTTTCTGTGATGAGATCTCTGATTCTTTTCATCATAAGTATAATATGAGGTATGAAGATCCTTTTTTTGGAGCACATGGTTTTGAACGATTAAAAATATTATATTGGAGAATGCGGCATAAACATACATATCTAACTTCAGACTTGTTCTTTAATTTTAGGAATGTGGAGTTTGAACGAATGAGTTTCTCTATACCAGAGCTAGGACTTGCTGGAAATTTGCGTGAGATAGGGGGAGATATTATTAATAATTTGATATATCGTTTTAATGAACAGACAAAGGATGCAATAACGAATATGATAGATGCGTTGAATCTGCCAGATAAATATGTTGGATTTCATATTCGTGGTGGGGATAAATTTGTGGAGCATAAATTAGAACAATGTATTGGGTATATTTCTAAAGCAGAGCAGCTAACAACAGTTAGGGAAGCTTTTGTCTTAACAGATGATTATTTGATCATTGAGGCTTTGCGAAATGATTTTCCTCATTGGCGCTTTTATACATTAACAGGTTTAAATGAGCGTGGGTATTTTCATGCAGAGTTTCAGAAGTTAAATATGGAAGATAAAAAGGAAAATCTAGTGAAATTATTTGCTTCAATGGAGGTTTTAAGAAATGCGGACCTATTTGTTGGAACATATAGCTCTAATCCAGGAATGTTTTTAGGAATGTGCATGGATGAGAATCGAGTATATGGGATCGATTTTGACAAGTGGCTTTTATGGTGAGTATAATCAGAAAGAAATGAGTATGAAAGATAAAAAATTTGCGTTGATCTTTAGTAATGTTGATGAGTCTCATTTAGGAAAGGATGTCTTTTTAGTCCCTTATTATTGGTGTAAGGTGGTTGGTGCATCAGGTGTTATTGTTTATCCACGGAAAAAGGCACATGCGGAGTTGCCCCCTAAATATCGAGGGATATGCCTTGAACCTTTGCGTGAGTATTTAAAAAGAAGTAAGAAGTCTTATTGGATCAGTGCTCTTGTTTATTTATTGAGGGAAGCACATAAAATAGATATATTGATGCAATTTCATTTTTCTGATAATACTCTCTATATCGGTAATTTTTATAAGCTGTTACACCCTAAGGGGTTCTTGTATATTAAATGTGATGGGGAAATTTGGTTGGACCATTTTTTAAAAATATTAGAGGAGGGAAGGGGATTTAAGGGAGTGTGGAAACGCTTTTTGGTAACTCGATTGTTGAAGAAGGCTGATTTAATTTCGATAGAGACTGTTACAGGGTATGAAAAAATGCAAACACGGAAATATTGTGGGGTTAGTTTAAAGAATAAATCGGCTTTGCTAAGTAATGGCTTTGATGAAGATTTGCTTCACTCATTTTCTATAAAGGAACGAAAGTGTGTGGAGAAGGAAAATTTAATAATCTCTGTAGGAAGGCTCGGAACATATGAAAAAAATACGGAAATGATTCTAGATGCAGCAGAGAATGTGAATTTTGATGATTGGAAATTGGTCTTGATTGGTCCTGTTGAGCCTAATCTGAAAGAGCTGATTGAAGAGTTCTATATTAATAATCCTCATTTAAAGAATTCTGTGATATTTACAGGTCCAATTTATGATAAAAAGGAACTTTGGGAGTGGTACAATAGATCGAAAGTTTTTTTATTGACCTCACGAGAAGAATCGTTTGCTCTAGTCTTGATGGAAGCCTATCGGTTTAATAATTATATTGTATCTACAGATGTTGGCTGGGCGAGAACAGCAATTGATCAATCTATGGGTGAAATAATACCCCAAGATGATTCTAGTGCATTAAAGAGAAGTTTACAGAGAATTATAAATGGGAGTGTTACGATCTTTAATGACCATTATCATAAAATAGATGTTTCTTATGAGGCTGCTGTGAGAAATGTGCTTAAATGATTATTGTTGCGTGAATATTTTTTTATGTATTGATTTTGCATTTTAGGTCAGGATATTTTCCGAATAAATGAGAATCGTATTATTAGCAAGGTTGTTGGCGGAATATTGCTAAAATATATGTATATATTAAGCAGACGAATTGAAGTGAACTAAAAGCTGGAGAAACTGTTTTAGGAGTTACTTCAATTTGTGTATTTCTTTCCCCATTTTAATATTAGGTTATAAAACTTACAATCTTTTAATTTCATTCATACTGTCATCATATTCTTTGGAATCATTAAATAGGGCTACTTTCACATTATATCCTAATCAATGAAAAATCTCACCTATAATAAGAGCTTCTCTTTTATTTTGGCGAGATAGCATATAATGTAAATCTTTCTTTTTGTGGTTCTTCGTCAAATTTGGTGGTAATCTCTTTTTTATTTCGATGGTTTTCCTCTTCTTCTTTCTTAATCCTATAAAA
>ENA-USUK01002428-USUK01002428.1-human-gut-metagenome-genome-assembly--contig:-NODE-2428-length-12538-cov-20.022069_pt1 | contig 12538 bp, 10 predicted proteins | sample MGYA00250062_ERZ773400 | MGnify/ENA primary metagenome ERZ773400 (study PRJEB29103, sample SAMN06111961) | human gut metagenome | biome: human gut; feature: ankylosing spondylitis patient; material... | reverse complement strand
ATTACTGTAGAAAATAATCAGGGTATCATCAGCACATAATGCATCCGCCCCTTTTAATCCGTTTGATCCATTCACGTTCTCATAATCAACCAGTATCGCTGCCATCTGACTTCCTCCATAATTATTACCAGTGTATTTCCCACATTTTTCTTGCCTTATTTATTATGTATTCGTATAATAACCATAGGTTACATTTTCTTCTACGATATCATAACCAATGGTTATTTTCAAGAGGTGAATCCAATGAAATTTTATCCTGAACGATTGACACAATTAAGAGAATCTTTAAATATCAGCAAGGCTGAAGCTGCCCGCAGACTCAATATTTCTGCAATGACTTATGGTCGTTATGAAAAAGGCGAGCGCGAACCATCTTATCAGTCTGTATGCTATATTGCGCAGGTTTTTCACTGCAATGTGGATTTTCTGTATGGAGTTTCGGATGATATGGATTGTGATTATATTATTATTTCACGTTCAGAATCTCCGGATCTATATGCTTTGGTAGAAATTATGAAGAAAGATGCTGAACTAAGCAACCGGCTGACTATCTACGCCAGAGAATTGCTCAAAAAAGAGAAAACACCTGAAAATTAGTCTGTTAATTATATTACAGCTAATTTTCGGGTGTTTCTCCGACGTTTTCTCCGACGTTTTCTCCGACGTTTTCTCCGAACTTTCTCCGACGTTAATACAACGTTCCTACATACCCTTGCGTTTCCCGTTTCATATAGCATTCATTGACCTGATCAGATTCCATAATTTCCAGTACATATTCCATCCCTGTAGCCAATTCGCGTTTTTTCAGTTCTTCTAATGGAATCCAGTATACTTTTCCCTCTTCAGAACTTTTTAATTCACCGGAAAATTTCTCTGCTTTGTAGAGAAAAAGTACATTATGAATGCCATTTCTATGCCAATGATATACCCCTCGCAGCTTCGGGTTTTCTATTTTTAATCCGGTTTCTTCCCAGACTTCGCGGATTACGGAATCGTCAGTTCTTTCATTGGATCATGTGTTGTTTCTTTTGTTCTATATATAATCTTCCCAGGCATATCCTTGATATTTCGGTATCCATATTGCCTATAATTGGAATTAAAAGAAATAGGAACATCCTTTTTTAATGCACCATTATCAGATTCCATAATAATACGCAATTCAATTTTATCACTCCAACCGAAAAGGGCTTTTTGACGCCATTCAGGTATTAACCAAGGGTAAGAATATAAAGCAGCATATAGATCGGAGTCGGATAACCCCATATCTAATGGCAGCGTTGGAGGACATGACTTTCGCCCTAAAAAGATACAGTATTTTGGATTATGTATAGCTCTTTTTATAGTATCCAACAAATCATAGTCTTCAGAAGCTAATCCTGCTAAAAAAGTTGCATCACTCAGATATGCTCGAGAGGAAAGATTTTTATTTAGCTTTTCTCCCATATCTGTAATTTGAAAGTCTTTCATATATTCTCCCTGACAATCAATGCGTACACCGAATTTGAGCGTATTTAATTTTTCGAGCGAATCTTCTCTTTTTAGACCTAATGCTGCGGCGATTAATCCGATAACACCACTTTTAGTTGGATAATAATCTGTATTTCTATTATCATATAACGAATCCGAACCCCATGATTGTAATGGCCCACTTAAGCGTAATAATAGTGTATACAAATAATCACGCTCCTTTTTAATTTAATTTTTTGAGTTCATCAATTACTAATTCAGGCAGATTATTCATCTTTACGCGGTCTGCATCTATAGATACATCGTCTAAACATACAACCCAGCTCTTCGTAGGGAAATTTATATAATTATCATAAACTTTTTTTGTATATTCAATAAACGCCTCGATAGATTTTGCTTCATATCCATTGCTGTTTTTTGGAACAGGCTTTTCAAATGCTCCAGCCATGTTAACAGGTTGATCTTCTCTGAGTGTCACATATGTAAAACAAGGTAATGTTCGGTTTGCAAATGTATTTTGCTTTCCTGTTGGCATTGCTTTAATAAAAGCTTGTAAGTATCCGTTGATAACATCACTTACTTCGTCGATATTTAAACCATTTTCCATCAATTCGGAAATATTGACAGTGGAATAACGATAAAGTGTAGAGGAGTTAAATTCAACGGTTCCTAAGTGCCCAGCTCCGGCATTATCATCGGTATTGCAGTCATCTACAGCAGTAAAATAGTCAAATTCGTTACTTACTGCATGGGTGGAGATACAATGTGCTACTTGTGCAGCGGCATCAAAATTTAATTCAGGATCACTGGCCGCCATTCGTCCAAATAATAAAATATCTACACTTGGATTATTGGTTAGTGCGTCTCTCCATTTGTCTTTGTACTTTTTATCTTTTTCCTTTTTTGATGAATCATCGGATGAATATTCTAAAGCAAGTTTAGCTAATGCGTCAATTTGCTTAGAACTAATGAAAAATAGTACATCTTTTTTCCCACCGCTACTTTTAATTTTAGCCTCTGTCAATGCAACTTCTGCAATCTTTTCCAAAGTAGATAAATCCTTGGTTGTATCAAGTTCTTTCAATCGATCGACTAACAGCATTTTAATATTTTTTGTGCGAAAGCCAATTTGTTCTGAATCAAATAAATGATTGAACTCAAATCGCATCGCTCTCTTCCATGATTGGGAAGAAACTCTCGCACGATTTACGCCGCCATATACAGCAGTTTTGGGACTGCCGGTATCATCCCTGTTTACACAACTTGGTGGTACGGTCTGTAATACATGTAAGTCTAAATATAAATTTTTATTCATTGTTTGTATCCTCCTTATTTTCACTGTAAAAATCCTGCCCTAATTTCAGGCATACACGGTTTCTTGATTCTTCAAACTGAAAGGCATAAATATCTTCAGCCAGGTCAGCATAATTGATCCGAATACCTTCGTTACGTATAAAAGTAATGATGTTTTTTAAGTGATATGAAAATTCGTTCATATCATTGGATGTAATCAACATTTGAAGTTTGTTTCTCATCCTTTCCTCGGCGCTGGAATCATGAACCAGTTGGCGTAACGCATGTCCCAAACTTATATGATTAGGCGTGTGTACACAATGTGTTTTTATGTCATTCCCTTGTTGGTGCCATGCAAACATGGTAAGTCCGATATAACAGCTCCATTCGGCTTCTGTTATATTACCGTTTGAGGACCAAAAACTGTGAGGCATAGTTTTTAACAAAATGCCATATAATTCGGGTAAATCTCCTGGCATATGTCCAACTCCTTTTCGCAATCTGGCTAGTTCTGCATTTACAGTAGATGGTTCTGCATTTTCCTTCCAATAATTAATTTTTTTGACCATGTATTCGCCTATTTCTTTTCGTTTACTCATTTTTAGTCACCTCCTTTTTCCTGCTTTTTAGGATATAATTTATTTAATGCTATTTTGAATGATTTATATGCTTGGGTAGATAACAGTGTGTATTGTGGACTGAGTCCGGATATGTATTTCTTAACAATGCTGTCAGCAATTGTAGCTGATGTTGTCTGCCATTCATATAGTTTGTTGTCTCGGTTACTGCTATTTGGATCAATACTGATTAGCCATTCACGGAAGGCGGAATCAATTTTATAATAATATGATTCTGATAATTCGTTTTTTATTTGACTTACTCCGACTTTGTCACCTTTATATATATCAGATGCCAATGTTTGTGTAAATTTGTAAAAACAAATTTTATCTACGCTTTCACATTTGTTAATCTGATCTGTTATTAAAGATATCCATAGTTTCCCTATTTCATTTAAAAGATCTTTTGATAGCGACACTGATTCATTAATTACTTCACCATTTGTATAACTCATGCCATCGCCATATTCCAATCCGATCATTTGAAAGGTTATCAGAGTTTCGTTATCCAACAGAGAGTTATTTACAAGACATTCTAACCAGAAAATTAATCCAGGTTTTAAATCATTATCAACAAACAGACTAGGAAATTCTCTCCAGGCAGCAATTTCCTTTTTGTGTTTTTTCGGCTTAAAATTATTACTTTCCTGATTATCCCACTTTAACAATGTCATTGGTTCTATATAGTCATTGGTTGTGCTATAATAATCACCGCCAATTGATTTAAAACCTGTAATCTGTTTTTTGTCGTGTTTTAATAATAATCTTCGTGATTGGAGCGTATATAGTTGTGCCAAGTTATCTGGAGGGCTGATTTCTATGCCAGCTATTTTTCGAACATCTTGTTCCCAGATTGGTAATGGTTTTGACCAGGCATCTCCTTGATTATTTAATGCGCATAAATTTAATAAAATAGTGCTAAACAGAGAACTGTCATCAACAGAAATAAATCCTAATTGTCCAAGACGCCCAACTCCAGCGGGTATACTCTCGTTTCCAATCTTTGTTTTTACGTTTACAGAGTACGCATTTGTATAAATAAGCCATCTGGTTGCTTCAGAATAAGAAATATTTTCTATATATTTTCCATCTATCATATGAAAGTGGTGCTTAGAAGCTTTATTATTACTCTCTTTTATGTTTCCGAATAAATTAATAATGCTATAATCAGTTCCAATTTTTAAATCAGCAACCTGCCAGAAAGGTGTTACAGGATGAAAAAGATAAAACCGTTCCCGATATTTCTCTAAGTAATTACAAAATGCATCGGATTCAAACATTCCTTTTTCCCAGTAATCAGACCAACGGTCTAATATTTCGTCTTCTGGATTGCTATAATTTAATACATCATCTTCCCTGCCATCAGCATCGTATCTGTAAAAAACAGTTATTGCGATTGCAAGTAACAACCGTAAGATCGCTACATCCTGTGTAACTGTCTCGCCGGCTAAACGTTTGTATTTATGAGCATTTGTAAAAACGTCAATCAAAGAGACTTCTATAATCTCATTCTCATCATTTAGAACCTTAATCCAAGATTCGTCTAATAAACAAAATTCTTTATCCATGTGTTTCCTCCTTTTCGACAATGAGCCCTAATTCAAAATCATAATATAAACGATGTCCGCACAAATTAGCTGTATTATTGTTGTCAAGCAAAACGATTAATTCTCCTTGCAACCATGGATTATGTTGCCAATCGGGTAACTTGTTTTGTAAATCTTCTAATTCCTTAATGGTTTGGTGTAACATCCATGGACTTGAAAATAATTGGGGTAAATATAGCCTTTGTCTGGCAATTTCAATACCGTCTTCATCTGATAAATTGTGACGATGAAATCTTTTATCATTTGAATGGTTGTTAGAGTAAACAAAGCCAATTTCATCGTCGTTATATTGTTTCATAATAATAATTTCAATCGATGATTCTATATCTCTAACTGACATATCTCCATTTTGATTAGAATCTGGATTCTCATTTTCTAACATACCCCGGATGTTTTCCTTTCTTGGATATTTCAAGAGAAAACATTTTGCGTTAGATTGTTTCTTACTTATTTTCGTATTAAATTCAGTGATTGCATCAGAATAATGTGAATTATTTGTAAGTCCACAATTATCATCGGTATTATATACTCTTTGTACTAACTGAGGTATATCTTGTGGTATAGAGATTTCGTCTGGCAATATATTAAATGTGCGCATCAATAGATAATCTCCATATACTCTTTTGCTTCCACTATCATATGGTATATCAGGTGTTTCATCCGTAGAATCTAATAGGACATAGCAATGAGCTTCTTGTAGTTTTTTAGGCCGGGAATAATGATGTTTTATATCATCCCTATTGTGTCGATGCAATCGTCCAATTCGCTGTAATAATAAATCCATAGGACATAACTGCGTGATTAAAATATCAGCATCATAATCTAAGGATTGTTCAAGCACCTGAGTTCCGATGAGTATAAAACGATTTCGGTCAGTGTCGCTTGATTTTTTTCCCATTCTTTCTAGTAGAATCTTTTCTTTTTCCAATCGATGTTCCATTGTGAATTGAGAGTGATACAAAAGTACTTGGGCATCTGGAAATGCTTCTTTTATCAATTGATAATACATTTGAGCACTCTTTATTGTGTTTAATATAACACAGGCACATCCACCTTCGGATAATTTGTCATCTAGTATATCAATTACTTGATCGGAATTATGTAATGGATGTAGTTTTACTTTCCGATTTTTTATTGGTTGATCAATATTAGTTTGATGAATACTCATTCCATCAGTCCAGGTAAGTAAGGGATAGGATATATTTGTTTTCCAATCAATACCATTATCACATATCTTATTAAGTCCTTTTTCTCGTCTTTTAAGCCCTTTTAGATAACGATTTATTAAATCATTTCTACGATTTAAAGGCAATGTTGCAGATAAAAGTATTACAGGTACACCATAGCTTGCCATCCATTCAATAGATTGATCTAAATATTGATTCATGTATGCGTCATATGCATGACATTCGTCGATAATTACTACTTTTCCAGATAATCCTAAGTGCCTGAGCATAAAATGCCTGCGGCGAAGTGAAGACATCAAAAATTGATCAACCGTTCCAATAACAAAATCAGCTAATAGAGATTTTTTGTTACCCTGAAACCAAGGATGGACATATATCCCACTACTGTTATCATCAGAGTCAATAACAGATCTCCCCTGTATTACCTGTTGTTGATAATTCTTGTTATAATTAGCACCACTGTGAGCCAATTTGATAGCATTAAGCGTATCTTCTGATACAGAGGAAGCCCATTGGTATAATCGATCATATAAACCGTTACAGGTTGCCTGTGTTGGCAACCCCATGAATATACCAGTACTATTGCATTTTGATGCAATAACTTCTGCCATACTCAAGGCTGCTTCTGTCTTACCAATTCCCATTTGCGCTTCTAAAATGAATATGCCAGGGGCATTTGTGGAATTGACTGCGCGAATAACTGCTTTCTGCACTTCATTTGGTTTAAAGTCAAAACGTTCCTGAAATATTTGATCATTCATACTATATATTTCTGAATGCCAGGATTCGGGAAAATGAAGTTTGTTCCATGCAGTAACAATTCTCGCGTTGCAATCTATATCATAAGGATTATCCATGATACCAATCAAAGGAAACAAACTTGTATTACTAGCAATCCAATCTGCAATAATTAACAGACCAGATAGAAGTATTTGGGCATTTGTAGTTAATGTTGGTATAGTGGTAATAGACTCTAATTCTGACACGTTAAGTGCTTCGTCAACAATAGTGTGCCAAATGGATTGCCACATAGAATATTGTGTCTCATTATTCTCTTCACCATAAAAATTACCAGGATACAATTTAACCAAATCATCAATTCGATTTAATGATTGATTTGGATAGGGAATTCCATGGTGTGCACCTATTACGTTTGCTATTTCCTGAGGCAGGCATAGTCCTATGGTGTCGCTCTGAAGTATCCATTGTCCGGCATAGGCGTGAGGTGTTTTACCTTGATGAATAATATTTTCGTGTATGTTTAATCCGGTTCCTGAAAGATTATCATATAACAGAGCAACTTTATTACTTATAATACCTTGAAAATATGATGTGGCTTTTCCGATGTCATGGATATATGCTACAAATAGTGCGACAGCATAAAAATCTTCATAACGCATGTCACAGCTTTCAATTGTTGCGTCGGAAATCCAGTCCTCTAATAAGCACCGCATGATACCAGATGTATCATTTAGATGAACGTAGAGGGGCAGCCAGTTAAGATTGTTATCTACTTTTCCTATTAAAAGCTTATCTATCATGATTGCTCCTTTGTGTTTAAAATTCTTTGAACCATTTGTATATTATAGTACACTATCACTTGTACAAAAAAACGGACTTGTAATCATTTTTTTGGATTTTATTTAAGAAAATTCAGATTATAATAAAATCTCCCCAATAATAATCCCCACCAATATAATTAATTTTACTACAAACATTTACAAGAAACAATAAAAATATCCATGGAACACAATAAGTTCATAAATACAATAAAGCCGCATATCCATAACAGATACGCGGCTGCTTGCGTGTGGTTGAAATTATCTTTGAATGCGGATTAGTCAATCCCAAAACTCCGTTCATCTTCCACCACATCCAGCTTCCTGACATCCATCCCTGTGATTTGGACAAATCGACGTCCGGCGAGGAATGCGATCAGCTCATCAATGGCTGATTCTGCCCCTTGCACCTCCATTTCGACATCTCCGTTATAGAGATTCTTTACCCAGCCGGTAAGCCGGAGCTGGTTTGCCTTGTGTTCGGAATAATACCGGAAGCCGACACCCTGCACGCTTCCGTGAAATATGATATGTTTTCTGACGATATCTGCCATGTTGTTCTCCATTTATATGTGTTTTTCTTGCTTGCTTTTCTGCTTCAGAATCAATAATAATTTAATTATAAGCCATTTTTCTTGCTGGTGCAATGAAATAAAAAAGAGATAATCATTCCAATAGAAATAATTATCTCTTTCCGTGTGTATCGTTATTTACATTACAGACACTTCTTCACATCATCCACGATCTGTTCCACAGTCAGATGATTGTTCTTTAATACGTCATTTACATCGTAGCGGTCGAGGAATTCCTTCTTGATACCGAAGTTCAATACCTTCATGTCTGAAGCACCGTAGAACCGGGTGATCTTCTCACCGAAACCACCGTCCAAGATGCCATCTTCGAGGGTGATAACCACATCGTGGTTTGCCATCAGGTCTTCGAGCATAGCCTCATCAAAACCGGTAATGTAATACGGATTGATAATCGTTGCTTCGATGCCGGTTGCTTCTTTCAGTGCTTCGGCTGCGTCTACACCAAGTCCGTAGAATGATCCAAGACCGATGATTGCAACCTTGCTGCCCTGCTTTGTAATCTCGTACTTGTTCAGCTTCGAGAAGTCCTTTGTGACAGCCTTTCCGTCTGAGACAAATGCGCCGCCCGGTACGCGGATTGCAACCGGATACTCTGTCTGGGCGATGCTCCAGTCTAACATGGCAAGGTACTCTTCCTTTGTCGTTGGTGCGAGGTAGACAAGTCCTGGGATATTTGCCATCATAGGGATGTCGTAGATGCCGAGGTGTGTGACATCGTTCATACCATAGATGGACGCAGAAAATGTCAGGATCGTTGCCGGATTGCCGTTTACACACAGATCCTGCGCCAGCTGGTCATAGGTTCTCTGGATAAATGTGCTGTATACGCCGTAGACCGGTTTGCCACCGCTTTTCGCAATACCGGAGGCGAGTGCCACAGCTGTTTCCTCGGCGATTCCGACATCCACGAATTGTCTGCCCGCTTCCTTTCGCTTATCTTCCGTGAAGCCCATTACCGTCGGTGTGGCAGATGTGATGGTCACAACACTTGGATCTTCTTTCATTTTCATCATCAAGTAGTCACAGGTAACGCTGGAATAATCCTCACCACCAAAATCTGCGATTACCTCGCCGGTCTCGATATCGAACGGCAGATGCCAGTGCCACTCTTCCTTGTGTGTTTCGGCGAGCTTGTAGCCTTTTCCTTTCAAGGTACGAATGTGTACCACAACTGGTTTTACGCTGTCCTTGACGCTCTCAAACGCCTTGATTAACGCCGGAATATCATTCCCATCATGAACATACACATAGTCAAGTCCCATCGCCTTAAAAAGATTACATTCTGCCTGTCCGTTTGTCTCGCGCAGGAGCTTTAAGTTCTGGTAGAGGCCACCGTGATTTTCAGCGATCGACATATCGTTATCGTTTACGACAATGATCAGGTTGCTCTGCAGCTCAGATGCAAAATCAAGTCCCTCTAATGCTTCGCCACCACTCAAGGAACCATCGCCGATGATCGCGATCACATTTCCGCTCTCGCCTCTCACATCACGTCCCTTTGCAAGACCACATGCTAAGCTGATAGAGGTAGATGTATGCCCAATCACGAAATGGTCATGGTCGCTTTCCTCCGGGTTGCTGTAGCCGGATACGTCATCGTAATGCTCCTTGTAGAGATACGCGTCCTTTCTGCCTGTGAGCATCTTGTGTGGGTAGGTCTGATGGGATACATCAAACACGAATTTATCCTTCGGAGATTCAAATACATAGTGCAAAGCAATCGTTGCTTCTACCATACCGAAGTTTGGACCGAAATGTCCGCCGTGGATGCTCGCACGCTTCAAGAGCGCCTGACGCATTTCCGCCGCTAAGCTTGTAAGTTCGTCATTTGAAAGCTTCTTCACATCCTCAGGACCGTTGATTTTCTCAATGTACATAACGTTTGTTCCTCCTAAAAGTTCTTATTATTTATCTCGCAAAAAAGGACGAATACGATCCTATAAGCATCAAAAAAGTCCGTTTATCGAAGCCGCTTCAAAATCTCCTGAAAATAATCCGGAAGGTCTGCATGCCATTCCATATATTCTCCGGTGATTGGGTGGTCGAACCCGAGTACCCCCGCGTGCAATACCTTACTGTCAGCCGAGGACAATCCGCGCGGGATCTGCTGTTTTATCTCCGAACGTCTCAAAGTCCGGTCCTTCACTTTTACCAACACATCCGCATCATCCACAGGCTGCGTTCCCTTACAAGAACACAGCAAAGATACGAATGCTATAAAAATGAAGCAATATCTCATATAACTTTCTCTTTATTATTTCTTTGTCATTTTACTCACTTTCTTCACCAGCTTCCAGTTTATCATCACCGGGTATTTCCGGTTCAGCTGTTCGATCCATTCGGCTTCCGCCTTGGCTTGCTGGTCCATCGGCTTGTTCCAAACTTCCTTATTGCTGATGTCGAACAGCAAGATGCCATCCCGATACTCTTTCATAAGAAGATCGAACTCAGGATGTTTTGTAGTCAGATTCTTACGTTCGGCAGTAGTTACGATATCTCGGATAAAAAGATCGTAAACCTCCTGCATGAAATCTCCCGCATACGATTTCGTAGAGAACGGACAGCGCTGGATATAATAAGCGAACTCACTCTGGGGAAAATCCGTGCCATTCAGATGAAACAAAGTCTTGTTCATGTCTTTCGCCTTCTCGTAGAAAGCAGGATCGGACGGAAAATAGTCGTTGCACAAAGCTTGTAGTTCGGCATAAGCCTCGGGATAGAAGCAATATCCGTACTCTTTTTTCATTCGTTCATCAAACGCACCGTAATATTCGAAATTCCGTTCTCCCTGCGCCATCTGGCGAGACCAGGCCTTCTTCTTATCATCGAAAGAAGGAATACCTTTCTTCTCGATCAACTTTATAATGTGATAACCGAAACGTGTTTTCACCGGTCGGGACAATTCCCCCGGAGTGTTCAAAGCGAAAGCAGCCACTTCGAATGGCTCCACCATCTCGCCGACACCAAAAGCTGGCAACTCTCCTCCCCGCTTGGCAGAACCGGCATCAGACGAGTATTCTTTTGCCAACATGGCAAAGTCAGCTCCATCCTTCGCTTTCCGATAAACTTCTTCCGCACGAGCCAATGTTTCAGCCTCTCCAAACTTCACCGAATCTTTCTCAAACGGGATCAGAACATGCGCTACACGTACCAGCCCCGGATTTCGCCTGCGACTGTGTATTTTTATGATATGGAAGCCCATAGTCGTCCGAACTGGCAGAGAGACGGAACCGACGGGCAACGAATAAGCGACATTCTCAAAGGCTTTAACCGTCTGCATCGGCAGCAAACAGTGTACATATTCATAGCCGACATTTTCCTTATCGGCATCTTTCAGTTCTTTGCCGACAGCGGCAAAATCCTCTCCCGCTTGAATACGCTCATAGGCCTCGATCGCTTTCTGATATACCGGAACCGTATCTTTCGATAATGTACGTTGCGGCAAGCGGAACAGAATATGACTCAATTCCAGCACTTCTCCATACCGGTCATACACGGCACGTACAGCAGCTTCCTCTCCATCCTTATCCGACAGATAACTTGAAGTCAATTGAGCCCGATAGCTATCCAATTCATCTTTGAACGCTTTCGTCTTGTCCAGTCCCAAATCTTCCGCTTCCGCCACTTTCAGCTTGAAGTTCTTAAACAACTCCACGTATGCATTCACGGATTTACGGTCAGACAAATTAACTTCGCTATTCTTTTGTGCAATAAAAATAAATTCATCCAACGGGATCTGCTTTCCGGCTACCGTCATCACTACCGAATCGGCCGAAACTTGTGCATTTCCTGTCATACAAGCGAATACCAAAGATAATACAAGCAACTTCTTCATTAATCCTTCTTTTACCATATCACGATATCGTTTACAAAAATAACACTAATCTAACGGAGATGCAGCTTAAAAAGTACATTACCCCATTAAATTAGTGTTTTTTATAAATATAAAAACCGACATTCACTTTCAAAAGACAGGCGCCTTTTCATGAAACAGCTATTCCCACCTCTGCAAATCACTCGATTATTTTCTGCAAAAAACGGCTACAAAATAGGTAAAACCGGGAGGTTTTCATTGTCCGGCACGGTACTTTAGTTGCCGGACACCCCCATGTTGCTCCCTCTTACACCCGGATGTACCAGCTGGCCGGTATATGCGCTGCCGTAGTTGCGGTAATCGACGTCCAGCGCACCCGCCGTCGGCATTACCAGCAGCGA
>ENA-USUK01002426-USUK01002426.1-human-gut-metagenome-genome-assembly--contig:-NODE-2426-length-12541-cov-15.990292_pt1 | contig 12541 bp, 8 predicted proteins | sample MGYA00250062_ERZ773400 | MGnify/ENA primary metagenome ERZ773400 (study PRJEB29103, sample SAMN06111961) | human gut metagenome | biome: human gut; feature: ankylosing spondylitis patient; material... | reverse complement strand
CCAGGATCCGGTAGTAGATTACCTGGTCTTTTTCGGACGGGGACATGTCGTTATTGGCAACGGTCGCCCGCAGGGGCAGCAGATAGGCGCCTTTTTCGACCCCTTCGCGGCTCAACGTGACGGTAAGAGCAGGAGAGGTTTTCTCTCCCCTCTTGACCGTCAGCGTTTTGCCTCCTTCGAAAGTCACATTTTCCAACGGAAACAGCGTCAGTTTTGCGTCACCTTGTTTGTCTTTGTTGTATTCGTCCACAAGCGTTGCGTCCGCATCGACCGTAACCGTTACGTCTGCGGCTGCGGGCTGGGTCAGTTGGTAGAACACGGCGTCTGTGGTCGTCTGTTCTTCGCTGAGTTTGAGTGCCGAAATCTGATCGGGCGTTTTTTCCCGGCGCAGCACTCCGCCGACGTTTGCAAGGTCGTCCTTGCCGGGAATATCCCCGGCCGTGCGGGTAAAGTCCTCGGCGTCGCACGCGGCCATCGCTGCGAGCGTAAGGCAAAGTGCCGAAGTGCGCAGCAGACCTGTTATTTTATTCATGTTTTTCATAGTTCAAGATTTACGGTTTATTCTTGCTTGTTGAGCTGCGGAATTTCCACCGAGGTATTCCATTTCAGATCGGTATGCGCTACGGCATCGTTTCCGTACTGCGACCAGTCTTTGATGATGTTTCCCGACCCCTCGTTGAATTTCCAATAAGCGCGTAATTCGGGCTTCTCGGCCGGGTTTTCCACGTCGTACATGTCGCGCCAGATGTCGGCCTGCGTACGTGCGACGGACCATATGCGCACCTCTGAAATATCGCCGCAGAGCTGGCGGAAAGCGTCGTAGCTGTACCCGATGAAGAACTGCCGGGCGTCCGTTTCCGGATCGGGGTCTATGGCCCGCAGTCCGAGGTTTATGACCTTTACGGTCGGCGCTACCTGCGTCTGGCTTTGGAGTTGTCCGTTTACGTAGATGCAGGCGATACCGGTTTCCAGGTCGTATGTGAAAGCGACATGATACCACTCCTCGAGCGACAGAAGTTTACCCTTGTTCTTTTCGGGGAATTTGCCCAGGCTTACGCCCGATCCGTCTACCTGGAGCTGGTCGGCATAGAAATTCGTGTCGCCGATACGCAGCAGCAGGTGTTGTTCCACACCCATGATCGTAGAGAGCTTTTCTTCGATGTAGGACGAGGTGGGACCTGCATAGTGGAAGTCGTGGACGCGGACGATGGCTTCATAGGTCACGGCTGTCAATCCGTTTACGCAGTCGGCGGTTCCGGCTTTGTCGAACGCGGGCACGTCTATCCAGTTGTCGGTGAGTACGGCGGCGGTCGTGATGGCCGAAGAACGGCGCACAAGATAATAGACGGTTTGGGAACCGGAGAGGGTCGAAAGTCCTCCCCCCGCAGAAACGATAGTTACCGGAAGCAACTGTGTTGCATCTATATCGAGCTGGTCGAGGTTCTTAAAATGGATGGTCAGAGGTTCCGATACGGATTTCCCGGCTTCTACGGTTGCCGTCCGTTCGGGGAACTCGTAGTAACTTTCATCGAGTACCGCATATTTCGTGTCGTGTTTGGCGTTGTAGGTGGCCGCGAGCGACGGGTCGATGCCAAATGTCACCTCGATATTCTCTTTTGCCGGGGAGATCAGCACGGCGGAGAGTTCGCGGTCGAGCTGCGTAACGGTCTTTTTAAAAGTTACGTTGTTGTCGCTCGACGTTTCGGCTACGTCGATGTATGCTGCGTTGTCGAACGGGTAACGGTTTTCATAATCCGATTCACACCCGGCCAGCAGGATAAAGGCAGCCGATACAAAATACAGATATGTTCTTCTCAATTTCATAAGGCGCATTATTTAGGGTTTGCCGGATTCAGCAGGCCGATGGCATGCTTGGTCTGTTTGTAATTTATGTAAGCGTCGTAGTAATCGTCCCCGATGTTGTAAATACCCAGCCCGGCTAACGGCCCCATTGTAATTACGCTTTTGGCGGCTTCGGCGATTGCGGGTTGCTGCACAAGGTTTTCATCCGTGAGTTTCCCGCCCGGCTCGGCCGTGATGATGATTTTTTCGAGCGCAATGCCGGCATAATCGGTCGCGTATGCAAGCTGGCTGCGGATATTGAACGTATTGACGGCATCCGTAGTCGTGAGTACGAAATAGGTGATGGCGTCGTGGCTCTCCTTTGCGATAAAGAGCGGGTTACCCTCCGCCATGAGGATTTTGCCGGTCAGGGACGACAGTTTGCTGACAATCGTTGCTGCGGCTTGGGTCGCCGCGGCATCCATAGCGCCGCCGTAACGTACCGTTACGCCGTCGAACTTATACCGGTTTACGTCCTCGATCACCTTGTCGAGATATGTTCCCAGCGCTACGGCGTCCGTAGATTCCGCGAGTGTGTTGTAATCTACGGTATAGAGGATTTTCGTGCCCTTGGCCTGCGCTTGGGGTATATCCTCGATGTCGTATTCGGTCAGGTTGCCGGCGTTTTCAAGTGCCACGATGTCGAGTGAATCGGGCAGTGAGCGCAGAAATGCCTTTTCCGAACCCGGTACGGCGGGGGCATTTGCCAGGCTTGCGTATACGATGTAGTGTTCGCTTGCCTTATACGCTTTGAGGGCTGCCAGATATGCGGCGTACTGCGCCTGATCTTGCTGGTCGGGTTTTATGATCTGCTGGTCTATCGGCTCGATGTCCGTGTCGCAGGCTGTGAAACAATAGGCCGCGGGAATTAGCAGCGCCAGAATCAGGTATTTTATAGTCTGTTTCATAGCTTCGGATTAATTTAAGGGTTTGCAGTCCCACCATGTGCGCGTGCCGCCGTTGTCGGGGCCGCCGAGCGAAGTTATCGCCGCTTCGACATTTGTGCGGTTCTCGGAGTATTCCTCGGACGGGTAGGGAAGCCGTCGCATGCCGTACTTGGAGTTTACCGTTCCGCCGGATTTATTGTCTTTGGCAGGCATCAGTTTCGGATAGCCCGTGCGCCGGTATTCCGCCCACGCTTCATTTCCGAGCGGAAAAATCGCAATCCATTTCTGGGTGATGATGCGTTCGAGGTTTTCTTCGAACTGTGCATCTTCTTTCCATTTGATCGTGATGCGGCTTTGCGGTAATGCGGTGTTGTTTTCGATAACGCCGAGAGGATCGGTGTAGGCTTCGGGGACGTTCGCTTCGTCGGCGATGTAATCCTCCGCACCGGCTACGCCGCGTTCCTCGAATGAAAGCCGTATGCCTTGTTCATAGAAATTCTGTGCCGATACCGCACTTCCCCAGCGCAGTTCATATTCGGAGCGCAGGAACGCGATTTCCGCTGCGTTCATCCATAAGATAGGGTCGGTGTCGGTAATGAGCATCGAGGAGCATGCCGTTACGGCCTTGGACTTGTTGGCCGGTGTCGTGCCGATGCGCAGGCCGTAATAGCCTTTCTCGGCGGCATCGCCCTCTCCGACGGTTCCCTGTGTGAACATCTTTGCCCGGCGCGGGTCTTTGTAGCCGTTCATGTAGCAGAGGATGTCGGCTCCGATGGCGTGATCCTGCCAACTGTTCCAAAGCAATGCCGTGCGGTTGAGTTCGGGCTGAAGCTTCGCATTGTCGGCATTCTCGGTGATGACCCCGTCGGCGATGGCTTCCGCGGCTTTGGCCTTTGCGGTCTGCTCGTCGATATAGGAAAGGCGCATCGCCATACGCAGTTTAAGCGAATTGGCGTATTTGATCCACTTTTTAAGGTCGCCGTTGTAAACCTGGTCGTATTCGCCGAAGGCTTCCGTACTCAAATCCCGGTTGCGCTCCAGCGCTTCCAGCGCGGCGTCCAGTTCTTTGAACATCTGCGTATATGCTTCCTGTTGCGTGTCATAGGGGACGGTCAGGCGTTCTTTTTTGTCCTCTACGATCTTGGAATAGGGTATCGAGCCGTAAGCGTCGGCCAGGCGGTTCATAATCGCCACGCGCAGGACGTTGGCCAGGGCTACCGCCACTTCGTCGTCGGTTTTGTTGATGATGCCGCGGTAGGCGGGGTAAGTTTCGGTGATGACATCCACGAACGGCGCTTTGAGCCAGTCGGCGGTGGGATTGAACGTTGAGAATTTCGTTTCCCAGCTGTCTACCGTCGCTTCGACATATCCGCCGTAGCTGCCGCCTTCGAGTGCTTCGACAAATTGGTATAGGTGTTCTTCCGAGGGGATCACCATATTTTGCAGTTTGGTGAGTTTCGACCCCACGAGGTAGTTGTCGCGTTCCAGTTCGTCGTCTGTCGCTTCGTTCGGATTACGGTTGTAATCTTCGAAGTTGTCAAGGCATCCCGTCGATGCGCTTACTATTGCGATAAGAGCAACGGCACGAATTATTGTCTTTATTTTGTTCATAGCCGTTAGAATTTAATGTTAATATTGAATCCCAGGTTACGTGTCGAGGGCATCATGAAATAGTCCATTCCCTGATAGAAATTGTTTGTCGATGCCACGGCTTCGGGGTCGAACGGCGCTTTACAATACATCATCCACAAGTTGCGGCCAACGAACGATACGGTGATCGAACATATGTTGTGCAGCCATTTGCGGGGAATCGTGTACCCCAGCGAAAGTTCCTGGAGCCGGACGTTGGTTGCCGAGTAGGTGTAATACTGGGGTATTCCGCCCTGCGACGCTATGGCCGTATACCAGGTTTCCGGGTTTACCAGGCTGCGGCCGTTTACCAAAGCACCTCCGGCATCGCGCGCGGCAGCCGTTGCTTCGGACACGCCGAATAGATCCATGTTGGCTTGCGTGAGTGAATTGACGATGCCGCCGATGCGTGCCGTCACGAGGAATCCGAGGTTCAGGTTTTTCCACGATACGCTGTTGCGCCATGCGAGGTTATAGTCCGGGAATACGGAACCGAGTTTCATGTCGGGCAGGTTGTCCTCTACGACGACGTTGCCACCCTCGTCGATCTCGATGTTGCCTTTGTCGTCGCGCCGCAGGTCGGTCGTGGAATAAAGGTCGCCCATCGAACCGCCTTCTTTGAGAATAAATTTCGCACGCCCCAGTTTACTGATCTGGAGTCTGTTCATGGTGATCGTTTCCTCGGTGATCGGGTTGTACCACTCCTTGCAAAGTTCGATGATCTTGTTTTTGTTCCAGGAGAAAGTAAACTGCGAGTTCCAATTCCAGTTTTTCCATTGGTGGTCGTATCCCAGGCTTGCCTCGACACCCGTATTGCGCACGTGTCCGGTCTGAATATAGATGTCGGAGTAGCCGGACGATGCGGACAGATTCGGATTGAAAGTCTGGTTATAGGTGTCGGCGCGATACCACGATGCCGAGAGTGTGAATCCATGCAGGAACCGGGCGTCGAAACCTAATTCCCAGGTTTTCGTCCGCTCCGGGTAAAGCTGCCCGATAGGGTAGTTCGATTTGTCGTCCCAGCCGGAAATGGTGTCGTCGTAAGGGTGTGTGGCGATTGTCAGTTCCCGCGGAAAGGGGTTTGCTACCGAAGCCCACGAAGCACGGATTTTCAGGTAGTTGAACTTCTCCGGGAAATTGAATGTACTGCTGGGCAGCCACGATACGCCGACCGAGGGGTAGAAAAACGACTTTTGGGGTGAGTTGGCAAGTTGCGACGCCCAGTCGTTACGTCCGGTCGTCGTTACGAACAGTTGCGACTTCCAGCCCAGTTCCAGGGAGTAGAAAAACGACTGCGTTTGTTCGTGCCAGCCGGTTTTCGGCGTTTTCTTCTGGCTCTTGTCGAGGTTCACGACATTGAAGATGTTGGGAGCGCCGGCAATGGGGCCATATACCGAGAGTTCGTCGAAGCGGTTGTCTTTGATCGACGCGCCGATATGTGCGTCGAGCGAGAATTTCTCTTTGAACGTCTTGCTGAGGTTGAGCATTACGTCGCCGTAGGTCTGTCGTTCTTCGCCGCGGGTTTCGGTATATTTACCTTTTTTGCTGTTCTCCAGCAGCGTGGGGTTCGATGTGGCGTACAGTTTTTCCGTATATAAACTGTTGGTGTTATCGACGCGGATACGTCCTGCGACATTCATCCAGTCGGTGATTTTATAGGTAATGCCGCCTGTGAACATATAGCGCTTACGGCTGTTTTCGCGGGGGTTGCGGTAGGCGATCCAATAGGGATTCTGCATGCGCAGGTCGCCGCCCTCGCCCTGCGGCCAGAACTGTTCATAGATTTTGCGTGCGGGGTTCCAGCGCTCGAATGCCTTTACGAGCGAAAAATCATCGCCGCGGGGAAAGAGATAAGCCGATACGAGCGGGTTTGAGTACACGCCCTGGTTTATCATGTTGCGGTCTTTCTGGATGATGTAGCTGCCGCTTACGTCCAGTGTCAAACGGTCGTTCAGCAGGTTCGACGTGTTGCGGAATGTAAAGTTATAACGATTATACTTGTTGTTGGGGATCAGTCCTTTGGAGTTTACCGCTGCGGTCGAGAAATAGATTTGGTTTTTCTCCGTACCCCCGGACAGTGTTACGGAGTTCGTCAGGATGTGACCTGTTTGCAGGAAATCTTCGGGCGAGTAGTTGTAACGTGCCGCCTGGTTGAGCGGTGCGCCCCAGCTGTGGATCGTCGAACCGCTGGCTTTGCCTTTACGCCCCGTGCCGTAGCGGGTCTGGAAATCCGGCAGGCGCAGCGGGTTCATAAATTCCGTGTTACTCGAAACCTGTATCTGTGTTGCTCCGGCCTTACCTTTCTTGGTGGTAATGAGCATTGCACCGTTCGCGGCGTCGGAACCGTACAATGCCGCGGCTGCGGCTCCGGTCATAACGGATATGGATTCGATGTCGTCGGGGTTCATGTCGGCGATGGATTCCGTTGTGCCGCGTGATCCGAATTCCATGCTGCCATCGCTGGTGAAGTTGTGCATGGGAATACCGTCGATTACATAAAGTACGTTCGAGGTCTGCATAATCGACTTCATACCGCGCATAATGACTTTGGCCGAACCGCCCACACCGGACGAACTGGTGTTGATAACGGCTCCGGCGACTTTACCTGCGAGGCTGTTTACGAAGTTTGCGGATTTCACGGTCGTCACGGCTTCGGACTTCACTTGCTGCACGGTGTAGGCCAGCGCCTTTTCCGAGCGTTTGATACCCAGGGCCGTGATCACCACGTCTTCAATCTGCTCGGCTGCTTCGTTGAGTGTTATGGTAAAAAAGGTTTGTGTGCCGATTTTTACTGTTACGGGGTCGTAGCCGATGAAATTGATATACAATTCGGCGGTTTCCACAGGTGCGGGGACTTGGAGCGAGAAAGCGCCGTCAAGTCCGGAACTTTCGCCGATGGTCGTTCCCTTTACGACCACCGATGCCCCGACAACGGGTGTCCCTTTGGTGTCGCGCACGACACCGCTGACCTTTGTGGAACCGTTGTTTGCGGTTTTCTTGTCCGGGGCTGCGGAAAGATAAATGTTCTGCTGGTAGATTTTGTACTCGGTATCCGTTCCGGCGACCATTGCCTGCAAAGCGGTATCGAGCGGTTTATCGGCGACATTGATACTGATGGTTCTGTTAATGTCTACGCCTTTATTTACGATGAAGAAATAGCTGGTCTGTTTTTCTATTTCATTCATAACCTGCTCCATGCGAACATTGTCCATCTGCAATGTTACTTTCGCGGTCTGGGCATACGCTCCCCATGCGGAGAACGTGGAGCAAATCATGAATAGAAAAGTAAACCAGCATTTAATTTGCTGAATAAATTTATTATTCATAGATTTGTAGATTAGTGGTTGTTAGATTGGTTCAAATTCTATTAGCCGCTATGCCTGCGGGTGGTTGCTACACCTGCGGGCTTTTTTTGCGACTTTGAAAATTCATAGTCTTATCTCATAGGCATTGTCGGTTTTTGTTAGATAATCTCGTCATAGTTATTTTATGTGGATTACATTGTTTTCGTCTTTCTCATATTGGAACGGGGTTATTTTCTGCAAGGCCCTTAGCGCATAGTCCAGCCCCATATTGACGGGGATTTTTCCGCGGATAACGTCGATCTGCGGAAGTTCGGCCGTTTGGATCTGGATTTTCACACCGTATGTTTTCTCCATTTTGGCGATGATGTCGGCAAACGGGTGTCCAACGAGATTCAGAATACCCTCCGTCCATAAATAGTCGTCCGTATTCTCAATCCTGGTCAATACCAGACGCTTCCCGTTTAGGCATACCTTTTCGTTCGGGTCTAATATAATCTGGTCGCCGCTTGCCAGTTTGTTGGTTACTTTGACTTTTCCCCTCAATAATGCAGTCGTGAAGTCGTGTGTCAGTTCGTCTGCCGTTACGTTGAATTTCGTACCCAGCACTTCCACGTCGCAGGCGAAAGTTTCCACGATGAAGGGATGGGCGGCATCATGCTCTACGTTGAACATGGCCTCGCCGGAGAGTTTCACACGGCGATTCCTATTGAACCGTATCGGATATTCCAGTTTTGCCCCGCTGTTCAGGCAAACGCTGGTTCCGTCCTGGAGTGTAATGTCTATACGTTGTCCTGCCGGTGCGGCAACGGACAGATATTGTTTTGCGGTATCTTCGATAATGACGGTTCTGGAAGCGTACCAACTGCCAGCGACCAATAGTAATACTGCGGCAGCCTGGGTACAGATACGAATAAAGCGCTGGCGATACCATTTCAGGCGTCTGGTCGGCAGCTGCAGATGGGGGTGGTGCGGATAAGGGACATTTGCGATAAGTGCGTCCTGCATAGACCATAATGCATTTAGTTCTTTCTGGTTGTTGGGGTCGGCATCGAGCCAGTCTACAATCGTTTTTTCTTCCTGCTCGGAAGTTTGGCCGTTTATGTACTTATATAATAATTCTTTGTCCATTTTTTTACATAGTGTGGCGAGTGCATTATGAATTTGGGCAGCCCGCAGCGAATCCATAATTTTTCCCTTGGTAATTTTTCCCGATAACGAAATTATGCTTTGTCTGTTTACAACTATATGGTGCGTGGGCGCACGACATTTACATCGAAAAAGTGCGTTTTTCGTTAAATAAATTTTCTTAAAAAAATGGTAATTTTTTTAATTATCGTATAACGCTGGAATACAGGACGATAATTAAAATGATGAGATAGTCGTTCAGTGCGATTCGCATGATGGCCAAAGCCCGTTGGATATTGGCTGTGACGTTGCGCACATTGATTCCTGTAATTTCGGCGATTTCTTGGTAAGTCTTGCCCTCGAAGCGGTTGTAAAGGAAGATTTGCCGCATGGGTTCGGGCATTTTGTTGATCTGGCTTTCGATGATGGATTTTATTTCTGCCGTAAAGGATGCTTCGGGGTTGGTACTTTCCAAAACGGTGATTTTGGCTTTGATGCTGCGGTAAGCCGTCGTATGTATTTGTTGCTGGATTTTGAGTCTGTTTTTCTGGTTGCGCAGCCATTCAAGACAGCCATGTTTCACGGATCCTAAAATATATGCCTGGATAGTCGTAGTAATATTCAGCTTGTCCTTGTTTTCCCAAAAATAAAGGAAGCTGTCGGTAACGATGTCCTCCGCGGCCATATTGTTGCGGATGTATGACCGGGCGATAATGATAAAACGAGGCTTATACTCGGAGTATAATCGTTCGAAATTTTCGAGCGTGATATGTTTATCCAGTTCTGACATGCATGTAGATTGATTCAAAGGTAAACTTTTTTATCAAAATTCAAAAATTTATAGAATGTCTGTTGATATTGGGCGATGTGAAATACCGGGCTTATTCTTTCATGCGGAACGAACCGGAGAAAAGGAGGAGGTCAAATCATATCGTTATGGACACTTTCGGTCAGACGCGTCGAGTCCGAAAGTGAAACATAAAAAAAGCACATGAATGAGTAAGGCATCAAGGGAGATTATAAAACATTATAAGAAGAAGTGTGCGAGGAAAAAATCAATAAAATTCAGGCAAGTTCGTGTTAATGAGATTGAAATGATCTCGCTGGCTTTTTATTACTCTCGTGCAAGACAGCAAACAAAAAAAAGACAACTGATTGATCATCAATTGTCTTTTTCTTTTAGTTGTGCCCAGGACAAGACTCGAACTTGCACGAACGTAATTGTTCACTACCCCCTCAAAGTAGCGTGTCTACCAATTTCACCACCTGGGCATTGTACGTATCCTTTCGGATTTCGGGTGTGCAAATATAGGGCATAAATTTTAATCCGCCAAATTTTTTCTCCATGTAATATGGATTATTCTTCCGGCAGCGGCGTCGTGGCGACGCAAACCGCCGTGCTCTACCTGCCGCGGGGGCGGTGTCGATGTCTGCGCAGGTGCCTGTGCTTGGTGGTAAAGGCGGCGGAAGCGGTTGGGGCGGAGACCTTAGCGGGTTCATTTGCCAGGCCGATACGGCGGCGGAGCTGTGGCCGAGGTCGTGGCGGAACCGCCGGGCGTGTGTTACGTGCGCCGGTGCCAGGTTAAGAAAAGAGGGGCTGTCTAACAAGTCCCGAAAATCGAAAATCACCCCTGTCAGAATAAACTCCGGCAGGGGTGAAATCGTTAAAATTGGACTTGTTAGACAGCCCCCTCGATTTAGGACGGTCTTCCGTTACTCCTTCGAAGCCGGCAGGAATACGATCATGCCGCTCGGGCGGTTCGATAAGTCGGGCAATGCGATGTCCGTTGCCGGACGTACACCCGGCGCGGTGCTGCGCGTGCCCGATACGCTTACCGATTTCTGTCCCGTGATCTGGCTCAGGGCCGCTGCCAGCATCGGCTCGCTCCGGTCGCCGTAATCTTTCAATTCCCCGTCCCATTCCTCGCACGCGGTGTCGACCGCCAGTCCGTTCTTGTCGACGGTCACCTGCTTGGCGTTGTAGCCCTGGAACGATATCGGGGCCAGTTCGTAGCTGTAATTGCCTACGGTGAATTTGCTGACCTCCATGCCGACGTTCTTGCCGTTGGTCTTTTCGCCGATGAGCTTCACCGTGAAGCCGTCCAACCCGCGCAGCGTATTGATGACGGCTTCGCTCGACGAGGCCGTGTTGCCCGTGACGAGCACGTACAGCCGGGTCATGTTCAGCGCATAATTCCGCAGGTCGACGCCATAATAGTCGCCGTAATAGAATTCGTCGAAGAATTTTTTTGCCGCCGTGTCGTACTCCTTGCCGGTCTCCCTCGCCGTTTTTTCGACCGTGGCCATGCGGCTGTCGTTGTACCGGTAATATTCGTAGACCTTGCCCTGGCAGGCTGCGCCGGCGATGCAGGTGGAAAGCATGTTCGACGAGATGACGTGCCCGCCGCCGTTGTTGCGCAGGTCGAGCACCATGTCGGTAATGTTCCCGTCCTTGAGTTTCTTGACGGCCGCGAGCAGTTCGTCGTCATAGGCCGCGTCGAAGCTGTCGTAGACCAGGTAGCCGATCCTATGCGCACCGGAGGTGATTACTTCGCTGTGGATTACCGGATTGGGGTATATTTCGCGTGCCGTGAGCGATACGGGCTGCGCGCCCTGCTTGTTTTCGGTGAGCTTGACCGTGCTTGCGCCTCCCGGGGCTATTAACGTGCCGTAGACCGAATTCAGGTTTGCGGCCGTGATGGCCGCGCCGTTGTACTGGGCGAAAAACGTCCCCCGCCGGAACCCCGCTTCCGATGCCGGGGAGTCCGGGTAGACCGACGTGACGACCAGCCCGTATTCTCCCGTAGGTTGGTTGTTGCCGTCCACAAACCTCACGCCCATCAGGCCCGCGATGCCGAAGCCGTACTCCTTCTTCTTTGCGACCTCGTGGTTGACCTGGAATTTAATATTACTCAGCTTATAGCTTTCGGTTACCGGAAGAATCCGGTCTACGCCATCGAAAATAGTAAGGTTATTGGTGGAAAGCCTGGTTTTATCACCGACGACACCGATGATCGTGACCTGATCACCTTTGGAAATGTGGACATGCAATCCGTTTTCTTCAATATATCTGGTAACAGCTCCGATGCTCTGGTCGGAGGCATTGGGTTTCATAACAACAATCATGGTATAACTTCCTTTCTTCCTGTATAATATGGATTATATTACTTTTGAAAATATCAATTCTTTAGCACTTCGACGCTTTATACTATGACACTTCAACGTACTAATTTTAATCCCGATTACTATAGATGTCAATATAAAAATAAACTGACTGTAACAAATGGGTGGGAAAATTCACCAAAAACGCTTGTATATTATCAGAATATTTAGTAAAATAGACACATGGTATTTGAAAGAATGGAGGGAAATGCATGAATATTTACACAACAGATAAGATTCGTAATGTTGCTCTGGTTGGACATGGGGGAAGCGGTAAAACGTCTTTAGCGGAAGCAATGGCATATTTGTCCGGAATTACCTCCCGGATGGGGAAGGTCGATGACGGTAATACCGTAAGTGATTTTGATAAAGAAGAAATCAAGCGTAAGATTTCTATAAATACGTCAGTGGTTCCCATTGAGTGGGAAGGATACAAGATCAATATTCTTGATACACCGGGATTCTTCGATTTTGCAGGAGAAGTAGAGGAGGCAATCAGTGCAGCAGGCGCAGTCATTATCGTAGTGAATGGCAAGTCCGGTGTGGAGGTCGGAACCCAGAAGGCATGGGAGCTGTGTGAAAAGTATAAGC
>ENA-USUK01002423-USUK01002423.1-human-gut-metagenome-genome-assembly--contig:-NODE-2423-length-12554-cov-13.295424_pt1 | contig 12554 bp, 8 predicted proteins | sample MGYA00250062_ERZ773400 | MGnify/ENA primary metagenome ERZ773400 (study PRJEB29103, sample SAMN06111961) | human gut metagenome | biome: human gut; feature: ankylosing spondylitis patient; material... | reverse complement strand
GATGGCGCGTGTAGGCGACCCCGTCATGATGAGAACCACTGTATCACTTTTCATTAGAAAATTCACACCCGGAGACGTGACATCAAGGCGTGATGTTCCGTTCGCCGTGGGCGTTCTTGGAGTTGCTTAACTAACTCTCAATTTAGTTCTTAAAGCTATGGATGGGGGCAGGGATGCGTCCGCCGCGGTTGACGAAAGCATCACAGGAGAAGGTATTCACGGGCATGATCGGTGCATACCCCAACAGGCCTCCGAATTCTACGGTCTCTCCCACTCCTTTTCCGATGACGGGGATGATTCTCACTGCGGTCGTCTTCTGGTTCACCATACCGATAGCCATCTCATCCGCAATGATACCGGAGATGGTGGTTGCCTTGGTGTCTCCGGGGATGGCGATCATGTCCAGTCCTACAGAGCAGACACAGGTCATGGCTTCCAGCTTCTCGATGGTGAGGGCTCCGGCATTAACAGCATCGATCATTCCCTGATCTTCACTGACGGGAATAAACGCTCCGCTTAATCCGCCGACATAAGAGGATGCCATAACACCTCCCTTTTTCACCTGATCATTTAACAGAGCAAGTGCTGCGGTGGTTCCGGGTGCTCCTGCATGCTCCAGACCGATCTCACATAGAATATCCGCTACACTATCGCCGACAGCCGGGGTCGGTGCCAGGGACAGATCCACGATTCCAAAAGGGACATTTAACATCCGGGATGCTTCCTGTGCTACCAGCTGTCCCACACGGGTTACCTTGAAAGCGGTCTTTTTAATGGTCTCACAGAGAACTTCAAAATTTTCTCCGCGTACCTTCTCTAATGCAGTCTTGACAACACCGGGCCCACTGACACCGACATTGATGATCTTGTCCGCTTCGGTCACACCGTGGAATGCACCTGCCATAAAAGGGTTGTCATCCGGTGCGTTACAGAATACAACCAGCTTTGCACAGCCCAGGGAATCGTCTTCCTTGGTGTACTCGGCGGTCTCCTTCACCATCTCTCCCATGAGCTTGACCGCATCCATGTTGATGCCGGTCTTGGTAGAGCCCAGGTTCACGGAGCTGCACACACGCTCTGTGGTGGACAGAGCCAGAGGAATGGAACGGATCAGCAGTTCGTCTGCCGGAGTCATTCCCTTGCTTACCAGTGCAGAATATCCGCCAAGGAAATTCACACCCACTTCATGTGCTACTTTATCCAGGGTCTTTGCAATACTTGCAAAATCCTCGATGGTGTGGCATGCAGCGCCGCCGATCAGTGCGATGGGTGTTACGGAAATTCTCTTATTTACAATAGGAATACCAAATTCTCTGGAGATCTCCTCTCCGGTCTTCACCAGATCCTTGGCTGCTTCGTAAATTTTATTGTAAATTTTCTCGTTTAATCTATCCAGATCGGAATCGATACAGTCTAACAGACTGATTCCCAGTGTGATAGTACGCACATCCAGGTTTTCTTCCTCGATCATTTTGTTGGTCTCTGTTACTTCATATAAATTGATCATTACGGCTCCTTCTGCCCTTCGGGTCTTTATTATTTATCGTGGGGCATCAGATACGATGCATCTTATCAAAAATCTCTTCCTTCTGACATTTGATCACTACGCCGATCTCTTCTCCGAGAGCAGCCAGTTCATCTACCATGTCACCAAAAGTCTTCTGCATCTGATTGGTGTCAACGATCATCATCATATTGAAATATCCCTGCACGATGGTCTGGGAAATATCCAGGATATTGATGCCGTTCTCCGCGAGATAGGTACATACCTTTGCGATAATGCCTACTGTGTCCTTACCAACTACCGTAATAATTGTTTTTTTCATAATCGCCCTCATTTTCCGCATGATTTCATGCTATTATTTCTATCTATATTTCTATCTATTAAACTACACTTTGTTACATTTTGCAACCTTAAGTTCCGCCTATGGGCATATCGGACGTACAAATCAAGCTTTCACGATTTTGTGAACGAATACGTTCATGCACTAAGCGCCAATCTATAAGCAAAGTTAATCACGAAGCGCCGTAAAAGCATGCTAACGCGACTTTGCGAATGGTGCGGGCTGAAACGTAGTTAAGCAATATTGATGACCGGTGATACATTACTTCTGTCCGCCACCATCATCCGGAAGTCCTCCGCCCGGTAAGGATTCTCTCCCATGGTGATCTCCATACGGACCGCCTCATAGGCCAGCTCAGGAAGATTATTTTCCTTACTCAGATGTCCTAACACAATAGCCTGTAACTTATCATGTAAAATACGACAAAGGAGTTTTCCGGAATTCTCATTGGAAAGGTGCCCTCTCTCCCCTAAGATTCTCTGTTTCAGATAATAAGGATAAGGACCTACCTGCAGCATCTTCACATCGTGATTGGCTTCTATGAGCAGAGCATCCATTCCCTTCAGACACTCCACGGTATAATCGTTATACACGCCCAGATCCGTACAGATTCCAACTTTTTTATTCCCATATGCAATGCGATACCCCACAGGTTGTACCGCATCGTGGGAGATCTTCATGGGATTCACGGTCAGATCCTTGATGGTCAGTTTCACATCTTCTTTCACCTCACGGAAGAGTTCCGGATCGATCTTTCCAAGATTTCCCATCTTCTGAATTTCTTCCAAAGTACCGGAAGTCGCATAGATGGGCACATCGTATTTTCTTGCCATGACACCTAAGCCAGACACATGATCCATATGTTCGTGGGTCACCAGGATACCGTCTAAATCTCGGCCGGTCAGTCCCAGACTATTCAGTCCTGCTTCCACCTTTTTCCCACTGATTCCCACATCCACCAGCAGATGCGTGGCTTCCGATCCTACATAAATACAGTTGCCGCTGCTGCCGCTGGCAATACTACATAATCTCATAACTTCTTAATCTCTTTTCTATTTTATAGCTACTATTTCTTATCAAATATCTTGTATCAAATATCTTGTGTCTTGTATCTTAATATCTTTTGTCCTGTATTTTTTATCTTTAGTCTTTTATCTTAACATCTTTTATCTTAATATCTTTTATCTTAATATCTTTTATCTCATATTTTTCCAGTAGATTTCGATCACATCTCCCTCTGACAGAGGTTCCATGTACTGTGCCGGACGACCGTTTAAGTTCGTCACGATGGATCTGCCTGCGGACGCGGAAGTTCCCAGATCAAAATCAATATAGTCAAACACATCCACAAATACATATTGTGCCTTTCCACGCATCGTGATAGGGGAATGATTTACGATCACACTCAGGGGATGCGGTAACTGTGTCGTCACATCACCTGTTCTATCTTCAGCTGCAGTCTCTGTTTCCTGCTTCTTTTCCGCTTCTCCTGCCACAGTCTCTGCCTTCTGCATCACAGACACTTCTGCATGCGCAGCCTCTTCTCTATAAGCAGACTCTTCTCTATGAGCCTCCTCTTCTATGTCCGTATCCGGCAGATCCGCATAGGTTCCTTGCGCAAGTGCCTTCTCCATATTCCAGCTTACGGTGAAATGCTCATAGACTCTGGTATCCGGTCGTGCCGCTGTGTCGTTGACTTTAATATCCTCACCCAGAGGCACATCCAGAAATTCCGCGATCTCTTTTACCGTATAGGAATTCTGAATCCGTATATCGTCGTTTGATCTGATCCGGTAAAATTCATTCTCTCTGTGTCCGTTGACCTCTGCTGTCTTGGGCAGGCTGATCTGTCTGCCGTTCACATAGACCCGCAGGGCATCGCCCAGTTCCGGAAGCTTTCCAATCTCCAGTACCGCCGGTTCTCCTTCGGTGGAAGGAGTGACCTCGATACGGTCTCCGTTATGTACCCGGGTATACATGTCCGCTTCGTTCCCGTTGACCCGGATGACTGCTGCCTCTCCCTGCTCGCCCCGCACCATCCGTGTTTTTCCATTGATTGTAAACAGCAGGGCTTCTCCTTTTCTGGGGAACAGCTGATCGTTGGGGAACTGCATCTGCATGGCAGCATCCGTCACAGATAATTTTCCGTTATCATAGAGCTTTATCCGTTCTCCGTTGAATTCCACGAAGATAAAATTATTGCTCTGCACATAATAGCTTAAACAGATACCGATGGGGGTCACCATCATGGCATCTTTTCTGGCATTTTCCAGTTCAAATACGATGGACTGCATGACTTCCTGTCCGCGGATCGCCACACGCTCTTTCACAATACCCAGTTTCTCTGCCAGCTTCTCCGTATAGCCGGGTACCATACCGCCACCGCCTACGACAAACACCGCACTTACCGGCTTGTCACCGTTTAGTTCCTTGATCGTATCGGATACCAGCTGCGTCATCCGTTCAATCTCGGAATCCAACAGTTCCAGCACTTCGTCCGCTTTGATCGTCTGGGGCAGGCCCATGATGTCTTCGTATTCGATAGTCTCCTGGGTCCGGCATTTTCTCTTGATCTGCTCTGCCATCTCGAATTCCACTAGACAGTGCTGCACCAGAATATCCGTCAGGCTGTCACCGGCTACCGGGATCATGCCATAGGCCGTGATCGTTCCCTCTTTGGTAATGGAAATATCGCTGGTGCCCGCACCTACATCCACCAGTGCCATGTTTAACATACGGAATTTCTCAGGAATTGCCACCTGGATTGCCGCAATAGGTTCCAATGTCAGATTCGCCACATGCAGGCCCGCCAGTTCCACAGCCTTATACAGACCATCCACCACATCATCCGGCAAAAAGGTTGCGATCAGATCCACCGCTATAGTTTTCGCCTTGTGTCCTTCCAAATTTCCCATCTGATAACCGTTCATATAATAGCGCATGGCAGTATAACCGACGCAATAGAACTTCATATCCGTATCGGTGTTGCTGTTTTGGAATTCTTCGTATGCTTTTTCCACACCCATGGTACACAGGGAATACACATCCTCCTGCGTGATCTCCCGGTCACTCTCAAAGCTCTGCTCCACATAAGTGGTAACAGTGCGCAGCACACGACCTGCAGCTGCGATACACACTTCTGTAAGTTCTCTGCCCAGATCCTCTTCCAGCTGTTCCTTCACCCTGGAAATGGTCTCTCCCACCTTACCGATGTCATGAATCTGTCCGTCCAGCATGGCTCTGGTCTCATGCTCCCTGGAGCGCTGCGCCAGCACATGGAATTTTCCGCCATTTAAGTATCCTACCGTACCTACGATGCTTCGCGTACCAATATCCAGTCCGAATACCAGCTGTCCCTGTTTTTCTTTTACTCCCTCCATGTATACGCCTCCAGTTTCTGTCTGATCTGTCTGTAACTAGCTTCCAGACTGTCACTGTTATCAATGACAAAATCGCTGTGTTTGCGGAATTCTTCCTCCGAAAGCTGTGATGTTATGATCCTCTCGATCTTCTCCGGGGTATAGCCACGGCTCTTAGAAAGTCTCCTTCTGCGGACATCCTCTCTGGCATAGACATACCACATTTCATCCACAATCTTCTCATACCCGCTCTCGATCAGAAGCGCCGCTTCCACGAAAAACAGTTCCACATCGCCCCGGGTCTTCGCTTCCTCCAGCCGGTCTGCCAGATATTTTTTCACTGCCGGGTGAATGATGGCATTGACCTGTTCCAGTAATGCGGGATCTGCAAAAATTTTCGCCGCCATTGCGGGCTTATCGATCTGTCCGTCCGCTGCGAGGATTTCCTCTCCTAAAAGTGCCACCAGTGCAAGATACCCCTCGGTTCCCGGTTCCTTGACCTTATGGCCGATCTCATCCGCCAGATAGATCTCACATTTATAATGTTGTCCGATGTATTTTAAGATTTCTGTTTTCCCGGCACCCACGCCGCCGGTAATTCCTATAAACCGCATTTATTTCGCCTCATACCAGTCTCTTCCCGTGTGCAGATCGATCTCCAGTGTCACTGCCAGATCTGCCGCAGACTTCATATTTTCCGTAAGGATCTTACGTACTCTTGCTTCCTCATCCTGCGCGGTCTCGATCAACAGTTCATCGTGCACCTGCAGGATCAGGCGGGATTTTAAACCTTCGTCTTTCAATGCTTTCCATACTTTGATCATGGCAATCTTGATAATATCCGCCGCCGTTCCCTGAATGGGAGCATTCATTGCCACACGTTCCCCAAAAGACCGTTGCATGAAATTCGAGGAAGAAAGTTCGGGAATCGGGCGTCTTCTGCCGAACATGGTCTCCGTATAGCCCTTCTCCTTCGCATCTGCCACCAGTTTGTCAATGAATTCCTTCACCTTCGGATAAGTGGTAAAATACTGTTCGATATACTGTGCCGCTTCCTTTTTGCTGATGCTTAGATCCTGACTCAATCCAAAGGAGCTGATGCCGTAGACAATGCCAAAATTGACTGCCTTGGCATTGCGGCGTTGTAGATCCGTGACCTCCTCAAAAGGAGTATGGAATACCTTGGATGCCGTGATCCTATGAATATCCTCTTCCTGTCTGTATGCATCGATCAGCTGTTCATCCCCGGACATATGTGCCAACACGCGAAGCTCGATCTGGGAATAATCCGCATCCATGAATTCGTAGCCTGCCCTCGGTACAAATACCTTGCGGATCTGTCTGCCCAGTTCCATACGCATGGGAATGTTCTGTAAGTTAGGCTCCGTGGAACTGATACGCCCCGTAGCGGTGATGGTCTGGTTGAAATTCGTATGGATCCTGCCGTCCTCTTCGATGAAAGCAGCCAGTCCGTCCGCATAGGTGGATTTTAATTTCGTCAGGCCTCTGTACTCCAGAATCTCCCGGACGATGGGGTAATCCGCTGACAGCTTCTCCAGTACATCCGCCGCCGTGGAATAGCCGGTCTTTGTCTTTTTGCCACCGGGGATCTGCAGGGTCTCGAACAATACCTCTCCTAACTGCTTGGGGGAATTGATGTTAAATTCCGTTCCCGCCTGCGCATGAATGGACTCCTCCAGTTCTTCGATCCTTGCTGCCAGTGCATCACCGTAAGCTTTCAATTCCTCTCTCTTCACTGCGACACCCTCTTTTTGCATGTCGTACAGCACCAGAGAAAGGGGCATCTCCATCTCTTCCATGAGACGCTTCATGCCTGCTGCCTCCAGCCTGTCCTCCAGAACCTTTTTGCTCTTACGGGAGACATAGGCTCCGTAGCAGGCATATTCCATGGCTTTCCCTGGCTCCTCTAAAGCAAGCGTCCGGAAATCTCTCTTGCCGAATATTTCCGCTCTTCCGGGGATCAGAATGCCCAGATGCTCGGAGGCAATGGCTTCCAGATCATAATCATTTTTCAGAGGATTTAACAGATATGCCGCAATCAACACATCAACATACTGCTTCGTGCCGCTGCGGTCTAAATAGTCATACTGTCTCTTCACATCAAAGGTAGCGATCTGTATGTTCTCCCCTGCAGAAAGCTCCTGTAAAGCAGCTGTAATCTCCGCAGTATCATCTACCGGCTCCACAGTTTCCACAAACAGGCTCAACTGTCCTTCCGGTTCCTTTTCATGGGTCAGAGCGTAAAATACGGTCTCCTCATCGGAAACCGACAGTGCTACTCCTAAGAGTTCTTCCTTCTTCGTATTCGCATCCGCAGGCTCCGTGATCAGCCACAGACCGATCTCTTCCTGTTTTTTTACTTTTTGCAGATATTTTATAAATTCCGCCTTGTCTTCGATCTGCCGGAAACTTTCTGCGATCTTGCTGTCGTTGGCAGCTGCATCTTTTTTAAATCTTCCTAACAGATTTTTGAATTCCAGGCGTTTACACAGAGTGTAGGCCTCCGGGGTATAAAAGCCTTCCGCTTTCGCCTGTTCATAGTCCAGCTGTAATTCACAGTCCGTCCTGATGGTTGCCAGCGTCTTGCTTAGCTCCGCCAGATCCTTATGCTCGATCAGGGATTCTCTGATACTTTTTTTCGAGATTTCTTCCACATGGGCATAAATATTGTCTAAGGAGCCGTACTCCACCATCAGCGCCTGTGCAGTCTTCTCTCCCACCTTCGGCACGCCGGGAATATTGTCGGCAGTATCTCCCATCAACGCCTTCAGTTCGATAAACTGTAACGGTGTCACCTGATAAGCGGCTTTTACATCCGTTGCATAATAATCCTCTATCTCCGTTCTGCCCTGCTTCGTCTTCGGAATACGGATCTTGATATGATCCGTGGCGATCTGCAGCAGGTCTCTGTCTCCGGAGACTAAGGATACTTCCATGCCTGCCTGCTCCGCTTTCTTCGCCAGTGTTCCTAAGATATCATCTGCTTCCAGTCCCGCCTGCTCCATGATGGTGATGTGCATTGCCTTCAGTACTTCCTTCATGACGGGCACCTGCTCCCGCAGTTCCTCGGGCATAGGCTTTCTCGTCCCCTTGTAGGCTTCGTACATCTGATGGCGGAAAGTCGGTGCATGGACGTCAAAAGCAACCGCCAGGTACTCCGGTTTTTCCTCCTCTAAGATCTTAAACATAATATTTAAAAAGCCATAAACAGCGTTCGTATGCAATCCTTCTGCGTTACTTAAATCCGGCACTCCATAAAAAGCCCGGTTCAATATGCTGTGTCCGTCGATCAATACCAGTTTCTGACTCATACTCTCTCTATCCTATCCTGTTTTGTTTAAGAAATGATCCATCCTAAAAATCCCATCAGGAAGATCACTGCCAGCACTTCCAGCACGGCTCCCGTCTTCATAAAAGCCATATGGAATTTCATCTTGCGCTTTGCCTCCAAAAGACGCACTTCCAGTTCCTTCTGTAAGTCAAAGGCATCACCGTCTTCCAGGCGCTGCATACCCTCCGTTACCAAAAACTGAATCACCAGTTCTTCCTTACAGCCGGGACATTTTTCCATATGCTCCCCGAATTCCTGCAGAGTTAAAAAATCCAGTTTCCCGGAAATAAAATCAGGAATATTTTTTTCAAATTCTTTGCAATTCATGCTTCCACCATATCCCAAAGGACCATTCAACAGGTTGCGCTCCTGTATACTCATACACTTCTACTATACAACATCTTGTGGAAAAAGACTAGAAAAATAGTATACATATTCCGGAAAAAAAGTCTTGTCAACCCATTTAATCTATGATAAAATAATTTCTGTTGTGAGTGTTTGAATGCCGGCGTGTCGGAATGGCAGACGAGGCAGACTCAAAATCTGTTGGTGGCAACACCGTATGGGTTCAAGTCCCATTGCCGGCAGTCAGCGCAGAATCAATATGATTCTGCGCTTTCTTTTTTCCTTTTTATTCTCGAAGCTTATTTCCTGCTTTTTCCATTTTTTTACCAATCATCTCCTATGGATAAATTATTACAAAATTGTTACAATCCATTTGTGCTTAGCTAACACAGACGTAACCGGACACCATGCAACAGGAAAAGGAGGAAGAAAGTATGTGTTTCAGATTCATTAACTGTTCTCAGTGGTTAAATGCATTCTGCGGCTACTTCAATTTCGGCTGCTAATATCATTTTCAACAAATAGAGCGTGCCCCTGCCGCACAACCGCAAAAAGGCTCTTCCTCCCGGGATGAGCCTTTTTATTTCTATACCATTTATGAAAATTTATACGTTTTTACCGGTAGTCATAACGAATGGTAATATCATTGTCACATACCCTTACTTCCGCAAGGCTTCCTGTGACGATGGGCATCATCGGTGCCAGATGTCCCAGATCCACGTCCATGATCACAGGTACCTTCTTCTCTCCCGCCACAGCGAGGATTGCCTGATACTGGTCCAGTCCCATCATCTCCTGTCCAAAACACAAAGGTCTGCCGATCAGGAAGCCTTTGACATACTGAAACCACCCTGCTTCCTCCATCTGCCACATGGCTCTGCGGATAGCGAAAACATTCAGGTCACAGGATTCTAAGAACCAGATGATTCCGTCCTCTTTATATTTTTCCAGAAAATCCTTCGTCCTGTCAAACCGAGTTCCCAACAGATTCACCAGACAGTCCATGCAGCCACCTAATAATCTGCCGGAAAAGCAGATCTTCTGATCCGCTCCTGCTGCCTGTCTGCCAAGATAATTTTTCAGCACTCTGGGCTCTGTGGTGTTATATGGTAATAAAGGCTGTTCTTCGTTTTTCAGGGATTCTTTTTCCCATTTATCATACCCGTGCACCTCTTTGGTCTCTCCGGTAAGTATTCCGAAAGTGTCTTTTAAAGATGCATGCCAGGGCTCCATGCCGAAAGCCGCCGCGCAGGGACCGTAGACGGACGCGGTATCGCAGATGGTTGCCAGCAGGTAGGTCATGTTGGTATTATCGGAATAGCCCAGGTACCACTTCGGATCTGCTGCCCGCAGACGGTCAAAATCCACATGACTCATGGTCTCACACATCAGTTCGCCGCCACCGCAGGAGATCAGGCAGCCATTGTCCGGACTGCAATAATAGTCCGTCAGCTCCTGTCCGCATTTTTCGGGCGTATTGCTGATGCCGATGCCTTCTTGCGCGTAACAGTTGGGACCAAGTTGTAATTGATATCCCAGTTCACGAAACTTTTTCTGTGCATTACCAAATGCACTGTAATAAGGTTCTATCTGACAGCCAAAAGAAGGGGCCACGAATCCGATGGTCCCTCCCTGCTGTATATTTTTCGGATATTTCATCACTTTGTATCCTCCAGTATTATACTATGCACAAACGATTTCTCCGTGCTCTGCACTCCCCAAAATTGCAACGAGCATTTGCATTCCGGGCTATCGCCCTCCTATGGCTAACTGTTATGCATCAAAGTCAATCTTGTTATATATGTCGAAGCAGTCAAAGGTTGCAAAGTAATCCTTCGGTGTCTCAGCACGACGGATCAGTTCCACGCTGCCGTCCTCTTTCAGCAAAAGCTCTGCGGATTTCAACTTACCGTTGTAATTGTAACCCATGGCAAAACCGTGTGCACCGGTGTCGTGGATAGCGATATAATCTCCGATGTCGATCTTCGGCAACATCCGGTCGATGGCAAACTTATCATTGTTCTCGCACAGGGAACCTGTCACATCGTACTTATGGTCGCAGGGCTCATTCTCCTTGCCCAGCACGGTAATATGATGGTATGCTCCATACATGGCGGGACGCATCAGGTTCACGGCACAGGCATCCACACCGATGTATTCCTTGTGGGTATGCTTCTCATGAATCACCTGGGTCACCAGATGTCCGTAAGGCGCCATCATGTATCTGCCAAGCTCTGTGTAAATTGCAACATCACCCATACCGGCAGGTACCAAAACCTCCTCGTATACCTTACGCACGCCTTCGCCGATGGCCCGGATATCGTTAGGCTCCTGATCCGGACGGTAAGGAATACCGATACCACCGGACAGATTGATGAAGGTGATATGCGCTCCGGTCTCTTCCTTCAGCTTGACAGCAAGCTCGAACAGTTCTCTCGCCAGTGTGGGATAATAGTCATTTGTTACCGTATTGCTGGCAAGGAAGGAATGAATACCAAAATTCTCCACGCCCTTTGCCTTCAGGATCTTATATCCCTCGAACATCTGCTCTGTGGTAAAGCCGTACTTGGCATCTCCCGGATTGTCCATGATGTTATTACTGATGGAAAAATATCCGCCGGGATTGTAACGGCAGCTTAAGGTCTTGGGCAGATAACCGATGGTCTTCTCCAGGAAATCAATATGGGTGATGTCGTCCAGATTGATGGTAGCACCTATTTTTGCCGCATATTCAAATTCATGGGCCGGAGTATCGTTGGATGAGAACATAATATCCTCTCCCTTTACACCCATGGCATTGCTCAGCATCAGCTCTGTCAGAGAAGAACAGTCACATCCGCAGCCGTATTCTCTCAAAATATTGATCAGAAACGGGTTGGGAGTCGCCTTCACTGCAAAAAACTCCTTGTACCCCTTATTCCATGCAAATGCTTCTTTCAGTGCTTTTGCATTCTCACGGATTCCCTTTTCATCATAGATATGAAACGGTGTAGGATATTTTTCTGCGATCTTTTCGATCATATCTTTGGTAACAAATGCCTTTTTTTCCATAAGTATCTCCTCTAAGTCTATATTTATTACAATAAAGTACTTCTCATCTCTTCCGGAGTCAAAGTGCTTAAATATGCGGGTGCCACATCAAATACAGTCTTGCAGCCCTTCTGGCCTTCCTGATTCATGCGGTAAGCTGCTCTTGCATAAGCAGTCAGTACGCAGGAAGTGAACTCTGGATTGGAATCCAGCTTTAAACTGTACTCAATCACATGATCATGCTCACCGTTTAAGCCGGTCTTGCCGGTACGCAATACAAATCCGCCGTGAGGAATGCCTGCATGGTCTCTCTGTAACTCTTCCTCGGTAATGAAATGCACGGTGGTATCATAATCTGCAAAATAGTTGGGCATGGTCTTGATCTGCTCTTCAATCTGTGCCTTGTCAGCACCCTCCTTAGCTACCACGAAACACTCTCTGGTGTGCTTCTGTCTGGTGGTCAATACCGGATTTTCACAGTTTCTGACAGCTTCCAGTGCGGCTTCTACGGGAATGGTATACTGCTTGGCATCCTTAACACCGGGGATACGGCGGATTGCGTCGGAATGTCCCTGACTGACACCCTTGCCCCAGAAAGTGTAATCACTGCCGTCTCTTAAAATT
>ENA-USUK01002421-USUK01002421.1-human-gut-metagenome-genome-assembly--contig:-NODE-2421-length-12564-cov-10.465204_pt1 | contig 12564 bp, 10 predicted proteins | sample MGYA00250062_ERZ773400 | MGnify/ENA primary metagenome ERZ773400 (study PRJEB29103, sample SAMN06111961) | human gut metagenome | biome: human gut; feature: ankylosing spondylitis patient; material... | reverse complement strand
GTGTAGGCGAGAATTCCCCTTCCCGGTTCATAACCGACAATCCGAGTTGCCATTCCGCATGCATCTTTTTATCCTTCGGCCAAGGATCTCTGCCAGTACCAGGTTCCGCTGTTACAGCAATAGTCACACCCTTTCTATCCGTTATCAGTGAGGATAATGTAGAAGCAGTACGTTCTCTTGCCACTACCGGTATGTCAGGGATTCCCTGACCATAGCCATACGCTTGTACAAAGTCTGTATTTATAGCATTCCCCCTGAAATATTCCGGGAACGGTAGCCCATTGGAAATTATATTTATCTATTGAAACCAGCGAAGGGGTTGCCAAAGAATAATAACCTGTCTTCTTGGAATGCAATATAAAATCAACTTTTATATCATTCTGATGAAGAGAATCCATACACCATTTTTCCGTAATCCGCATCGTCTCATTTTCGTATCGGAAACAGATTTCTGTATCAGAAACACGTTTCACTGCCGAAGGATAAAAAACTATATTCTCTCCTGCTTTATTCATGGCAACAGCATTTGTGTTCTGTTGCCATGAAGGTATAATATAACGATATTGCGGAGCCGGGAAAAGAATCTCTTTTCCCGTATTATCATATAGTGCCTGTGGTGCCGTTTCCGGTTTTGAGGAAGCATATAAAACATTATGCTGATACTTAGCTATTTCCATTATCTCCCAACCATTCGTTCCCTTCACTTTCAACGTTTCTAATGTATATCCACCAACGCCCTTTTTCCATCCAAGTTCAAGTTGCTCATTAGTCAATCGCACAACGGACAATTCCTGGGCTGATAAAGCGATAGATAAGCTTAAAACTACGACTACTGAAAAATAGTTAATGAAATTCTTTGGCATCCCTTTCATTTTTATCAGTTATTCTTTTACCTCAATATTTAATTTCACTTGCGAATAATTACTTCCATCATACCAGTCAAATACAACCTTATAAACACCGGGAGTATTGTAAGTGTAGGTATAATCTTTGGAAGTAATACTATTTAAAGAGACTCCTTTATCGGGGGTACCTTTTCTGATATAAACAGGTTTGGAGATAACCCAATCGTCATTAGTTGGCTTATTAGTACCTCCTATTAACACTAACTGTTGAAGAGTTACATTCCAATTTCGGTTCGGATTTAAACAGTCAACAGCTGTCCACCAATCTTTTGTAGACATCTTCGCTAAATTACTCCTAAAACCTTCCGGAGAAATCAAGTCCATTTCGAACGTTCTGACAATCCAATCATTCCGTTTCTCTACAGCTTCCTCTTCATCTTTATGATGAAAAGCCACAAATATCCGGGCATTAGGATCATCACCAGCAGCTTCTTTCAAACTAACTTCACCTGAAGGCGTTTTATCTGCTCCTGTCGAGAAAGCAAATTTATCTGACAAATCAACCCACGTAGCAGCTTCTACATGTTCCTTTTCGTACACACCATCAAAATCTGTTGATATTTTAAACTTTAAAAGTTGATCCACATCATAACGCACCCATGTCGAAAAATTCACCAAGATGTCATTATCCGCATAGAACCTTTCTCTGAAATCAAAGTTATGTCCACTTTCTCCGGAATAGAAAACTACATTGTTGGCATTATTACCTGTCAAACTAAACGTTATAGGCTCTCCCACCTTACATTCCACTTTATCCGGCAAGACACTCAGCGAAGCAGGAATCTCTTCTTCTACTTTACCTTGCACTTCCACAGTTAGTTTCGTCAATGCATGTTCACTGCCATTATACCAGTCGGATGTGGTTTCGAATACAACCTCATAGATTCCCGGTTTAGTATATACGTACTTATACTCATCCATCGTGGTACTGATATTCTTCAACGCAACGCCCGTATCCGGAGTTGTTTTTCGGACATCAAAAGCCTGCGAAATAACCCAGTCTACATTCTTCGGCTGATTAGCTCCACCATCAATTAATATCTGGCTGGTAGAAGCAACATTCCATGTCACTGCTGGATTTTCAAAATCAACCACCTTCCAGCCCATAGTAGACATCGTAGCCAAATTGCTTCGTACCCCTTCGGCAGAAACGCAGTCAAGTGTGATGGAACGAATAATCCAGTTGTTCTGCCGTGCTTTCTGTTCATCTTCATAACGGAATGCAACAAATAACTTTGCATACTCTTCCGCACCGACATACTCTTTCAAATTTACCTCCCCGGAAGGAGTCTGATCATCCCCTACTGAAAAGCGGAACTTATCAGACAAGTCAATCCATGTAGCTGCTTCCACATTCTCCTTGTCATAGATTCCACTAAAATCAGAAGAGACTAAGAATTTCAGATTATGATAAATATCTCCATAACGCACCCAAGAATTGAATTTGACCAACAGGTCACCATCCGCATGATATCTTTCTTTATAAGCATAATTATGCCCTACCTCTCCCGAATAGAACACTATATTATCCGGATTTCCGTTCAACTTGAAAGTTACAGGTTCGCCCACCTGATACAGTTCACCCGGCTGGGGAAGAAAGCCTACCCGGTACTGTGCAGTTCGCCCGAAAAGGCGATTGCAACGGCTGACGGATATATAGCCGCCGGACACGTGCCGGATATAGTGTTTTTCGACCTGCCCGGCACGGTGAACAGCGAGGGCGTGATAAACTCCCTTGCGGGCATGGACTACATTTTCACCCCCATTTCAGCCGACAAGGTGGTGCTGGAAAGCAGCCTGTCGTTCGCAATGGCTATCCAAAAGCTATTAGTGAAGAATGAAGCCTGCCGACTTGCAGGGCTGTACCTCTTTTGGAACATGGTGGACGGTAGGGAGAAAACAGACCTTTACACCGCCTACGACAAGACCATTAAGGAACTGGAACTGCCGCTGATGAAAACCTTTATCCCCGATACCAAACGCTACAAAAAGGAACTGGTGGCGGATAAAAAGGCGGTGTTCCGCTCCACGCTCTTTCCCGCCAGCCGCCCGTTGGTAAGGGGAAGCAACTTGGAAGAACTGATAACCGAAATAGTGTACTACATCAAATTAAAATGATATGGCAAAGCAAAGCGGCGGGATGCCGAAGATAGACGAGGATTTTATGCGGGAACTTATCTCGCAGGGTGTACCCGCCAAGCGGGAGAGCCAGCCGGATGATGAACCGCAGCCCGGCAGCGAAACGGAAACCGCCCACGAGGGACGGCAGGCTGAAACAGTGCAAGTAGAGAAACCGACACCCCGCAAGCGCAAGGGCGGTTCGGGCGACTACCGGGAAACCTACTTTCAGAAAGTGGAACTGGCAGACCGACAGCCCTTGTACGTGAGCCGAACCACGCATGAGAAGCTGATGCGTATCGTGACGGTGATAGGCGGGCGAAAGGTGACGGTAAGCAGCTACGTGGAAAACATTCTGCTGCGCCACTTCGAGCAGTACCAAGACGAGATAAACACCCTGTACGAAAGCCACTTCCAAAAGCCTGTCTGACTATGGTAATCTATTGCATACTTACCGGGCTTTTGGTGTACTACATCGCCCTGTGGCTGTGGTATCGCTACACGGACAGCCGGACATCACCGGGCAAAACGGATGATGCGCCGCTTCCACGAAACGGGGTTTCAGGCTACACGCTGATAGGTGAAAGCCGATACAAGAGCGGACAATTTCAGACAGCGCAGGACAAATCGGGACACCTCCCGCAAGCGGCTGAAAATGATACTATTTTTGCGCCGCAGGCTGACGGACTGCCGGAAGAAACGCCCGGTTACGAGAATGACGAACCCGACTACGAGGACGAGGAAATAGCCGGGTACATGGACGGTGACGATGATACCGGGCGGGCTACGGGCGTGAGCTTTGACGAATTGGGCAAAGCGGTACGCACGGCGAACGCCGACAACCCCACCGAAGCGGAACAACGGCAAGCAGCCGGGACACTGGCAAGCATTGAGGGGACGAACCTCTACGATGCGGTGGTGGAGAACATCAACGGCGGGCTGGCAAAGGTGGCGGAACTGCATTGATGTTGGGGCTGTGTCCTGTTTCTCAGGCATGGGCTGATGCGGATTTAAGTGACAATCAGGTAGTAATGCAGACGCAAAAGAAAGTGAAAGGTCAAGTGATTGATGCGACTGGCGAACCATTGATTGGTGTGAATATTAGCGTTATTGGTGGAACTGAAGGCACGATTACTGATATTGACGGGAATTACACGGTCAGTGTGCCGGCAGGTGCAAAATTGAAGTTTAGCTATATAGGCTATAAAGACCAGCTAGTGGAGGTGGGTACGCAAACTATTGTCAATGTGAAAATGCAGGAAGATAGTGAAGTTCTGGATGAAGTAGTTGTTGTGGGATATGGTTCACAGAAGAAAGAGACATTAACTGGTGCGGTGACAGTCGTTTCCGATAAAATGCTGGAAAATAAAGGTGCTATGTCGAGTCCTGTACAGGCATTGCAAGGGCAAGTACCGGGAGTTATTATTACCCGTTCCTCCGGTGCTCCGGGTGATGAAAGCTGGGGAATGAAACTGCGTGGTGCTGTATCGGCCAATTCCACAGACCCGTTAATCATTATTGATGGAGTAGAATACGAAAGTGTGAATGAACTTCGTTTGCTTAACTCTGCCGATATTGAATCCATCAACTTTTTAAAAGATGCTTCAGCGGCTATCTACGGATCGAAGGCAGCAGGTGGTGTTATTTTGGTGACCACCAAACAGGCTAAAGAAGGAAAGGCTAAAATAGAATATAGTGGTTCTTATACGCATAAATTTGTGGGTTTACAGCCTAAAATGATGAGTATTGACCAATGGAGTGAAGCTATTATTACTACTCGTCACAACGATGGTTTAGGTGATGATGACCAATGGATTAAATATGCACAGCTTGCTCAAGCTTATAAAGGTGGATATATTGATTTATCTAAAAATCCGAATCCGATACCCGCTTTCGGTGATGTGGACGATTATGTCTTTATGGATACTAACTGGCAGGATGTATTGTTTGGCAATGCAGGTTCTACGCAGCACAATTTGAGCGTATCCGGTGGAAACGAAAAGTCGTTGTATCGTCTTTCTGTAGGTTATATGTATGATGATAGTACCTTGAAATGGGGAAATAATAATAATAAACGTTTCAATGTTCGTTTGACGAATACGGTAAAGTTGACGGATAGGTTTACTATCGAATCCGTGATGGCTTATAACCGCCAGGATCAGGTGTCTCCAACGATGATTGACAGGGTTCTGACTTCCAGTTATCCCCAGCCGGGATTGCCTTCCTCTACTATGGATGGCAAACCTTATCATTGGGGTGGAAATTATACTCCCAACTGGTATGCAGAACTGGGAGGTGATAATAAATTGAAAGTATCCGGTATTAATATTAGTGAGAATTTGAAGTATCAATTTACTTCTTACTTGGATGCAGTAGTCAATTTAGGTTACAATACATCTACTGCGACACGTGATGGGGTAAAGAACAGCATTACTTGGTACACCTATGACGGAACGTTGAGTACGGCAAAGACAAATGCTATCAATAATCCTAATCAGGCCTCTACGGAATATTCGAAATCTTTTGCCCGTACTGATTACTACTCTGTTTCAGGCTATCTGAATTATCACCAGACATTGGGAGAAAAACATAATGTTACAGCTATGCTTGGTGCACAATATAATTTGAAAGAGTATGATTATACAGTGGTGACAGCGAAGGATGTGCAGAGTTCATTGGAAATATTGAATGGATCGGGTGAAATAACATTGAAAAACTCGGCAAAAACTGCCGGTCCAAGTAAATGGCATGAAGCTATGATGTCATATTTCGGACGTTTCAATTACAATTACATGTCTAAGTATCTGTTGGAAATGAATCTCCGTTATGATGGTTCTTCTAAGTTCCGTCCTGAGAACCGATGGGATTTCTTTTATGGATTCTCGGGTGGATGGCGTCTTTCCGAAGAGGAATTTATGAAAAACGTAAAATTTGTCAATGAACTAAAATTGCGTCTTTCTTATGGAGTTGTTGGTAATCAGTCAGGTATTTCACGTTATGATGGTATGCAGTTATACAACTTTAATTCAGTCAATGGGGCTTACATTGGTGATGGAAGAATCTCCTATATTAAGACTAGCGGTGAAATTGCTACTATGGGACGTAGTTGGGAACGTATTCATAATTATAACTTAGGATTGGACTTTCATTTGTTTGACAGCCGCCTGCAGGGTACGGTAGAGTTGTTTATGAAGAAGAATAACAATATGCTGATAGCAGTTGCTTATCCGGGAATTCTGGGAGATAAAGCTCCTGCTTCCAATAGTGGAAAATTTGAAGCAAAAGGATATGAAGGAACTGTGACATGGTCGGATAAAATCGGAAAAGTGAACTATCATGTGGGAGGTACATTTACCTATGCTGATAATAAACTGGTAGACTATGGTGGAGTGACGGTATTTAAATCCGGCTTTGTAGACAAACAACAGGGATACTCGTTGAACTCGGTATTCGGTCTGAAATATTGTGGAAAGATTCAGACAGAAGAACAATTGCGCAAGTACATTTATAAATATTATAATAGTAACGGTATAGGTATGCCGAAGGATCTCCGTTTGGGTGATAATATGTATGAAGATGTAAACGGTGATGGTAAGTTGGATGAAAAGGATTATGTTTATTTGGGTTCGGATGACCCGAAAATTTCCTATTCGTTCAATGTCGGAATAGAATGGAATAATTTTGATTTATCCGCTGTGTTCCAAGGTGCGGCCAAACGAACCATTTTCCGTGACGAAAGTAATGATAACTATCGCATACCGATGCGTGCCGCTCATTTGAATTCAACGACACAATCTGTGGGAAATGTGTGGAGTCCTGATAATAGAGATGGACGCTATCCGACATATACTAATATTAAAACGATTAATAATTATAATTATCAGTGCTCTTCTTGGTCGGTAGAAAATGGTAATTATCTGCGTTTGAAGAGTTTGACATTAGGCTATAACTTCCCGGCTTCATTGCTTGGCAAGACGAAAGCGATCAGCAGACTTCGTATATATGTATCTGGAGCCGATTTGTGGGAAGTGAGTAAAATTAACGATGGATGGGACCCCGAAGCTTCACGCAAGGTATCCGGTAATGGACGTTTCCCGTTCAATCGTACTTGTACTGTCGGATTAGATGTAACCTTTTAATACTTAGAATATGAAAATAGTAAATACAATAAAAGCTATATTGCTGCTTTCAGTAGTGGTGACTTTACCGTCTTGTCTTGATCTTGATCCGCAAGATCAAATGTCGGACGCAAATTTGTGGCAGACTCCAAATGATTATAAACTGTATGCTAATCAGTTTTATGAATGGACTCGTGATTTTTCGAGTGCCGTATATGATGGTCCTCATAGTGATACCCGTTCGGACTTGATGACTTCAAGTAGCTACAATGAATATAGTAAGGGAATTAACAACATTCCGGTGTCGGATGGAAATTATACGGGAGCTTATACAAAGATTCGTTATGCTAATATTTTGTTACAAAAAGCTGAAAGCTATCCTAACCCGACAGACATTGCACGCTATGTTGCTGAAGCTAAATTCTTTCGTGCATACGAATATTTTGATTTACTTCAGTTATTTGGAGATGTAATTGTGGTGACTGAACCTATTGATATCACCGATCCGAAAATGAATGCCCCTCGTGATGACCGTTCGAAAGTGGTAGACCTGATCATTGAAGATTTGAAGCAAGCCATTCCTGATTTACCGAAAGAGAATGCTATTGCAACAGCTGATAAGGGACGTGTTTCACAGGGAGCTGCCCAGGCTTTTCTTTCTCGTGTGGCGTTGTATGAAGGTACATGGCAGAAATTTAGGACAGGGGATGTAACTCGAATCAATGATTTGCTTGATATTGCTGCTGAGTCTGCTTGGGAAGTAATTGATAGTAAGCAGTATGAAATATTTAAACCGGCAGAATTAGGTACAGATGCTTATAAATATCTATTTATTTTAGAAGATGTTCAGTCCAATCCGGCTAATATTAAGAAAGATAAAAATAAGGAATATATTTTTTCACGTCGTCATGATGAAGTGATTGCTCCAATCGGTAAGAATATTACTAAGAATTGTTTTGCCAATGTACAATGGGTAACTCGTAAATTGGCGGAAATGTATTTGGGAGCGGATGGACTTCCAATTGACAATGCGCAGTCGACTGCCGGTGTTGACTATTCTACTCCAGACAACGAGTATGCAAAACGTGATAACCGCATGACGAATACTTTAATGGCACCGGGACGGAAATATTGGAATAACAATGCTTCTCATACCACTTGGACAGATGCGGATAAAGCTGCTTTTGATAATAAAGATTTCTATCCGACTAGTGGTAGTGGATATAACAATCAAAAATGGGCAACGGAACGTAATGTGAAAGATGAATATGAAGGATATGACTTCCCGATTATTCGTTATGCTGAAGTGTTACTGAACTATGCCGAAGCGGTATTTGAGAGAAATGCGGATGCAGAAGGTAACATCATGGATGCTTCTAAAGTGGATGCAGCATTGGTATATTTGAATCAGGTTCGTCAACGTGTGAATCCGAATATGCCGGGACTCACTACTTCTTTTGCTACTACTCATAATCTGAAAATGCGTGAAGAGATTCGCCGGGAGCGTACAGTGGAACTTTTCAATGAGGGATTCCGTATTGATGATTTGAAACGTTGGAAAACTGCTGAAACGGAAATGCCGGAGAATATGTTGGGCGTAAAATGGAACACGTCCGGTGATTGGGCAACGTGGGCCGGAAAATGGTCTCCTTCTTATTCGTTGGAAGATGGCTGTTTGCTTATCGAAACCAATCGTGTGTGGAGTAATAAAAATTATCTTTATCCACTGCCGTCAGACCAACGTCAGTTGAATCCTAATATCGGTCAGAATCCGGGATGGTAACGTCGGGAAGAACTGATTTTATATGTTGAACATTAAAAGAATAGAATTATGAAATATACATTATTGAGTCTAGGCTTAGTGGCTGTTTTCTCATTGTCGGCATGTGATGGCGGCAAGGTATTTGGTGATGGGCTGGATGAAAAGACACTAATCTCCGAGATTGAATTGACCAATGTGGAGAATGGAAAATTAACATTGGCTGCAACTGTAGATTATACAGACTCTTTGATTACTTATAAATATTCTCCGGAACAACCGAGTAACCCTAAGGTTAAATGGACATCATCGAATGAAAAAGTAGCTACTGTGTCACAGGATGGACTTGTGCATGCTGTAAGTGCAGGTAAGGCAAATATTATGATTACTCCGGAAGTAGGCTTTGGTGCAACAGCTCTTTTTGAATTGACTGTTGTGCCTGAATTTAAACCGATTACAGATTTTGAATTTACGGAAGCCGATAAGGCTGAGCTATTTGTTTCAGAAGAAAGGACATTGAAACCAACCATTCTTCCGGCAGACCGTACTTATTCGACGATAACATGGAAAAGTAGTGATACGTCTATTGCGATTGTAACGAAAGATGGTGTAGTGAGAGGTATTGATGGTGGAGAAGAAGGAAGAACTGTCACCATTACTGCTATTTCTTTGGATAGAAGAGGCTATGAGGAATCTTTTGAGCTAAAGATAATTCCGATAATTTATATTGATGAAATAATATTTGGAACACAAGCAGACTTGTTGCCGGGTGAAAGTATGAAACTGAACTTTACTACCTCTCCGGAAAATGCAACCGTAGCTTCTTTGGACTGGTCTAGTAGTGATCCGAATGTTGTAGAGGTAAGTGATCAAGGAGTTGTAACTGCCAAGAATTATGGTGAAGTTACTATTACAGCTACTACAACAGAGAAACAAAAGTTTACCACAACTGTGAAAGTACCTTATGGTCTGATGAAATATTCATTTGAAACATCATTGTCTCCTTGGTATTTAAAACAGTCTGATGGGTTTACTTCATCTGTAGATTTTAAGGATGGAGGAGCAGTTGTGTCAATGAATCCAAATCCTTCGAAAGGAAATTCTTGTCGTGCCGATCTTGTATTAACGGCAAATGGTAGTTATAAAGATAAAGTGTATTTGAATGTAGGTGTATACAGGTATTTAGCAATAAAAATGATTAGACCTTATGGAGGAAATAAATTGCAAGGAAATGTCAAATTAGATACACAGTATGGTGCTTATAAAGAAAATGAAGGAAGTGGAAATAATAAATATCAAATTCTGGATGGTGAAGAAACTCCAGGAAGTCCGGAGGTGTATTATTATGACTTACAAATCGAAAATGCGGTTGGCAATGGGACAAATAAACCTTTCCATACATTCTCACAGACAGAGGAAGAAGAAATAAGGACATTCCAATTTGTAATGGCTGACTTTAAAGAGGCTAATGGATCAAATACTGAATATACTGTATATTGGGTTCGTACATTTAAGACGTTAGATGATTTGAAAGCTTTTGTTGAACAAGAAAATAAGAATTGATAAACTATGAGAACGAAAATATATATATTATCAACGATGCTTGCATTCAACTTGAGTGCATGCACCGATATCGAAGATGGTACTACTGATATCGATTCATGGCCAGCTATAAATGAATATACATTGAATCATCCTTGTATGCTTCATACGGATGCTGATTTTACTTATGTGAAGTCTAAATTAACTCAGTCTCCTTGGAGCGAAGGATTAGCTAAATTGAAAAGTTCGGGATATTCCTATTCTAATTACACTCCTGAAGCACAAGAGATCTTGGGACGTATGGATAAAACGAATTGGTCTGCTGCTTTTCCTGATTGGTGGAATAATTATACTCATTTCTACGAAGATGCGGCAGCAGCTTACCAATTAGCCCTTCGCTGGAAACTAGAAAATGATTTAGCCTGTGGACAAGCTGCAGTTAGAATCTTGAATGAGTGGGCTACTACTTGCAAAGGACTTGTTCGTGTCAAGAGTCTTGCCAACGATAGAACGTATGATCCGAATGGAGAAATTGCCGACCCGAATGAATATTTGATTTCTATTAATGTTCATCAGATAGTAAATGCTGCAGAAATCATGCGTACAGACGAAACTCTTTTCAAGAAGGATGAACTGGCTGCATTTCAAACAATGGTAAAGAATGTTTTTTATCCGGCTGCTTCTGATTTTCTGGCTCATAAAGAAAGTTGCAAACAGCACAGTTGGTTGAATTGGGATCTGGCACAGATGACTTCTATTTTGTCTATTGGTATTCTTTGTGATGATCAGGATATGATTAATGAGGCTATTCTTTATTTTAAATATGGAGTAGGAAATGGTTGTATTGACAATGCAGTACCTTTTCTTCATCAAGATCCGGATGGTCATGGAATGTTAGGGCAAGGACAGGAGTCCGGTCGTGATCAGGGGCATGCAACGCTTTGTGTTTCTTTGATGGGGGCATTCTGCCAAATGGCATATAATATCGGTGAGGATTTGTTTGCATATGATGGAAACAAGGTGCTTGCTATGGCTGAATATACGGCTAAATATAATTTGTGGAAAGACTTTGATGATACTTCTTCCACGTCAGATGAGAAGTTTGTGTATCGTAAAAAAGATTTCCCATATACCTATTATGAGAATTGTAGCTGGCAGTGCCCTGAACTTTCTTCTCAGGAAGAGAATGATAAATCGAGAGGTGAAATACGTCCTTGTTGGGCTTTGATTTATAATCATTAACTTCAACAGCATATTCTGTATCTATGTTGTAATCATCCGTAGAAATTAAATTCATTGTTTCAATTCCATCTTCGGATAACTTTATGTTCTCATCCTGCATAGCAGCTTCAAAATCTGCCTCTAATACTTCGGCCTCACTGTCTGACTGCGTTGAGCCAGTGCTGTTTCCAGAATATGAAGTTTCTAAAAAATCATCCAGTCCCAGACCAATTCCATCTTTCATGGCCGATTCAAAATCTTGCTGTAGTTTTTTATCGCTCACGTCTGCTTGACACTCCGTTGCGAAATCATCATCGCACATTGCTCCTTCATCAAAAGAATATAACTCCGTTGATTCATCCGCATACACATCTGCCGCATGTACAGGCACTTCCAGCATTCCTATCAAAGAAATCATCAGTAAATATAGTGTAGCTTTTTTCATGATTTTGTCATTTCTTTCTCTTCTATTACTGCATATTTTCAGATTTATTAACTGAATTATTGTGTTTTTCCAAATCTTTAACACAAATAATAATTCCTCAATGTCATTTAGTTAAGCCTGCGTGACAATTTAAACAGAGTGTTGTTGAATATTTGAACACACTCTGTTTAGACGACGGCTATACGATAAATAGTACAAATCTTGCATCATCACCGAATATTTCATTTCATCTCCCGTAATGGATGTTCCCATGTATCCCTCTATAAAATCGAAGTATCCATTCGTTCCAGCATTCTTTTCCCAAGTATCTATCGAAGCCTTAATCCTTAGCAGACACATTACCGGAATCTTATAGTATTGTTGCATTTTCTTTAAATCTAACTCATGCTGCCTCCCTCTGGAAATAAGCAGCTCCTTTATTTCACTATTCGTGTATGGATCAATTGCCATAAGCAG
>ENA-USUK01002400-USUK01002400.1-human-gut-metagenome-genome-assembly--contig:-NODE-2400-length-12637-cov-3.961704_pt1 | contig 12637 bp, 10 predicted proteins | sample MGYA00250062_ERZ773400 | MGnify/ENA primary metagenome ERZ773400 (study PRJEB29103, sample SAMN06111961) | human gut metagenome | biome: human gut; feature: ankylosing spondylitis patient; material... | reverse complement strand
TCGACCCGCTTACCTATAGCATCGTATCTCACTGGGACACAGAATATAACGTATACCGCCATCCGCTGCTGGCGTTCCACTCGAGTACAAAGCCGCAGATGTAGCATACGGGCATGGCGATCAGGAAGTAACCGATAAAGGAGATGACAGCCATGGAGATCACATCGCCGATACCGCGGAGGGAATTGGCATAGGTAATCTGAAGGGCATCCCCGAATTGGTAGGCCAGCAGGATATAGACCAGGGTGGATACGACCCGGATGACTTCTTCGGAGGTGGTGAATAGATATCCGATCAGTTCCCGGGAAAATAAGAACACAGTACAGGCACAGACAGCGAGACAAAGAATGAGATGGAAGCCTGCCATCGTCGTGCGGCGCACATGGAGCAGGTCCTGACGGCCGAAATAATTACTCACCCGTACAGATACCGCTGCTCCGACTCCGTAATAGATCATAAAACCTAAAGTCGAGATAGCCACCATCACCTGATGGGCGGCCAGGGCAATGCTTCCCAGCCAACCGATCATAATTCCCGTAATACTGAACAGGGCAGTTTCCAGGCCCATCTGTAAACCGACCATCCAGCCCATTTTATTGAGTGAGAGGATATCGGTGAAATTGTATTTACCCCGTTTGTAACCGACCAGATAGCGGCGGTAACGGAGGCTGCGGTAAAATAAGACGGCGAAAGCTGCAAACATGAGGATACGGGCCGTTAAGGTGGAAATGCCTGCTCCTACGACACCCAGGGCCGGTAGTCCGAATTTTCCGTAGATCAGTATATAATTTCCGGCAATATTCACCAGATTGGCGGAGATCATGATGTACATGGGCGTTTTGGTATCCGTAATACCGTCGGCGAATTGCTTGAAAGAATTGAATAACATGACGAATACCAGAGATGCCAGCTGGAGAAGAAAATAAGGCCGGATCAACGGGAGCAATTCTTCAGGCTGTCCTAGCCGGTCGATATTGAACCATACCACTGTCATCGCCAGGGTCAGGAGCAAGCCGATGAAGAGATTTACCAACAGACTGTTGCGTAGCAGTTGACCGACATGATATTTGTCATGACGGCCGAAAAATTGTCCGACCAGGGGAGTAAGACCATAAGAAAAACCCAGACCGAAAAGAATGGGGATATTGAAGGCACTGTTGACAAATGAAGCTGCAGCCAGGTCGAGAGTGGCATATTGTCCCACCATCATATTATCGGCCAGGCCTACCACCACAATACCGATTTGTCCGATGACAATGGGGATACCCAGACGGATGAGGGCTTTGTAATGTTCTTTATAGGGTGTGAAATAGCTCATGTCGCTTAGCATTTATAAAGTTCATAAAGTCCGATGGCCTCAGGGACCCGATAGACTGAATTAAAATGGTAACGGATAACGATATACCTCTTCCATTTGCAATGATACTGTCCAGCAGCAGCCGTTCCCCGGTCAGCGTGTCGCTTACCGGAATATCTTTCACGGTTATGATCTCCCCGTTAAAGTAGTTTACTTTTTTATGACATCCGCCTAAAAGAAACAGTAGGGATAACTCTCCTGCCAAAGCTTTTGTTTTCAAAGCCATAGCTGTTCTTATGGATATCTTCATAGACTGTTCCGGATTTGGATTATAAACTGTTTTGATAATTGTCGCAAAGCTAATCAATTTCTTGCCTGCCGGCAAATGGATTTCTTGCTTTTACGGATCGCTTTTTAGCATTTGTCTTTTACTTTTTGCATGCTACTTTTTTACTTTCTGCCTTTTTTTCGTACCTTGTCCCCGTTGAGATAAGTCCCGACTAAGGGTGGAGATTGGATGATGTTTTAAATTATTTGAATTATGAGAAAACTCTTAACTACTTTTGTTTGTGTATGGTTTACCCTGGCGGTATGGGCCGGAGATGGGATTTATGAAAAGTTGCAACAGATACCACAGATTAGTGAGATTCAGAAACTGGATGTAAAGCCTTTTCAGGAGTATTATCAATTCTGGTTCGAGCAGCCGGTCGATCATTCCGATCCCGCGAAAGGGACTTTCCGGCAACGGGTGTTGCTGGGGCATAAACAATCGGATGCTCCGGTAATCGTCGAGTTGGAAGGCTATAATATCTGGTCGTCGGAAGAAGGTGAATTGGCTAATATCCTGAAAGGGAATCAGCTGACGATAGAGCACCGTTTTTTCGATCAAAGTGTGCCGGAAGGAGGGATTCCCTGGGAAAACCTGACCATCAAGCAGGCTGCCGATGACCAGCACGAGATTATACAGGCTATCAGGCAGAAAATTTATCCGGCATCGAAATGGATCAGTACCGGAATCAGCAAAGGAGGACAGACGACGATATTTCACCGTTATTTTTACCCGGCCGATGTGGATATCAGTGTACCGTATGTGGCTCCCCTGAATCTGGAGTATGTAGATCCCCGTTTGGATAAATTCCTGAACCGGTTAGGGACGGCGAAGAGTGGGGTGAAAGCGCTTTTTAACTGGGAGGATCTGAATACCTGTCATTATACGATCCGTGATTTTCAGACCATGTGTTTCGAACATCTCGATACGCTGCTTCCTATGCTCGAGGAACTGGCTGCCGAAAAGAAATATACCTACCGGATGGTGGGAGGGACCAAACGGGCCTTGCAGCTGATGATTCTGGAATATCCTTTTGCGTTTTGGCAGTGGGGGAATAATTGTGCCGATATTCCCGATCAGGAAAGTGCCGATTGGGAGGAGATCTTCGAATACCTGGTGAAAGTGTCTTCCCCTGATTTTTTTGAAGATAAGTACATCGTCCGCATGCAACCGTTTTTTTATGCTGCTTTGACCGAGATCGGGATGTATGATTATAAAATAAAACCGTTCAAGAAATTCTTACCCGAAGACGATAAAGATATCGACTTTTCATTCACTATGCCTGAAGGTGTTGAAAAAAAGCCTTTTAATGACAAACAGATGAAGGCGATCAACGAATGGTTGCAGACGGATGCCGAGCGGATTTTGTTTGTATACGGCGGAAGTGATCCCTGGTATGCTACCGGCGTCGATTTGAAGAAAAACGGAAAATGCCGTAAATACGTAAGAGGGGATATGAGCCATGCTTGCCGGATTAAAGATTTCGATCCGGTGTCGAAAGAAGATTTGCTCGATACGCTGAACGAATGGATGCAAGAAAAATGAAAAGTGAAGGTTTGGCCGGTCTGACGACGGTAAGTGTCGATTGGGAAGAGCCGGCTGTAATTATTCTCGACCAGACGCAATTGCCCAATCGGGAAGCATATCTCCGCTTATATACTCCGGAGGAGATTTGGGAAGCCATTTATCACCTGAAGGTGAGGGGGGCCCCGGCGATCGGAGTTGCTGCTGCCTATGGCATGGCGGTTTGTGCACAACAATTCGGGGAACAGTCTTTTTCCGTTTTTTTTCAAAAATTTACGGAGGTAAAAAAATACCTGGCTTCTTCACGTCCTACTGCTGTAAATTTATTTATGGCTTTGGACCGGATGGAAAAATGTGTTTTGTCGTTGCAGGATCAGCAGGTTGATACAATAAAAATAAAATTGCAGCAGGAGGCGGAAGCTATCCGGGCAGAGGATGCGGCTGCTTGCCGGAGTATCGGGGAATGGGGATTAAGTGTTTTACAACCGGGAATGGGGCTGCTGACTCATTGTAATGCCGGACATCTCGCAGTTTCTGCATATGGTACGGCTTTGGCTCCTGTTTATTTGGGGCAGGAGCGTGGTTATCATTTTAAAGTGTATGCAGATGAAACCCGTCCATTGTTACAGGGGGCACGTTTGACTGCCTTTGAACTTCAGAAAGCAGGAGTCGATGTCACTTTGATCTGTGATAATATGGCTTCCTGTGTGATGGGACAGGGAAAGGTGCAGGCTGTTTTGGTAGGATGCGACCGGATAGCGGCTAATGGAGATGTTGCTAATAAAATAGGTACTTCCGGAGTTGCTGTTTTAGCTAAATATTATGGAATTCCTTTTTACGTACTTGGACCGACTTCTACAGTTGATCTAAAATGTCCGGATGGGGCACATATTCCCATTGAAGAACGGCAAGCCGGTGAAATCACAGAAAAATGGTATACCCGACGGATGGCACCTCCGGAAATAAAGGTGTATAACCCTGCTTTCGATGTGACCCGTCATGAATTGATTACGGCAATCATTACCGAAAAAGGGATTTTATATCCTCCTTTTGATCGTGTTCTCTCTAAATTGTAGTGCTTAGTGCTTCACTGATTACTGCTGTCGCACCCAGTTGGCTGTTCACATATTCCAATGCCTTTTGTCCGGCAGTTTCTGCAATTGCCGGATGCTGAATCAGGCTGTCCAGGATCTCCGGGAGTTCTGCCCCGTTGGAAATGCTGAAAGCTCCGCCTTCCCGGATCAGGCTGACCGCTTCGTTGAATTTTTGATATTTGGGTCCGAAAATTACCGGTATTCCATACACGGCAGCTTCAAGGGTATTGTGGATACCGACCCCGAAACCTCCGCCGATATAAGCGATCTTCCCATACTGGTAGATCGATGAAAGCAGACCGATACAATCGATAATCAATACCTCCTTATCGGCCAAATCGGTATTTTCCGAGGTGTAGCGGGCTACCTTCTTCCTGCATTTGTCCAGAATCGCTTTGATGTGATTTTCCCCGATTTCGTGAGGGACGATAATCCATTTATAACCGTCCGGATGGCAGTTGATATATTCCAGGAGAATTTCTTCATCGGGTGGCCAGGTGCTGCCGCAGACGATGGCGGGGCGACCGTCACAGAATTGCTCTACTTTGACGATTTGTTTTGCATTTTCCGCGATCTGTTTTACCCGGTCGAAACGGGTATCTCCTGTCAGTCTGACATTTTTTATGCCGATGGATTTCAGTAATTCCACCGATTGCCCGTCCTGCACGAACAATTCTTTGAAGCATCCCAGCATCCGCCGGTGGAGTTTTCCCCAACTTTTAAAAAAAGGCTGGTTGGGACGGAAAATGGCTGAGATGAGATATACCGGGATGTTTCGTTTGTTCAGTTCGTTCAGGTAGTGGAACCAGAATTCATATTTGATAAAGACCGCTGCATCCGGACGGAATTTTTCAATCAGGCGGACCGCATTGCGTCGCGTATCTCCCGGCAGATAAAGGATGTAATCTGCACCGGTATAATTTTTGCGGATTTCATAACCTGAGGGCGAAAAAAAGGTAAGCAGGATTTGGGTTGCCGGTTCTGCGGCCTTCAAGGCTTCGATTACCGGGCGGCCTTGTTCGAATTCGCCCAAAGAAGCGGCATGAAACCACACCAAACGACCTTCTCCCCGTTGTATACCGGCTGCTTTTTTCCAGACTTCTTTTCTGCCTTTACGTAAAAGGGCTGCTTTTTCATTGAAAGGAGCTGCCAATTGTATAGCCAGATGATATGCCTGAATTCCAATATTATATAAGAATGCCATAACGATACTTTGAATATAGGCCGCAAAATTAATAATAAAACCCGAATGATGCGCTTTTCTTCTTTCTGCTTTTTTTTAACCTTTAACTTTTTACTTTTACCTTTTTCCTTCCTATCTTTGTCCCGTCATTGTGGAAAGATTTGGCTGATTGCAACCACAGAAAAAAATTGCTAAAATGCATATACTTCTGAATTCAACCATCCATTGCCTTTCCCGTAATATAATTAACCGATTGGATATTGATTGCGTATAGTACATTTTCAATTTTCAATTTTCAATTTTCAATTAAATTATGGGATATTTATTTACTTCAGAGTCTGTATCGGAAGGGCATCCTGATAAGGTTGCCGATCAGATTTCGGATGCAGTGCTCGACCGGATTCTGGCGTTCGACCCGGAAGCAAAAGTAGCCTGTGAAACTTTGGTGACAACCGGACAAACTGTCATTGCAGGCGAGATTAAAACAAAGACTTATGTAGACGTGCAGCAAGTGGCCCGTGAAGTGATCAATGAGATCGGCTACACCAAGAGTGAGTATATGTTCGACGGAAATAGTTGCGGGGTATTTTCTGCGATCCACGAACAATCGCCGGATATCAACCGGGGAGTGGTGCGTGAAGATCCGATGGAACAGGGAGCCGGTGATCAGGGGATGATGTTCGGTTATGCCTGTAACGAGACCGATAATTATATGCCGTTGTCCCTGGAATTAGCCCATCTTTTACTGAAAGAATTGGCTCAAATCCGGAAAGAGGGTCAGTTGATGCAATATCTGCGTCCCGATTCGAAATCACAGGTGACCATCGAATACGGTGATGAAGGGAAACCGGTCCGTATACATACGATTGTCATTTCTACCCAGCATGACGATTTCATCAAGCCGGCCAACGAAACGCCGGAAGCCCAGCTGAAAGCCGACGAGGCTATGGTGGAATGGATCAGAAAAGATATCGTCGATATTCTGCTGCCCCGGGTAAAGGCCCTGTTGCCAAAACGGGTACAGGCTTTATTCGATAAAAATGTCATTCTTTTTGTCAACCCGACCGGTAAATTTGTGATCGGAGGTCCTCATGGAGATACAGGGCTGACAGGGCGTAAGATTATCGTCGATACCTACGGGGGGAAAGGAGCCCACGGTGGGGGAGCTTTCTCCGGAAAAGACCCTTCGAAAGTCGATCGGTCTGCTGCCTATGCTGCCCGTCATATCGCTAAAAATATGGTAGCAGCGGGGATAGCCGACGAGATCCTGATCCAGATTTCCTATGCGATCGGCGTTGCCCGTCCTGTAGGAGTGTATGTGAATACTTACGGTACTTCGAAAGTCAGTTTAACGGATGCAGAGATTGCCGGGAAAGTCAGCGAGATTTTCGACCTTCGTCCGAGGGCTATCGAAGAACGCTTCAAATTATGTAATCCGATTTATCAGGAGACTGCCAGTTATGGGCACATGGGACGCAAACCCGAAATAGTGAAAAAAGTGTTCACTTCGAATTATTGGCCTACGGTTGAGAAAGAAGTGGAACTTTTTACCTGGGAAAAACTGGACTATGTCGATGAGATAAAGCGGGTATTCAAGGAGTTTAAGAAACCACAGCCATAAGAGAAGGTGTCCCTGGACATTGAAGTTGTAATTTGAACTGTGTCAGCGAAGAAAAAGAATAAAGTATGGACTTTGCTGACACAGTTTTTCAAAAGAATTTGGAATATAAATTGGAAAATCTATTATTAATCCTTTATTTTGTTCGGTAAAACGACGGAAGACACTGTGAGCGAACAGAAAGATTTTTTGCAGCGCTTTAACTTGAAAGACGAACAAGCTTATCATAAACTCTTTCAGCAATTTTATAGTTACCTTGTCCTTTTTGCAGAACGCAGAGTGGAAAATCACAAGGTGGCTGAAGATATCGTGCAGGAAATCTTTATCAATATCTGGGAAAGTAACAAACAATACAATTCTATCAACGGATTTAAAGCTTATTTGTACGAAGCCGTCTCGAACCGTTGTGCAGATTACTGGAAACACCGGGCAGTCGAAGAAAAATACATGGCACATGTGCTTTATGAACAAAAACTACCCGATTTTTCAGTGCAAGAGGAAGAAATATTGCGGGAGTTGTACGCAGCCATCGGTGAATTGCCGCAACGTAGCCAGGAGGTCATTCTTTTATCTTTAGAGGGTAAGAAAAATCAGGAAATAGCCCAACTGCTGAATCTGTCTGTGCTTACTGTCAAAACCCATAAGAAAAATGCTTTCCGTTATTTAAAAAATCGACTGCAAAATCTGGTGCTGTTAGTTATGATTATGCAGATTTCTAAAAAAGATATCCTGCCATAATGTTCCGGCTAAACGGTAAGTTATGACAGGATCTGATGTTTTATTCGGCTTAAAGCTCTATTATTTTACCTGAGCCGGCATCGGAAGGGGTGGTCTGTCCGATACGGTATAGTCGGCCGGTAGTTCATATTGGTCATGTTCGAAAAAGTAATTAACCAATCCGGTCATGCCTTGAGGGGAGTATTCATATACGTTGAGACGGAACAAAAGCCATTGTACGATAGCATATCGCGAAGCAACATTGAAATAAGGTACGTTGTTTATCATACAACTCTCTTCTTCACAATGAGAAACAAATGCCTTGTTAGCAATATCACTGACACATCCATAGCCTCCGTCAGCAGGCTTCAACACTTCGCTGTAACGAGCTGTGCTTCCACTGACATATCGGAAAAACTGCCAACTCATCTCCGGATAAGAAGTTATCAGCCTTTCACTTGTTGGTAGTCCTACATTATAACAATATAACCTGTAATTTTTATAATAAGTTATTAAAGTTTTATCTTCAGTAGTAAACAACTGTTCGGTAGACCATTCGTCTCCCAGTTTTCCGATAGCGTGTCCACCGACTTCATGCAGAAAAATGTTGGTGAATCCTCCCGGTAATTGAATATCTCTGTTCAAAGGGACATAACTGATTGTCCTGTAATCAGTATCATTTCTATCAGTCGGGTCGCCGAACCAATAAGTCGAGCCTCCATAACGTTCGTCATTGACCAATACAATGACGACGGAATTCGTTTGCAGTATGGCGTCATTCATTCCCAATATTTTGCTTGCATAACTGAAAGCCGTTGTATTATTTCCGATGATGCGGTTATCTTCGTTAAAGTAACTGAATAATGCTGTATTTCCTGACTCGGAAGTTCCGGCCCCGCGCTCTTGTGATTCGCAAGCCACTGACCAAACATTGAAATATTCCTTGTAAGTTTTATAGGGTTCGACAGTAAATAAGGCCTCACAAGCTTCTTCTACCGCCAGGTCGAATACTCCCGTTTCTGCAATCAGATCATCGGACGTAAAGCCATCTCCCAGAAAAATCAGGTTAAAGCCGTTTGTGAGTTCACGTTCTCCCTGGTGTTTTTGGACATTTCCGTCTGCCCGGATCCCTCCATTCTGGGAAGCGGTTAATTTCATTGTACGTACGCCGTATTTCAAACGAACGGTTGTCGATCTTTCTTTTTTCTGGCTATTATCCGTAGTTATAAAAACCAGTTCGGAATCTCCCGAACCCACGGTATCTGCAACTTGTAACCAACCTGTCGTATCGGCAATTTCTACTTTCCAATCCATATTGGTATGAATTTTCAGGGTATCGTAGCTAACTCTTTTATTGAAAGCCAACGATTTCTTGCCGTCCGTCACTTCAAATACCATCGGTTCCTGACGCACAGCCAAACGCATTACATTGTCTCCGCAAGTTACTTTTACAGCCGTTCCTCTTTCGTATATGTCATCCGACGGACTAACCCGGATGACCAACTTTCCTTCAGGGTTCTCCCTGTTTTTTTCCACAGTACACCAATCAGCCATACTTTCGGCTTCCCATCCGGACCCGGCAGTCACGTCAATGACAACAGTATCACCGGCCGCTCTTAGTAAAAGATTATCATCAGAGAATTGTAAAAAGCTATCTAACGTATCGTTATCGCATCCGGACAAAGTCCATAGCATTGTACAGCCGATTGTAACAATTCCCATATATAATCGATGTAAGATTTTGTGTATCATATGCTCGTTATTTTCCGGTTTTTATATTATTTTTCCATTGTTCCAGTCCTTCATTCATCCGCCTGATCAGTTCTTCGGCGGGTATGTATCCCTGTGAAGTATACACGATTTCTCCCTGAGGATCCAGAATCAGATAAGTCGGGAATACACGAATGTTCCATTTTTGAGCCAGTTCTTTGCCTTCATCTTTTTCCATATCGATTTTAAGGCTGATAAAACGGGGATTGAAAAAGTCTCCGGCTTGCTTATCCGGAAAGACTTTAGAGCTCATCATTTTGCAGGGACCACACCAACTGGTGTAACAATCGACAAAAACCGCTTTGTTTTCTTTCCGGGCTTTTGCCAGGGCTTCCTGCAGACCACCTGTTTCAAACCGTATTCCTTGATAGTCTGACAATTCAGTTACAATTTGACGGTAGCGTTCCAGGGTTGAACCTGTCATTCCTGCCATTCTTTCTTTCAGATAAGCGATTGCCTGTTTTTTTTCAGTCTCGTTCATATCTTGCAAACGTCCCAATGTAGCGTCATATCTGACTTTCAAGGCTTCATTCGGCAGGTTCGGGACCATTTTTCCCCAGAGGTCCAGCATTTCCGAATACTTTTTCTGTTGTCTGAAATGCAGAATCTTACACATATCCAACAATTGGTCCCGGTTAAGTGAAGTAAATTCCAGGTGACCGGCTTTTTGTTCTATTTCTGAAATGAAATCCATATCATATACTTTTTCAAACATCATGTAAGGATAAACTTGATGAAAAAGTACCTGTACTATAAAATTCAGTACTTTCTCTCCGTTTTTCTCCACCAACTCATTTCTGTGGTCATAGATAAAACGGAACCATTCGCTGTCATATCTTTTCCCCTTATTCCAAAGGATTTCCCACGACTGTGGCAAATAGAGACCGGCAGAATCGATATGCTCCAAATAATAGTCAGCTACTTCCTGAAATTTCTCATTTTCGTCTGCCGTTTTCAATGTGCCGGCATAGGCTGCTAAAAATTTAAATGACCGGTCACCTTTTTCATAATGCCGGGTCATTCCCGCCAATGAGGTTTTTGGATTCAGGCCTGCTTTCAATTTTTCTTTAAATTCAGGAGCTTTGGCTCCTCCGGAAATCCGGTGTATGATTTCTCCTTTTTCATCCAAAATCAGATAATGGGCATAAAACTTTACCCTGTAACGTTCTGCCAGTTTGCGTCCCTCTTGGGTTTTGGGCATATCCACACGTAAACTGACGAAATGTTTCTGAATAAACGAAACCAAATCGGGATCTGTCAGTACGACAGAGTCCATCAGTACCGAAGGACCGGCCCATCCGGCATAACAATTGAAAAAAATCGGTTTATGTTTCCGGGCGGCCTGTTGCATGGCCTCTTCCAAAGTAGTACAATACTGGATACGTTTGTTCTTTTCTTCTTTAGCCCACACTGTCGAAACAAGCAGACAAAAAACAATCAGGAATATATTTTTCATATGAGTTTGGTTTTTTCTATTTTACTAATCGAACACTATAAGAGGGGCGTACATTTTCAGTTGTACTGATTAAACGGCTTGTCATGCGCCGGATTCCGGAATGATACAGGGATATGTTACGGACGATTCCGTTAGATAAACTGTCCGATATTACAATCTGATCACTGCTCCAGAAGTAAGCACCTTCATTTTTATACACATAACGGGAATTGTAGGCTGTTGACAAGGCATATACGGCAGCTCCGCCATACAAGGCATCAAATCCGATTCCTTGTTCTCCTGTTTTCAATAGCTCACCTGCGTGGCCTCTCCAATTTTCCAGGCCCTCCAATTCTCCGGCATCCATTCCCAAATGACGTTCCAGCATCATCCATTCCGCGTCAGTGGGCAAATGAAATCCTTCCGGAGCTCCTTCTTTTACGGCTTTTAAAGCTCCTTCATACGAATACAGGTAACCGAAACGTGTCAGGTAATCCTGGTCGACCTTAAAATAATAATTTACAGCATCATTCCATATGGCCATCAATTCATCTTTAATATCATCGTGCATATTATAAGACAGGAGGTTAGGAATGGTGTAGTTGCCTACTTGTGTCACAATCCAGTCTACTCCGTAGGGACTGCTCGTATTCAAACGGCCTGCCTCATCGGCAGCCAAAAGCTGTTCGCGCAGATAGAGCAGAAATTTCCGACCGGAATAATTCCGGCAAAAAGTTTGGTAACTATTCATATTTGTACCTTCCAATATGGCACGCTCAGTGCCTCCGTATGATTCTCCGTAAGTCACCAGATCGGCAGCTGTAGCTTCGTCCGGACGGTAACGGAAATTTTCTGCCAGCCAGGTCTGGTTTCCTATGGTCAGGGTTTTATAAACATTTCCTCCTTTATCCGTTACCGTACCGTAGGTAATCCCTTCCGGCTTCGGGATCACAGTCGTCTCATCGTCATCCTGACAAGCCAGTCCTGTCAATACCAGCCCTAGCAGACAACAAAAATATTCGATCTTTTTCATATACAATTCAGTATTATAATTCAACACCTAACTCGTCCCGGATGATGGCATACAGGATTTCATATTTCTTAATCACAAGCGGGGAACTTTCCCAGCGTTCCAGAAATTGTTTCCGGGGATATTTCATCATCTCCTCCAGGTAAAGTTCCAGATCAACATCTGTATTTCTAGGCGTAAAACGGCTTCCATACCCCGGATCATAGCTGACAAACCCCAATGTTCCGACTAATCCCCGGCAATAGAGGGCATAATTATCAAATTCTTCATCCGTCCAGACTCCTTCCGGCCAATTCGGATTGGTAACATTTCCATAGGTCATCATCTCTTTCCGGTAACTGCTGTCCTGTTCCCATTCTTCCACTAGCGGCCAAGGAAACCAAATCTGTAAACTGGCCGAACTTCTCCAATAAGGAATACGTTCGTCCGGGTAAAACTCCCCCCAATTTTTATCATATAGACTTTCATCCAACATATTATTGAAAGCATTCAGTTCGTCACTATAATTCTGAACCTTTAGTTTCACGATTTCATTCCGGTAACCGGCGGCTTTTTCCAGCATATTATACAGTTGCTGAGATAAGCAGCTTCCAGTTAGAGACAGTACATGAATTCCATCCGATTGTATCTGCAATTCTTAA
>ENA-USUK01002398-USUK01002398.1-human-gut-metagenome-genome-assembly--contig:-NODE-2398-length-12644-cov-2.824540_pt1 | contig 12644 bp, 9 predicted proteins | sample MGYA00250062_ERZ773400 | MGnify/ENA primary metagenome ERZ773400 (study PRJEB29103, sample SAMN06111961) | human gut metagenome | biome: human gut; feature: ankylosing spondylitis patient; material... | reverse complement strand
TGAGTTGCTACGCACCCTTATGGTTTAAAGAAAACCACAAGAAGTATCCACGTGCATATACCCAAAGCGGCAAGCCACTTGAAATAGCCAGCGCTTTTTCCGAAGCTGTATACGAAGCCGATCATCATGCATTTTCCCAATGGATGCAACACATAGCAACGGTCGACAAGGAGGAAGGCACAGTGATTATGATACAAATAGAAAATGAAATCGGCATGCTGGAAGATGCTCGTGACTATTCACGTGAGGCCAATAAGATATTCAACGCTCCTGTACCGGCTGAATTCATGACCTATCTGCAAAAAAACAAAAAAGCGCTTCATCCGGAAATGTTAGATAAATGGGAAAGTCAAGGATGTAAAAAGCAAGGTAATTGGCAAGAAGTATTTGGGGCAGACATCTACACCGATGAAATCTTCATGGCATGGCACTATGCCAAATATGTGGAAGGACTGGCACAAACAGCCCGTTCCATCTATAACATCCCGCTATATGTCAATGCGGCAATGAACAGCCGAGGACGCAAACCAGGTGAATATCCCTCTGCCGGTCCTTTGGCACATTTAATTGATGTATGGCATTGTGGAGCACCCAGCATTGATATTCTTGCACCCGACTTGTATGATAATGGATTCACAGACTGGGTAGCACAATATAAATTGCACAACAATCCTTTGTTCATTCCGGAAATTCGTCTGACAGATGATAATAGTATCCGGGCTTTTTATATTTTTGGCGAACACGATGCCATTGGCATTAGTCCTTTTTCAATAGAAGACGGTTCCGACTCTCCTAAATCACCATTAGTCCAAAGCTATACCCAATTAAAGGAATTAATGCCTTTACTCACTAAATATCAAGGTAAAGGATTAATGAAAGGGCTACTTTTTGACAATGAAAACAAAGAACGCATCATCATAGATGATGATTTAACCGTAACTGCCCGGCACTTCTTCACTCTCCCTTGGGATCCACGTGCAACAAATGGCAGTATATGGCCTGAAGGCGGCGGCATTTTATTAAAACTCTCTAAAAATGAATATGTCGTAGCCGGTAGCGGCATCGTATTGGAATTTAGCAAAACCTCAGAAAAGCAAACGATTGAAAAACAAAAACAATTGGGAGAAGACGGATTTGCTTTGGGAAACGACCAAATAAAAACGAAACACCACAAGTTCAAAGGAAAACGTTGTGGCATTGGATACGTGGATGAAGTCAAAGTAGACAAAGATGGTAAACTTCATTATGTCCGCCGGCTCAATGGAGACCAGAATCATCAAGGACGCCACGTACGCATACCTGTAGGAGACTTCAAAATATTACATGTACAATTGTACGAATATCAATAAACATGACAGATTCATTTGAATTTGGCAATATGACGAAAAAATATGAAAAGTTTGGTTTATGATAAAATCAGGTTAGGAGTGGCAGTGCTACTTTACCTTTGCGCTACCTCATGGGCAGATGCAAAGGTAAAGTTGCCTGCTTTAATTTCAGATGGAATGGTACTGCAACGCGAACAGTCTGTCAAAGTATGGGGTACAGCGGATGCAGGCGAAAATATCACCATAGAGTTTCAGAAAAAGAGCTATCATGCTACCGCTGATGCCAACGGACAATGGAGCATTACACTGCCACCGCTGAAAGCAGGCGGTCCTTTCCTAATGCAAATCAATGACATCAAACTGAATGACATTTTAGTAGGTGATGTATGGCTCTGCTCAGGACAATCAAACATGGAACTGCCAGTGAAAAGGGTAAGGGATATGTTTTCTAATGAGATACTAAACTACAACAATGAGAAAATACGGCATATCCTCATACCCCGGAAATACAATTTTCACGCACCTCAAGAGGAGATGTCCGCAACAAGCTGGAAGACGCTAACGCAAAAAAATGTGATGGAATTCTCCGCTCTTGCCTATTTCTTCGCCAAAGAAATGTACGAAAAGACTGGTATACCTGTAGGACTCATCAATTCCAGTTGGGGAGGTACTCCTGTAGAAGCATGGATAAGTGAAGAAGGATTGAAGGAGTTTCCCTTATATATCAATAGCAAACGCTTGTATGAAGATGATGCCTATTGCAGCCATATCAAGAAATTAGAGGCTGAAAACTTCTATCGTTGGAACCTATCGCTCTATCGCAGTGATGCAGGCCTGCACGAATCCACTCCCTGGTATGCAACCAATTATGATGATAACAATTGGCAAACGGTAAATATGTTTTCACAATCATGGGGTAATAATGGTCTGAACCCGATTGGCGGTTCCCATTGGCTGCGCCAAGACATAGAAATACCGCAATCATGGAACGGTAAAGAAGCCACATTGCGTTTAGGCTGTATTGTGGATGCCGATTCCGTATATGTGAACGGAGTATTTGTCGGAACCACCGGTTACCAATATCCTCCCCGTATCTACCGGATACCTGCCGGTGTATTGAAATCCGGGAAAAACAATGTGACCGTCCGAATCGTCAGCAACGGCGGACAACCGAGTTTCGTACAGGAGAAACCATACAAAATTATCTGCGGCAACGAAGAAGTCAATCTGAAACAGGAATGGAAATACCGGTTAGGAGCTCCCATGTCACCCGCTCCGGAGATGATGTTCTTTTGGTACAAACCGGTATGCTTATACAACGCCATGATAGCTCCACTGCAAAACTATTCCATACGGGGCGTGCTATGGTATCAAGGCGAATCAAACGTATCACGCCGAAATGAATATGTGGCACTCTTGTCGGCAATGATTGCCGATTGGCGCCGTACATTCAACCAGTCCGAACTGCCTTTCCATATTGTAGAGCTGGCCGATTTTCTGTCGAAAGACGATCTTGACGGTCGGAGAGCTTGGGCGGAAATGCGTCAGGAACAAGCCAAAGCGGCCGCTGTCAATTCCAATACTTATCTCATACGTAACAGTGACCTGGGAGAGTGGAATGACATTCACCCGCTTGACAAAAAGACTTTAGGCAAGCGTGCAGCAGAAAGTGTATTGAGTAACACAAAACAATGACACACCTTTTTTAAATAATGATCCAACTAATAAAAATTTAATAGAATGAATACACTTAACCAAAAAGTGTCCATAGCCGAAAAGATTGGTTATAGCCTCGGAGATTGTTCTGCGAATTTTGTGTTCCAAATGATGATGATTTACCAGACTAAGTTCTATACAGACGTATTTGGTCTGGAAGGAGCTGTTGCCGGTAGTGTAATGTTGTTAGCGCGTATTGTAGACGCCTTTGTAGACCCTACGGTGGGAATTCTGTCCGACCGCACAAAGTCCAAATGGGGTAAATATCGTCCATGGGTTCTTTGGACAGCTCTACCTTTCATGGTGTTTTACATTTTGGCATTTTACAATCCGGGCATTGAAGACAAAGGACTTGTAGCTCTGTACGCAACAATTTCTTACACTTTATTAATGACCTTGTACTCATTCAATAACACTCCTTATGCCTCACTGGGAGGAGTTATGACAAGTGACATTAAAGAACGTAACAGCATTACCAGTATACGTTTTGTGGCAGCCACTATCGCACAATTCATCGTACAAGGCCTAACACTGCCGTTGGTCAGCAAGTTTGCCGGTGAATCCGGTGACAAAGGCCATGGGTGGCTTTGCACAATATCGTTGTTTGCCGTCATCGGTCTGGTATTCCTCGTCATTACTTTCTTTTCCGCACGTGAACGCATTACACCGCCGATCAGCCAAAAGACAGATACCAAACAAGATATTAAAGATGTTTTCAAGAACATACCATGGCGGGCTATGTTCATTCTGACATTATTCATATTTACGACCCTTGCCATGTGGGGAAGCGCAATGAACTATTATTTCGAGAACTATGTAGACGCCGGTGCGCTTTATGCTTTCCTTGACAAGATAGGCTTAGTTGCCACTGAAGCCGGAGACGGAATAGGATACAGTATATTAAATGCTTTCGGATTAATAGTCAGCAGTCCGGATAAAGCATACGAAGTAGGTTTTGGCGTATTCAACATGTTGGGTGCATTGGTTCAGTTCTTTGGCGTAATCCTACTTTCCAGTTTTCTGGCAAACCGTTACGGAAAGAAACGTGTATTCATCATTTGCCTTGCACTGACCGCACTATTCACAGCCTTCTTCTATTTCCCCAACGAAACAGATGTAGAGACGATGTTCGTGCTGAACTTCCTCAAGAGCCTTGCATATGCCCCGACAGTGCCTCTGCTGTGGGCCATGATTGCCGATGTAGCCGACCATTCAGAATATGTCAACCACCGACGTGCCACAGGCTTCGTCTTTGCTGGAGTTGTCTTTGCACTGAAAGCCGGTTTGGGCATCGGTAGCGCCATACTGGGTTTCCTTCTTTCCGGTTTCGGTTATGTATCAGGAGCGGGAACGGAACAGGTAGACTCTGCCATCCAAGGTATTGTGCTTTCATCCAGTTTGATTCCTGCTGCAACATTCTTTATAGGTGTTATTGCACTTTACTTCTACCCCATAACCAAAGAGTATAACGAACACATGCAGGCCGAACTGAAAGAACGAAGAAGCAAAGCAGATTATTAAAGACTCACAACCGTTTAAAAACAGACAAGTAATAATTCAATTTCTATAAAAAAATAATTCAATAACTTATAACTAAATTCTGATTCACCATGAAAAAAGAAATGAGATACTTAGTTCCGGGAGATTATATGGCAGATCCTGCCGTACATGTTTTCAACAACAGAGTTTACATCTACCCCAGCCACGACTGGGAAAGCGGCATCGAAGAAAACGACAATGGCGATCATTTCAACATGAAAGACTATCATGTTTTCTCCACCGACGACATTATGAACGGTGAAATCAAAGACCATGGAGTAGTCCTTCAGGTGGAGGACATACCTTGGGCAGGCCGCCAGTTATGGGACTGCGACGTAGCCCGGAAAGACGGAAAATATTATATGTATTTCCCCCTGAAAGACCAAAACGATATTTTCCGCATCGGTGTAGCTATCAGTGACAATCCGGAAGGGCCGTTCGTTCCTCAAGCCAATCCGATGAAAGGCAGTTACAGCATCGACCCTGCCATCCTGGATAATGGAGATGGTGATTTCTACATGTATTTCGGCGGTTTGTGGGGTGGCCAGCTGCAACGCTATCGCGACAATAAAGCTTTGGAATGTGCCGTTTTGCCCGAAGGCGACGAACAGGCTCTCCCCGCTCGTGTGGCCAAACTCAGCAAAGATATGCTGGAATTTGCAGAAGAGCCGAAAGCCGTTGTCATTCTGGATGAGAATGGCAAACCTCTGACGGGAGGCGACAATGAACGCCGTTTCTTCGAAGCCAGTTGGATGCACAAATACAACGGCAAATATTATTTCTCCTACTCCACCGGCGATACGCACCGCTTGTGTTACGCCATCGGCGACAATCCTTACGGACCTTTCACCTATCAGGGTGTCATCCTCACTCCGGTAGTGGGTTGGACCACGCACCATGCCATTGTAGAGTATAAAGGAAAATGGTATCTGTTCCACCACGACTGTGTGCCTTCCAATGGAAAGACATGGCTCCGCAGTCTGAAAGTCTGCGAACTGGAATATGACGCCAATGGCAAAATAATCACTATCGAAGGACAATAATCCGATGCACCAAGATGCCAATGTGCCGCTGACATACTTGCGGCATAAAGGCCATTCATCAACTTGTAAGTTTAATGACATGAAATACAGAATATTTTCGCTTTTCTATATTGCAATAGTATTCGTTACCCAAATGGCTGCCGAAGACGGTAGCCATTTGTGGCTTCGACTACCGGCCAATGCCCATGCCGAAATTTCCGCCCCCCGCCAATCACCTACGCTAAACATAGCTGTCGAGGAGTTGCAGCAGGCATGGAAAGGAGCCCCTGTCCGGCTCGTTATACAAAAGGACAAACAGTTGCAACCGGAAGGTTTCCGCATCCGGCATGAAGATAATAAGATCACCCTCACATCTCCCACCGAAACAGGATTGCTCTATGCCGCCTATCACTTGCTCAGGATGCAAGAGACCGGACAGAACGTGGTTGAGGCTCAAACAACAGAGAATCCCGCCTACAGCCTGCGCATCCTCAACCATTGGGACAATATGGACCGTACCGTAGAACGCGGTTATGCAGGACAATCGCTTTGGAATTGGGAAGAACTGCCGAATACCCTGTCCGACAGATATAAGGAATATGCCCGCGCCAATGCTTCCATCGGCATCAACGGCACTGTACTGAACAACGTAAATGCTTCACCCCAAATTCTTTCTACCGAATACCTGCAGAAAGTAAAAGCATTGGCAGATATTTTCCGCCCGTACGGACTGCGTGTGTACCTCTCCGTTAATTTTGCATCCCCTATGGCTCTCGACAGTCTGAGCACTGCCGATCCTCTTGACAAAGAAGTCATCCGCTGGTGGAAAAACAAGGTTAAGGAAATCTACCGCATCATCCCCGACTTCGGCGGCTTCCTGGTGAAAGCCAATTCGGAAGGGCAGCCCGGTCCCTGCGACTTCGGACGTACCCATGCCGAAGGCGCCAACATGCTGGCAGATGCGTTGAAGCCTTACAAAGGCATCGTTATGTGGCGCGCTTTTGTATACAGTCCTTCCGATGCCGACCGCGCCAAACAAGCATATCTGGAATTTGAGCCTTTGGACGGGCAGTTCCGCAACAACGTCATCGTCCAAGTAAAGAACGGACCGATAGACTTCCAGCCCCGCGAACCGTACAGTCCATTGTTCGGTGCGATGCAGCATACACCGCTAATGGCAGAGTTCCAAGTAACACAGGAATACCTGGGACACTCCAACCATCTTGCTTATCTGGCACCGATGTGGAAAGAGTTCTTCGAATTCGTAGCGCCCGCTTCCTTAAAGGCGGTAGCCGGTGTAGCCAACATAGGTACAGATGCCAACTGGTGCGGACACACCTTTGCGCAAGCCAACTGGTATGCTTTCGGCCGCCTGGCATGGCAACCCTCTTTATCTTCCGGAAACATTGCCGATGAATGGCTGAAGCAAACGTTCGGTTCCCAGCCCTCGGACATCAGTGCCCAACTAAAGAAGATGATGCTCGACAGCCATGAGGCTGTGGTGAACTACATGATGCCCCTCGGCCTGCACCACATCTTCGCATGGGGACACCATTACGGCCCCGAACCTTGGTGCAGCATTCCCGGCGCCCGTCCGGACTGGCTTCCGTCCTACTATCACAGAGCCGACAAACAAGGGATAGGCTTCGACCGCAGCAGCAAAGGAAGCAATGCCGTTGCACAATATCCGGAAACTTTGGCTAAACAATACGACAACATCGACACTTGTCCCGAAGAATACCTCCTGTGGTTCCACCACGTGCCCTGGAGCCACCGCATGAAAAGCGGGCGCAGCCTATGGGACGAGCTCTGCCACCACTACGACAATGGAGTCCGGCAAGTCAGAGACTTTCAGAAGATATGGGACGCCGCCGAAAAATACATCGATGCGGAACGCTTCCATGAAGTACAGTCCAAGCTGAAGATACAAGCCCGCGATGCCGTTTGGTGGAAAGATGCTTGCCTGCTTTATTTTCAGGAATTCTCAGGCATGCCCATACCTTACGAAATCGAGCGCCCCATACACGAGTTGAAAGACTTGCAGAAGGTACATCTCCCCATCAGCAACTACGAATGTCCCACCAAAGAACTGCTGAATAAAAACAGATAAGGAAAGACACATGCAGGCGTGGCAGAAAGACGTGACAAATAGCATTCTTCACTTCTCTCTGCCACGCTTGTTTATACCCCCTTAAAGAACACCATCAGTTTATTAGGAATAAACCGTAAGTTTAATAGGAATAAACTTTTAGTTTAATGTGGATAAACTTTTCTATGAAACAAAGATACGGCAAGGAAGTTGTCCGATAGTTGCAAAATTCGGGATATGATTTATAAGATTCTGCTTATATTTCGTCAAGCGGCTTGCGTTTGTTCTCCTTTATCTTCTTGAAGTGACTGGGAGTCATTCCGGTTACATGCTTGAATTGGGCGCTGAGGTAGGAGACACTCGAATAGTTCAGCATATCGGCTATTTCGTTCAGGGATAGTTCCCCGTACATCAGCAGTTCTTTGGCACGCTCTATCTTCTGTGCGATGAGGTATTTTTCGATAGTGGTGTTGGTTGTTTCCGAGAAAAGCTTGCTTAATGCGCTGTAGTCCCGGTGCAGCTTGGATGCCAGGTAATCGGACAGATTGGTTTTCAGTCCGTTGTCATCGTAATGTACCAATTCGATGATAGCATCCTTTATCTGCTCTACTGTCTGTGATTTCTTGTCGTCAATCAGTTCGAATCCGAATGTTTCAAGCGAGTCTTTTACACGCTGATACGTTTTGTTGCTGACTGCGTCGGGCAGGACGGCAATGCCCAGTTCTACCGAAAGCGGGTGCAGCCCCAGTTGCTCAAGCTGGCTTTTCACCACCATGATGCAACGGTTGCAGACCATGTTCTTGATGTGCAGTGTGTTTTCGGGATTGGGTGTAATATCGGGCATTCCGTTCTTTTTCGGGCAAAGATAATAGGTATGGTTTGTTTTTGCTTTCATTTGTCTGCGAATAAATATTAATGGGGTTTATGGCAACCTCATCGTGAAATGTCTTTAGTGAAAGCTTTTTTCCATAACCTTCCGGCTGAGCAATGTCTGCATAGCGCCCCGCATGGACAGGTAAACAAGAAAAGCAAGCCACAGGGCATGGTTGCCTAAAACCGTGTGGAATCCGTAGTACACCGCAAAGAAGCTGACGGCTGAGGCTGCCATGGAGAGAAGCATGCCGCGCGTTGCCGTTGCGCCGATAAAGATGCCATCCCAGATAAAGGCGGCAATTCCGGCAGCGGGTATGGCAAGCGCCCAATAGAAGTAAGTGTCGGCGGCGGTTATTACGTTCCGGTCATCGGTCAGCAGTGCCAGAAAAGCATTGCCTCCCGAGGCATAGACCAGTGTGAACAGTACGGTTAGCCCGGCGCCCCATATAAACAGATGCCGGACGGTATCGGTAAATGCTTTCCGGTTGCGGGCACCTATGTATCGTCCGCTCAGGGCTTCTCCCGCATAGGCGAAACCGTCCATCACGTAAGAGAAAAGGGTGAAGAGCTGCATCAGCAATGTATTTACCGCCAGTATAATTTCACCTTGCGAAGCGCCTGCCGAGGTGAAGAATAACGTGACGGCTACAAGACATAGCGTACGTAGGAATATGTCGCGGTTCACCTGGAAAAAGCGTACCATTGCTTCTTTTTGCAATACCCCTTTCCAAACGATGTGCTTTTTCAGTTTACCGTAACGGTTCATCCACAGTATGAGTCCCATGAAGAAGCCCGCGTATTGGGCGATCAGCGTCCCCAAGGCTACGCCTTCTACCTTCATATTGAAGAAATAGACAAGGCTGAGGCTGGCGATGATGTTCACGATGTTCTGTGTAATGGCTATGTACATGGGAATGCGCGAGTTCTGCATGCCGATATACCATCCGGAGAGGCCGTATAATCCTAACATGGCAGGAGCGCCCCATATGCAGATGTGGAAATAGAGCGTCGCCATTTCCCTGACTTCTTCCGTGGGGTGGATAATGAGGAAGGCCGCTTGCCTGATAGGCACTTGCAGCAGGATAAGGCAAAGAGCCACAGCCAGCCCTATACCTACGGAACGTATCAGCAGCCGAACAATTTCGGGGAAATCCCGTTTACCATAAGCCTGTGATGTCATGCCGCTGGTTCCCATACGCAGAAAGCCGAATATCCAATAAATGATATTGAACAGCATACCGCCTACCGCAATGGCGCCGATATAGGCGGGAGCACCCAGATGCCCCACGATAGCCACATCGATTAGTCCGAGCAAAGGCACGGTGATATTCGATACGATGGAAGGTAAGGCTATCTGTAATATCTGTCTGTCTATGGGATTCATTAGCAATGTTTTATTTAAGAGAACGCAAAGGTACGCAGAAAAAGAAAAAACAGTGGGAAAGATTAACTATATTTCTACTTTTATCTATTGATGATTGGCGGGGAAGTTTGTAAATTTGTAGGTGACTCTCTATGAGCGATTTCGGGCTGTTAAACTATATAGACTTAAAAAATGAAGACCTTAACTTTACTTTTCTTTGGGCTCTTGCTGTGCCCGATGTCACTTTTGGCACAATCGGCAGATGTGTTGTTGCAGAAAGTATCCGATGCCTTATCAGCCGGTAAGGATGATTATGCCGTGAGTTTGTTCCGTCAGGCCGCAGGCATGGGAGCGGAGCAGACGGAGATGTTTTATTGGACCCGCATTGAGAAGAACAGTGCGGTGGCTCCTCGTCTGGTACGCGAACTGGCTGCTTATTACAAGGATAAGCGGAATTATGACAAAGCATACCTTTTTTATAAGGAATGGTTGCAGTATTATCCGGAAGATGTTCCCGGCCTTGTAGCCTGTGCGGAGATGCAGATGATGCGTGGCGAGGCGAAAGATGCCTTGAAACTCTATGAGACGGTGTTGGCTTTGGATGCAGATAATCTTCAGGCAAATATCTTTTTAGGTAATTATTACTACCTGCAAGCCGAGCGAAAGAAGAAGACGCTGGAAGATAACTATAAGAAAATTATTTCTCCCACACGGATGCAATATGCCAGTTACCGTAACGGGTTATCGGATGTGTTCGCTAACGGGTATGATAAGGCTAAGAACTATTTGCAGAAAGTTCTTCAGTTGTTTCCTTCTACGGAAGCGGGAAAAACATTGGAACGGATAAAGATATTGGAAAAGGAGATGAACAAATGATTGTTCATCTCCTTTTTTCTTTTTATCGCAATCCCTATTTGGCGGTACGGATTGGTAACTTCATGAGCCCGCTTGGCGCAGAGCGCGTGCCTGCTTCCTGACCGGCTTTTGGGCCCGGTATCAGAGGACTGTATAACAAGACATGGCGAATACGCGCTCGGAATAGCTGATTGCATAATCCATGATGTTGTATGAGACAAAGGATTCGCCTGTCAGGCAATTCTCGCGGTTCACCAAATTGGCGAATGTGAAGTTATCCGGATCATTCACCTCGATGTATGCGCAATCCATATCGTATGCTTTTTTGTTATAGGTGGGGGTATCTGCGCAATAGTCGGTATCTTCACAACTGTTTTCGTTTTCCGTTTCGGAGAATACATGGTGCAATCCTAAGTAATGCCCCAATTCATGCGCCAATGTAACGGTAATGTCCGCCGTATTGTATGTGTTTCCCGTACTTTCTTCGTTAATGAACAGGCTGTTGATGGATACGCAATAGGGAAAGGATAAGTTCTCCAATTCTAAATGGGATGCATTGATTTCACTGAGACCTGCCAGGCTATTGGCTCCTTTCACGGTGAAAGGCAGATGTGATATCCCCAATGTTGTCGTATTGCTGTTGGGGTCATTGGCGAAGTTGTAGACCATTATATTGATATATCTGTTGGGATCCCATAAATATCTTACATAGCCTTTTCCAGTTGCTTCGCTTATATCATCGTTCATAAAGGCATCGCAATCTATCGGATAGTTCTCCGGCCATGCAATGTATTCCACTCCCGGCTGTTCCATCGCTTCTCCGTCAGGATTAACGGTGGCGAGTGTAAAGGTCAGGTTCATGACTACACTTTGCGTGCTGTTTTTATACAGCCGGTTTACCGTGTTCAATATCTCGGATAAGCGACTTTGTCTGACGTACTGTTCAGGGTCGGACTTGTCGTGATAGAGAACATGAAAAACCACAGGCAGTTTATAGTGATGCTGTTCTATGGGGGTATATCCTGCTGCTTGAGTGATTTCTATCTTTCTGCTTACCTGGATGGACGGCGACGCGACTGTTACTGTAACTTTCCTTTCTTTACTGTCGGGGTTGGCTTCTATTTGCAGGGTCAGCGTCTGATTTCCGGAGCCTTTGCCGGGAGTGATGCTGCACCATTGCGCAGTTTTGGACACTTGCCACTCTACGTCGCTTGTGATATTGACAGTCAGTGTAGCCCCGTCGCCACTGACATTGCCGAATGACGATTCGGAGAGTTCCAAATAGTCGGCTTCATTATCTTCGCAACCATATAAAATGAAACTTGATATGACGGCTACGATTAAGACTTGTATCTTCATGAGTTTATATATTAATTCCATACAAAACGTGTTTTACAAAGATAATGTTTGCCAATTTGTCTAATCAGATAATGTATTGCACCTCTTTAAATAAATATTCCCGTTCCTTGCCGTTCTCGTCTTCCAGGACAAAACGTCCGTCTTGTTCCACACGCAGCAGGCGGGCAGAGAATTTGCCGCCGGCATCTTCGTAAGGGTGAAAACCTCTGCGGCGGAATAGGGAGCGGGCATAACGGGCGGTTATTTCGGCGGTATAAGTACCGCTGTCTTCCGTTTGCAAACCGTTGTAGTAGATTTGTACCCTTTTCAGTATGTGCGATAGAATCTCATAGCGGTCGTGTTCCTGACCGGTAATTTGTTTCAGCGATACCGGGTTGGGGGCATCACTGTGAAACTCATTCTGATTGATATTGATTCCGATGCCGGAGATGCTGCGTCCGATGAAGTGTCCGGATAGGTCGTTCTCTATCAGTATGCCGCATATTTTCTTGTCTCTCCAG
>ENA-USUK01002396-USUK01002396.1-human-gut-metagenome-genome-assembly--contig:-NODE-2396-length-12655-cov-4.733980_pt1 | contig 12655 bp, 7 predicted proteins | sample MGYA00250062_ERZ773400 | MGnify/ENA primary metagenome ERZ773400 (study PRJEB29103, sample SAMN06111961) | human gut metagenome | biome: human gut; feature: ankylosing spondylitis patient; material... | reverse complement strand
ATCCCCCAGCAGGACCATTACAGCATCGACACGTTCCTCGACGGCTCGATTATGACCATTGCCGACGCCCCGTGGCCGGGACTGACGCCCGACCTGCTGTCGATCTTTCTGGTGGTGGCCACGCAGGCCAACGGCGCCGTGCTGATCCACCAGAAAATGTTCGAAAGCCGTCTGTTCTTCGTCGACAAACTGATCGACATGGGCGCGCAGATCATTCTCTGCGACCCGCACCGCGCCACGGTCATCGGCCACGACCACCGGCTGTGCCTGCGCGCGACGCGCATGACCTCGCCCGACATCCGTGCGGGCGTGGCGCTGCTGATCGCGGCCATGTCGGCCGAAGGGGTCTCGACCATCCAGAACATCGACCAGATCGACCGCGGCTACAAGGACATCGACGGCCGTCTGAATGCCCTCGGGGCCAAAATCACCCGCATCGACGACTGCAAGTAAATCCCCGGCTTTCCGGAAAACAACCCCTGCCGCGCAATATTCCATCAGCCGCGCGGCAGGGGTTTTGCGACCATAGGGCAGCAAAACCGCCCGCCGAACCCCGTTTTCCGGGATTTGCGGCCGAAAGGAACAGGGTCAAAAAAACGGCCGAAATGTACCATTCGGCCTATTTTTTATATCTTTGTGCGTCGACCCCGCACCCGAACGGAGTGTCGGCAAAAACAAATCATACGACAAAACGATTTTTTCTTAACATTCTGAAACTTAAACACGTTATACGCTTACAAAAAATACGTCTATTTACCAATTTTACTTATATGCGTTCACTACCCAAACTCTGCGTCCTGCTCCTGGCGGCAGGACTTCTGATCGCCCCGGCATCGGGGGCGGCGGCCTCGAAATCCAAAAAGAAAAAATCGAAAACCGAGGAGGTCGCCAAACCCAAAGTCGACAAGTACACCAAAATGTTCGTCAACGACAAATCGTGCCTCACCGCCAAAGGGCCTTTCCTGACGCTCCACAAGCTCAAGGGAAAGCTCTACGTGGAGGTTCCCCTCAAGACGATCGGCCGTGAAATGCTGATCGCCTCCACGATCTCGGAGGCCAGCGACACCAACCTCGGGACCATCGGCTACAAACCCACGGACCCCATCCACGTCAAGTTCACGCGCATCGACACGACGATCTACCTCTCGCAGGCCGTCGTGCCGCCCGTTCACGACACGAACGATCCCCACATGTCCAAGGCCATCGGCCGGAGCACCCTCCCGCCGATCATGCACTCCTACCCGCTGGTCTGCTACAACCGCGACAGCTCGGCAATGGTGATCGAAATGACCAAGTTCTTCTCGGGCGACAACGAACTGCTCGCCCCGATCAAAAGCACCAAGGGCGGCGTGGTGAACATCACGGGCAAGTTCAAGTCCGAAGGTTCGGTGATCGACCAGATCAAGTCCTTCGAGGACAACGTGACCGTCAAATCCTATCTCTCCTACTCGGTGACGGCCGACCTGCTGGGCCTGATGGTCATCAAGAAGGACGAGCCGATGACCGTGAAGGTCACGCGCACGATCCTGCTGCTGCCCGAAGAGGCGATGCGGCCCCGCCTGGCCGATTCGCGCATCGGCATCTTCCTAACCGACATGTCGCGCATCAACGGCAAGAAGGACAAGATCGAGGATTTCTCGGTCATCAACCGCTGGAACATCCAGCCCAAAGACTTGGAGGCCTGGAAACGCGGCGAACTCGTGGAGCCGGTCAAGCCGATCGTCTTCTACCTCGACGACGCGTTCCCCGCGCTGTGGCGCGAACCGATCCGCCGCGGCGTGCTGCGCTGGAACAAGGCCTTCGAGAAGATCGGATTCAAAAACGTCATGCACATCGAGGACTTCCCGAAGGACGATCCCGAATTCGATCCCGACAACCTGAAATACTCCTGCATCCGCTACGTCCCGGCCGCCGTGGCCAACGCCATGGGACCCTCGTGGGTCGACCCCCGCTCGGGCGAGATCATCAACGCCTCGGTGCTGATGTACAACGACGTGGTGAAGCTGGCAGCCAACTGGCGTTTCGTGCAGACCGCACAGGTCGACGAACGCGTGCGCGGCAAGGAGCTGCCCGACGACGTATTCCAGGAGTCGCTGGAGTACATCCTCGCCCACGAGGTGGGACACTGCCTCGGACTGATGCACAACATGGCCGCATCGAGCGCCTTCCCCGTGGATTCGCTCCGCAGCGCATCGTTCACGCAGCAGCACGGCACGACCCCCTCGATCATGGACTACGCGCGTTTCAACTACGTGGCCCAGCCGGGCGACAAGGGCGTGAAACTCACCCCGCCGGACCTCGGACCCTATGACGACTACGTCATCAAATACGCCTACACGCCGCTGCCCGACAAGAAGGACATGTTCGACGAGGAGAAGACCATCCGCGGATGGATCGACGAGAAGGTCGGCGACCCGATCTACCGTTACGGCCGCCAGCAGGTGATCGCCCGCTACGACCCCACCGCCATCGAGGAGGACCTCGGCGACGACCACATCAAGGCCGGCGACTACGGCATCGGCAACCTCAAATACGTCCTCTCGCACATGGAGGAGTGGATCACCGACGAGGAGGACCCCGACCTGAAAATCCGCACGGAGCTTTACGAGGCCGCGGCCGGACAGTTCGCGCGCTACGTGAACGCCGTGATGCTCAACGTGGGCGGCATCTACCTCACGGACGTGAATAGCAACACGGCGGGCGGTCCGCAGGCCGTTTCCGTCCCGAAGGAGTTGCAGCGCGCATCGCTGAAATGGGTGCTTGCGCAGATGAAGGACTCGGCATGGCTCGAACAGCCCGCGCTGACCGAAAAACTGCCGCTGCACGTGGACCTCTCGTTCATCCTGCGCTTCAACTTCTGCCGCGCGTTCTTCACCTATTATAAGAACGTCACGCTCTCGTCGCACATCGCCGACGATCCCTACACGCCGCAGGAGTATATGGACGACCTCTACAACATCGTCTTCGAAAGCACGATCAAGGGAGGCCCGGTGTCGCCGTCGGAGCGGCTCATCCAGCGGATGTTCGTCGACGCGGCCGCGGACGTCGCCTCCAGCGAGGCCAAGCGCATGAAGCTGGGCGGCATCGCGGAGGCCTACGCACCCTCGGTGGACGAGATCGCGCTGATGGGTCTCGACCGGAGCGGCATCGTGGAGCGTTACCTCGGCCCGCTGCGCGAGGCCGAAGAGGAGCATGGCAAGGGATACGTCGCCTCGCAGCTCTGGAACAGCGACGCCCTGTCGTCGGGCTACGGCTGGCAGTACAACGTGCAGCTGCGGTCGATCGACGAGTCGCGCGCGCTGTTCGTCAACGTCAACGACCGAATCCTGAAACTGCTGCGTTCGCGCGTGAAAAGCGCTACGGGAGAGACCCGCGCCCACTACCAGGGCATGATCTACGTACTCGAACGCAGCCTGTTCCCGTCACAGAAGAACTAAAACCCGAGCAGACCGGCCGGGGCGGCCGGTCTGCCTAAAACCCAAACACATGCAAAGAATTCTACAACTTTTCAGCCGTGCGCTGCGGCTGTCGCTGGTCGTGGGCTTGTTATGCTGCACAGCCGCTACGGCCCGGGCGCAGGGGGGGGGTGAACCGATCAACCTGAACGCGACGCTTACCGTCACGCTGACGGAGAGACCCGCGACGGCGGTGCTCGACGAAATCACCCGGAAGACAGGCATCAAATTCGCCTACGACCCCGAAGACATCCGCCGGCTCCCGGCCGTGAGCGGCGAATTCAAGAAAGTCACCGTACACGAACTGCTCGACAAGTGCATCGCCGGGTCAACGTTCAAATACGCCATCGAGAACAACGTCGTGCTGGTCTACGACTCGACGGTCAAGATGCGCAAGTTCACCGTGAGCGGAACCGTGCGCGACGCCGGCAAGACGGTGCTCCCCGGCGCATCGGTCATTCTGAAAGGCGGCTCGGGACAGGGCGTCTCGACCGATGAAAAGGGCCAGTTCACCTTCTCCTTTTCGACCAAGACCAGCCCTGCGGTCCTCGAAGTCGGGTTCCTGGGCATGGAGACCCAGCAGGTGATCATCACCGGCTCGGCGAAGGGCCTGAACGTCACCCTCAAGGAGGGCGGCACGCGCATCGACGACGTGGTGGTCAACGGCATGTTCACCCGCAACAAGAGCACCTACACGGGTTCGGTGACCTCGATCAAGGGCGAAGACCTCGTGGCCATCTCGAACACCAACCTGATGTCGGCCCTGAGCGCCGTGACCCCGGGCATGGTGGTCGTACAGAACAACGCCCTCGGCTCGAACCCCAACGCCATTCCCGAAATCCTGATCCGCGGCTCGAACTCCATCGCCACCTCGGCCGAGGAGAAGGCCTACAACAACCCGCTGATCATCCTCGACGGCGCCGAAATCAGCATGGAAGAGCTGTACGACCTCGACATGTACGAAATCGAGCGCATCGACGTCCTGAAGGACGCGCAGGCCTCGATCGTCTACGGCGACCGGGCGGCCAACGGCGTAATCGTCATCGAACGCCAGCAGGTGACCGACAGCAAACCCCGCCTGAGCTACAACTTCGTGCCCGAGCTGAGCATCCCGGACCTGAGTTCGATGAACCTCTGCAACGCGGCGCAGAAACTGGAACTGGAACGCCTGGCCGGGCTTTACGAATCGGACAACGGCGCGATGGACAAGGCTTACGCCTACAAATTGCAGAACGTCCGCCGGGGCGTCAACACCGACTGGATACGCGCCCCGCTGCGCGTACCGTTCAGCCACACCCACTCGCTCTCGTTGAGCGGCCGCGCACAGAAGATCGACTACCGCGCGTCGCTGCGCTTCAGCGACAAGTACGGCGTCATGAAGGGCGACAACCGCCGCAACTACACGCTCAACTTTTCGATAGGCTACCACATGCGCGACAAACTCACGCTCCGTTACACGGCCAACTACACGCTGACCGACGCAACGGATTCGCCCTACGGCAAATTCAGCGCCTACACGAAACTCAACCCCTACGAGTCGCCCTACGACGAGTACGGCGAACTGGTCAAAGCCTTCTATTTCGACCCCGAGGACACCTCGACGACGAGCGAAGGCTACCAGGCCAACCCGCTCTACAATGCCACGCTTTCGAGTTTCAGCACCTCGCGCAACCAGACCCTCCGCAACACGGTCGACGCCAAATGGTACGTGACCAAGGATTTCTACGTCTCGGGACAGTTCAACATCGACGTCAAGAGCAGCCAGTCGGACAAATACGTTTCGCCCGACGACGCACAGTTCCTCGGCGAGAACGACCCGGCCAAGCGCGGTCTCTACGGACTGGGCACGGGCAAGGCGTTCAACTACGACGGCAAGATCGTGCTCAACTACGGCCGCAACATCGGACAGGAAGGCTCGGGATTCGTGATCAACGCCGGAAGCGACATCCAGCACACCAACGCCACGACCTCCTACATCACGGCGATGGGTTTCCTGAAGGACAACCTCTCGGACATCAAATACGCCCTGGGATACGACTCCTCGAACCTCCCGAGCGGAACCGAGACGCTGCTGGCAAAGGTCGGCTTCTTCGCCAGCGGCAACATCTACTTCCGGAACCGGTACTTCGCCGACGTTTCCTACCGCACGTCGGGATCGTCGGCCTACGGCAAGGAGAACCGGTTCGCCCCGATGTGGTCGTTCGGCCTGGGATGGAACCTCCACAAGGAGAAGTTCCTCGAAAACGTCGAATGGATCGACGTGATCCGCCTCAAATGGTCGTGGGGATACAACGGCCAGACCACCGGCAGCCCCTATCAGGCCATCACGACCTACAAGTACAGCAACAGCAACATCTACTACACCGGCGTGGGAACCGTGCCGATCCGCATGGGCAACCCCGAGCTGAAGTGGCAGCGCGTGCTGAAGAACAACTTCGGCATCAACCTCACGCTCTTCAAGGAACGGCTGGTGATGAGCTTCGACTACTTCCGCAACACCACCAAGGACCAGCTGATGACGATTCCCCTCCCGGCGTCGACCGGTTCAGAGGACATCGTCGTGAACTTCGGCGAGAACCAGAACGTAGGTTACGACTTCTCGGTGGCGGGGCAGGTGATCCGCAACAAGAACTGGGCGTGGACGAGCGTCATCAACGGTTCGCACGTCAAGGACCGCATCAAGCAGATCAGCGACAAGCTGAAGAACACCGCCTATCAGCTCGAAGAGGACAACCCGCTGAAACTGCGCTTCCGGGAAGGCGGCTCGCAGTACGACATCTACGCCGTGCGTTCGGCCGGTATCGACCCCGCCACGGGACAGGAAATCTTCATCAACAAAAACGGCGAATACACCTTCAAGTACGACGCCGAGGACGAGGTGGTCGTGGGCAACACGCAGCCCAAACTGCAAGGCACGTGGCTCAACACGCTGCGTTACAAGGGATGGTCGCTGAACTTCGTCTTCAGCTACACCTTCGGCGGCGACACCTACAACAAAACCCTCTGGGAGAAGGTGGAAGACATCGACCCGCGCTACAACGTCGACGAACGCGCCTTTACGGACCGCTGGAAGAACCCGGGCGACCTGTCGCGCTACCTCGCCATCAAGGAGCGGCGTTCGACGACCCCGCACAACTCGGAGCGTTTCGTGGAGCGGCTCAACGAACTGTGGCTTTCGAGCGCGACGCTCACCTACGAGTTCCAGCCGAAATTCCTCAAACGGCTCGGATTCAAGCGTCTGGCCGTAGGTGTCGGCGTATCGGACATCGTACGCTTCTCGACCGTCAAGTACGAACGCGGTACGAGCTACCCCTACTGCCGCACCATCAACCTGACATTCCGTCCCACGTTCTAATATTGCCGAGACCATGAAACGAATGAAAAAATACAGCTACATCCTGCTGGCTCTGCCGCTGCTGCTGGGCAGCTGCGAAGCGTATCTCGACGTCAATCCCAAATCGGAAGTGACCGACAAGGAACTTTTCTCGACGGCCGAAGGCTGCGAAGACGCCATCTACGGCATCTATACCGAGATGGGAACCAACAAGAACCTCTTCGCCTACGCGCTCACGTTCGCCTATCCGGAACTGATGACCGGCAACTTCACCATCAGCCAGAGCGACAACCTGGCCTACGTCGTACAGCGCCTGTGGGAGCACGAAAACGCCATCACGGTAGCCGAAAACCTCTGGATCAACGGATACAAGGCCATCGGATACGTCAACAAGGCGCTGATGCACGTCTTGCCCAAATCCGACGACGAATTCCGCCACATCCGGCTCTACAAAGGCGAACTGCTGGCGCTGCGCGCCTACCTCCATTTCGAAATGGCCCGCATCTTCGCCGTGCCGTTCGCATCGGGCGACGCCGCGGCCAAAGCCAAGGCCATTCCCTACGTGACCACATACGGCATCGAAGTCACCCCGTACAGTTCGCTGGACAAGGTGTTCGAACTGATCGTCGCGGACCTGACCGAGGCGGAGAAATACCTCGCGGCGGACGAGGAACTGGTGACGGCGACCCGCGACAACGCCTCCGACGGCTTCACGAGCTGCCGCATCACGCACCTGAACCTCTACGCGGTACAGGCGCTGCTGGCCCGCGCCTACTGGACGATGGGCAAACTGGACCTGGCCGAGGATTACGCCGAGAAGGTGATCGACAGCGGCAAATTCCCGCTGATGACGACCGCCGAGGCCTGGAACGCCGTGGAGACCGGCACGCTCAACATGCAGGAGACCGTCTTCGGGCTCTACTCGACGCAGTACACCTACAACTTCTACCGGAATCACATCTACCAGGGCGGAACCCTTGCGCTCTCCAGCCAGTATTCCGAAATCTACTCCACCGACCTGGCCGGCACGGACAAGCGTTACTCGACCTGGTTCGACACGGGCAATTCGTGGTGCATCAAGCACTACAACAAGATGTACGCCCAGGGAGAGAGCAACCCCACGTACAGCGGCAAATCAATCCCCGGACCGAGTCTGATCCGGATTCCCGAAATGTACTACATCGTGGCCGAAGCCAACCTCACGAAGGACCCGGACAAGGCGACGGAATACCTCGACTACGTGGTGAAGTCGCGCGACTTGACGCCTTTCGCCGAGCGCGAAACGGGCAAAATCACCGAAAACAACATCATCAACGAACGCCGGAAGGAGTTTTTCGCCGACGGCGAGGATTTCTTCAACATGAAACGATTGCAGCTGGACATCGCGATACCGGGAGGCAATTTCGCGGGAACCGACGACGCGACCTACACGATGCCCATCCCGCAGAGCGTAGAGGACAATTACAGACAATAACGCAAGACTTATGAAAAACCTCATTTTCAAAATAGCCGTCCTGGCCGGAACCGTCGCGGCATTCGCCTCCTGTTCCGACACGTGGCTGATGTACGACACGTCGCAGAAGGACAAACTCTATTTCAAATACGAGAACTATCCGAGTCTGGACCAATATCTCTCGACCGACTTTTCGTTCGCCCTGCTCGACGAATCGGTGAAAGAGGTCAAGAAGACCGTAACCGTGACCCTGCTGGGAATGCCGGCAGACCGCGACCGGACGTTCGAGGTAAGGGCCATTCACGACACCACCTCGAATTACACCACGGGCGGCGTACAGCGCGAGCTGATCGACGCCGTCGAGAACGAAGACTACACGATCGACAGGCTCATCGTCCCGGCCGGCTCCGTGGAGGGGCAGATCGACGTGACGCTGAAGCGCACGGAGAAGATTATGACGAAAACCGCGTCGCTGGTGCTCCAGATCGCCCAGAACGAAGAGTTCGAAGGCGTGCCCCGGAACGTCTACCGGTTCCTGATCTCGGACGGAACCGCCGCCTGCCCCTACTGGTGGTACTACTCCGCCACCCAGCAGTGGTATCAGTACACGGGCGAATTCCGGCAGGACAAATACCGGAAACTGCTGGAACTCTACCACGGAATCGCGGAGAGCAACCCGACGCTCTACGCGTCGATGGTCGAACAGTACGGCGAGAACATCGACAACGATTACTACACGGGACTCAACGGACAGCAGCTGCGCATGAGCATGGGATTCATGGTCAACCGGCAGAACCCCCACAAGATGGCCTGGCTCCGCTACGTGCTCTGCCCGCTGTTCGACTACTATTCGACCAATTACCCCGACCTGGAGTATTATACGACCGGAAGCGTCAACGTAACGACAGGCGGCTGGAGAGACCCGGCAAATAACTATTAACCGAAAGCGCCATGAAACAACTTGCGAAATATCTGTTGCCGCTCTGCTGCGGAATCGCACTGGCCTCCTGCTACGGACTCGACAAAGAGGAGTACCGGGAGCTGGCCCCGATCACGGTGAGCGGTCTGGACCGGACCATCTACGCCAAGGCTACCGAAACGCTCCACCTCGACAAACTCCGCGTGGAGAGCGAAAGCGGGCAGGACCTCGTCTACGAATGGTCCTACGGAAAACCTGCGGGAGACTTCCCCGGCATGGTCGACACGACGTTCATTTCCAGTTCGCCGACGCTCGACTACGCCTTCGACAAGGCCGGCAGCTACGTGCTGCGCCTGCGGATCGACAACGGCGAAAGCATCGGATTCCATTACTACGACCTGCGCGTGCAGGCCGGCTTCGACGAAGGTTTCCTGATCCTCTGCAACGACGACGAGGGCGCCGGATCGCTCGCCTTCGTCAAGAAACGCTCTCCGCAGGAGGAGGCCGAAGGCGCCCAGGAGATCTGGGACAATCTGCTGACGATCAACCCGGAATACGACTTCCGAAGCCTGCGCGACGTCTACGTATTCTCCTCGCCGGGATACGCTTCGGGAATTCTGATCTCCTCGGGCGACGACGAAGGCTCGATCTACCGCCTCGACCCCGTGACGCTGAGCGTCACCTATCGCATGAAGGGGATGGACGAATACGGAGTCCGCACCGGAGAGATTCTGGGCGAAAGAACGTCGGGAACCGCTCACTGGGCCTATCTGATCGGCGACGACGAGAGGGCCTACCGCTACGAATTCTCGACCGACATGCTCATCGTGCGGGAAACGCCCTTCCCCGCACGATACGGCCGGCAGGGACTGTTCGCCTCGAAAACCGCCGGAGTGCGCGACATCCTCATGTTCTCCGAGGCCGGAATCACCGGATTCCCCAATTCGAGAATCGCGGGATACGCCGCACCCGACGGGTATGAATTCATCAACATGGCAGCGGGCCGCATCGGGGCGGGACAGTACGACGCTTCCAAATACTACTGCATCGCCCGTACGATCGAAGGGGCGCCGAAAACCGTCAAAATCATCAGCACCAGTTCATCGCTTTCGAGTCCGACCGAAATCAAGACCTACGACGAGGTGCAGCCGATGCTGATGAATGCGAACACCCGGATCGTCACGACGAAGCTCAACGGAAACGCCTACTACGATTACGACAACAAAATCTATCACTGGGCGATGACAGGCGTCGACCCGGTCGTTCCCGCCGAAGGGGCCAAGCCCGACATCACGCTGCCCGACGGCGAACAGATCATGGACATCTGCACGAACGCCGTACCGTCGACCTCTTCCGCGGTGGTCGACGACGACCAGCTGCTGATCGCCACCTACAACCCGACGGCGACCGGCCGCAAGCCCGGCAGCCTCTACGTTTACAGTCTGAAGACGATGGAGAAGGTGAAGGAGTATGTCGGCATCTGCGAAAAACCCGTGGCCGTGGCCTACAAGTTCCCCACATCGAACTGACGATCCGCCCGGCACGGCACGTTCCGCATCCGGCCTTCCCCTCGCGGGAGGGCCGGATCGTTTTTCGGGAACCGCCGGGGCGTCATAGCCCCGGTTTCGCTTTGCAGAAAAGAAAAAACCGGTTATCTTTGTATGCCGGCCCCACAAGACAGCCCTGCGGAGGCTCCCGGACAGGACACCCTCGGGGCCAAAGTCACCCCTTTTCAAGGGGAGGAGGGGGAGGCAGGGGAATTATCTGCGCCGAAACATAAGCCGCGGAAACCGACTCCTTCGGAGCTGCGGCGAACCTGATAAACAAAAAAAGAGTTATTTACACTTATGTTTTTAGAAAATGCCAGCCGCAAGGGCTGGATCGAAGTCGTATGCGGTTCGATGTTCTCGGGTAAGACCGAGGAGCTGATCCGCCGCCTGAAACGAGCCAAATTCGCCCACCAGCGGGTCGAGATTTTCAAACCCCGGATCGACGTGCGCTATTCCGAGGAGGAGGTCGTGTCGCACGACGCGAACGCCATCCGCTCCACCCCCGTCGAGTCGCCGCAGAACATCCTGCTGATGACCGCCGACGTCGACGTGGTGGGCATCGACGAGGCACAGTTCTTCGACAGTGGATTGATAGATGTATGCAATCAACTGGCCAATAACGGGGTGCGTGTCATTATAGCCGGATTGGACATGGATTTCAAAGGAGTTCCTTTTGGCCCGATGCCCGCTCTATGCGCTATTGCCGACGAAGTTTCGAAAGTACATGCCATCTGCGTGAAATGCGGACAATTGGCTTCTTTTTCACACCGTACCGTAAAGAATGACAAACAAGTTTTACTGGGGGAAACAGCCCAATACGAGCCGCTCTGTCGGGAATGTTACCAACGCGCTTTACAAGAAGATCGAGAAAAATCATAAGGACCTCACGGCAGTAAAGCCAAGTCATACCGATGAGGTCGCACATCAAATATCAGGTTATCATGGAAAGGAAAAAAATTACATTTGATAGTTTCATACGCGGTTCTATCTGCTGTGCGCTCATTGTGGGATTACTCATACTTTTTAAAAGGCTCAGCGGTGTATTGCTACCTTTTTTCGTAGCATGGCTCATCGCTTATATGATTTACCCACTCGTCAAATTCTTCCAGTACAAATTACGTTTCAAAAGTAGAATCATTTCTATTTTCTGCGCGTTGTTCAGTATTACCGTAGTGGGTATTTCCCTTTTCTATCTGCTGGTGCCTCCCATGCTTGCCGAAATGGGACGCATGAACGATCTACTGGTAACCTATCTGACCAATGGTGCCTACAGTTCCGGCACTGTCCCTCCTACTCTTTCGGAGTTTATCCACAAGCACATTGACCTTCAGGCACTCAACCGTATCCTGAGTGAAGAGAATATAATGAATACCATTAAAGAAACGGTCCCTAAACTCTGGGCCCTTGTCGCGGAATCCATCAATATCCTGTTTAGTGTCTTTGCTTCTTTCATTATTCTATTATATGTAGTTTTTATTCTGCTCGACTATGAGTCTATAGCCGAAGGCTGGCTACACTTGCTTCCGGGTAAATACCGTACTTTTGCTTCCAATCTGGTGAATGATATTCAGGATGGCATGAACCGTTATTTCCGTGGGCAAGCCTTTGTTGCTTTTTGTGTAGGGATTTTGTTCAGCATTGGATTCCTGATCATTGATTTCCCGATGGCCATTGCTTTAGGGCTATTTATCGGAGCACTCAATATGGTACCCTACCTACAAATCATCGGCTTCCTGCCCACCATCGTACTTGCCATCCTTAAGGCTGCCTCCACCACCGGGCTGGCCACCGCCGGAAGTGCTGCCGACTTGTGTCACCATCGAAGTGGCAGTAAATGTTGCCGCCTGTGTGCCACCGGAATAAGTGCCTCCCGAATATAACCCGAAGAACTCGGAACCACCGGAAACCGTTCCTCCTTTTGAGATAGTATAACTACCGCCCGAG
>ENA-USUK01002395-USUK01002395.1-human-gut-metagenome-genome-assembly--contig:-NODE-2395-length-12658-cov-7.087433_pt1 | contig 12658 bp, 9 predicted proteins | sample MGYA00250062_ERZ773400 | MGnify/ENA primary metagenome ERZ773400 (study PRJEB29103, sample SAMN06111961) | human gut metagenome | biome: human gut; feature: ankylosing spondylitis patient; material... | reverse complement strand
CCCTCCCGGCCGATGTTGCGCACGATGCCGCAGACGGTATCGGCACTTTTGCCGTTTTCCAGCAGGATGCACACCGCCTTTGCCAGATAGTCCGGCCTGCCCTTGGAGGAGGGATTGTACAACGCAACGCAGAAATCTCCCATAGCGGCGCAAGCCAGCCGCTTCTCGATGACCTCCCACGGGGTCAGCCGGTCGGAAAGGGAAATGACGCAAAAATCGTGCGCCAGCGGTGCGCCCAGCACTGCCCCGCCGCTGAGGGCAGCGGTCAGCCCGGGCACGACTTCCACGGCAACATCCGGGTAGTCCGGGGTAAGTTCCAGCAGGGGACTTGCCATGCCGTACACCCCGGCATCGCCGGAGCAGACCAGCGCCACCCGCTTGCCGGTGCGTGCCTTTTCCAGCGCCCAGCGGCAGCGGTCAAGCTCCTGCGTCATGCCGGTGGCATAGTATTCCTCGCAGGGGAATTCATCGCGGATGAGGTCAAGATAGACCTTATATCCACAAATCGCGTCAACGCTTTCCAGCGTATTCGCGGCCTGCTGGGTCATATAAAAAGGCTCGCCGGGGCCAAGCCCCACGACATAGACTATCTTCTCGGGACGGTCAATATCGATTTCCATCACGTCAAGCATTCTGCCACCTCCAGTCCGGGGCAAAGGGCCTGCACGCCAGCGCAAGGGTCACGCCGCTGCAGGCAAATTTCGGGTAAAACAGGCTGCCGTCTGCGTCCAGCACAGCCGCCCGCTCACAAACATTATCCACTCCGGTCACGCGTTGTACAAAAGGGGAGGGAGTGAACTGCCCGGGCAAGCTGCGCAGCTGTGCGGCAGAGTAAAACCGCACCGGCCAGCCACGCGCCTGACAGAAGGCCAGCAAGCCCGGTTCATTCTGCTTCAGGTCGATGCTTGCGGCGGCGGTAACTGCCTGCGCAGCAAGGCTGTGTCGGGTGCAGAAGGCGGCAAAGGCAGCTTCCAGCGTGTCGGCGCTTGTGCCCCGCTTGCAGCCGATGCCCAGCACTCCGATGCGCGGCACAAGATGCAGTGCCTGCCCGGTGGGGCAAAGGGTGAGTGCAAAGTCGGCTTTTTCCGGGGGATCAGCGGGGAATAACCCTGCGGGCACGGTGCCTGTTACCGGGAAATCAGCCCGGTAATATACCGGCTGCCCGGCCAGTAATTTGCCGCTGACCAGCTTGATGCGCTCCGGCTCCAGCACCATGCAGTTCTGGTGCTTTGCCCACTCGTCCACCGCAAAAATGCCGTGGGCATCGGTGGCGGTGGTGATCACCGGCACCGCACCGCATACGGTGGCAATGGCCCGCGCCAGATCATTCGCACCGCCCAGATGTCCGGACAGAATGGGTACGGCAAACCGCCCGCATTCGTCCACCACTACCACAGCCGGGTCGGTAGTCTTGCTCTTGCAGTGGGGCGCGATGGCCCGCACCGCAATACCCGCAGCCCCTACAAATATCAGTGCATCCGACTGCACAAACTGTGCGCTTGACCATTCTGCAAGAGAAACACCATCCCGCCCGCACCGGGCAACACTGCCGGGCAAGGCGACGGCCAGACGCTTTGCTAGCGCAAGGCCGGTATCCGTAAAGGCAAGGTAAGCGCGGGTCATACCGGTTCTCCTTTGCGGAATTCGGTGGTAAAGGCGGGGTCGTACAGCTTGCTGCGCTCGTACTGCGTGCCGAGAAAATCTCCCACTACGATAAGTGCCGTCTTGGTAATGCCCGCTGCACGGGTGCTCTCAGCCAAAGAACCAACTGTGCACCGCACGATTTTTTCTTCCGGCCAGCTGGCCTTGTACACCACGGCGGCGGGGGTGTCCGGTGTATACGCGCCCTGCAAAAGCGCCGTCTGCACCTTGTCAATCAGCCCGATGGACAGGAAGATCACCATGGTCGCGCCGTGGGCGGCAAGGCTTGCCAGCTTTTCCCGCTCCGGTACCGGGGTGCGCCCCTCCATGCGGGTGATGATGACCGTCTGGCTGACCGTGGGTAAAGTATACTCGGAGTTCAGCGCGGCGGCAGCGCCGCAAAAGCTGGAAACACCGGGGGTATCATCGTAACAAATGCCGTCTGCATCCAGTGCATCCATCTGCTCCCGGATGGCACCGTACAGGCAGGGGTCGCCAGTGTGTAACCGCACAGTGCTTTTACCGGCAGCTTCCATCCGGCGCATCACGTCCAGTACCTGCTCCAGCGTCATCTCGGCGCTGTTATAGATAGCACATCCCGGCTTTGCCAGCCCCAGTAGCGCCGGATTGACCAGACTGCCTGCGTAAATAATGCAGTCTGCGGCCTGTAAAAATGCTGCACCGCGCTGGGTGATCAGATCCGGTGCGCCGGGCCCGGCGCCCACAAAATGTACCATGTGCATTACTCCTTCCATTCGTCTAACAGGCGGGCGGCAGTTTCGGTCTGTCCCAGCGGGCCATGCTGGTTTGAAAACAGCACGGCGCCCACCCGGAACGCCCCGCCCGCGCGGCGGTCAAGATACAGCTGGATGGCGGCAAGCAGGCTTTGCAGCACCGGCTCCCGCAGTCCGGCTGTATCCAGAATCTCCAGACAGGCATCCGTGGTGGCTGCATTGTACAGTGCGGTGCACACCTCTCGGTCAGCACCGCACAGGGCAGCATGGGTGCAGAACAGCTCCGTGCGGCAGTCTGCCGTGTGGGAATGGGTGTTCATAATGCCGCCCGCCAGCTTGCACAGCTTGCCGATATGCCCCACCAGCAGCACCTGTTTGAAGTGCGCCGCCGCTGCAATATCCAGCGTATCTCCGATAAAGTTTGAAGTTTTGACCACCGGGATATCAGCAAACTGCGGGTATGTTTCGTGCAGATAGTCCAACCCGTAATTGCCCGGGGCAAGGATGAGCCGCCGGTGGTCCTTTGCCCGCAGCGCCGCCTGATTCATCTCCAGCTGGATGGTGTCCAGAATGGCCTGCTGGCTCATGGGTTCTACAATGCCGCTGGTGCCCAGCACCGACAGCCCGCCCTCCACCCCGATATGGGGGTTAAAGGTGCGCCGGGCTACCTCCTCGCCGCCGGGGATGGAGATAGTCACGGCAAAGCCGCCGGGGTAACAGGCGGCTTCCGCCTCCCGGCGCAGCGCCTCGGTGATCATCTGCCGGGGCACATGGTTGATGGCGGCCTGCCCAACCGGCTGGTCCAGCCCGGGCTTCGTCACCTTGCCCACCCCCGCGCCGCCGGTAATGCGTATCTCGGGCGTGCCGGGCAGCAGCGTCACCGTGGCGGTCACCGGCAGACCGGTGGTCACGTCCACATCGTCGCCGCCGTCCTTTTCAATGGCGCATTCCGCACCCTCGGCAACGGTGCGGCAGAACAGGGGGGCAACCTCTACCACAATGCCTTTCGGCGTGCGCAGGGCGACGGTTTCCGGTGCTGTGCCGGTCAGCAGCAGCCGGGCGGCCCCGGCAGCGGCCAGCGCCGCACAGGTGCCGGTAGTGTACCCGCAACGCAGCAGCTTCTGCCCGCTGCGCACATAGTGCTCAAATTGGGGCTTTTCCGGCTTTGGTGGACCAAAAACAGCGCTGTACTGTTCCTCGGTCAGGCCGTAGAGCGCTTTGATATTTTCCCGGGCAAAGGCCTGTGCCCGGGACATGGGCGCAGAAACGCCGTGCGGCGAAACGCAGACCACCGCGTCCGCGATCTTCTGCGCCATGTCCAGTTCGTGCAGGGTCACGATGACCGCAAGCTGCTGCTCATGCGCCAGTTTTTGCAAAATGGTCAGCAGCTCTATCTTGCCTTTTACATCTAAAAATGACGTGGGCTCGTCCAGCAGAAGCACCTGCGGCTGCTGACAGACTGCCCGCGCCAGTAAAATGCGCTGCCGCTGTCCGTCACTGACGCAGTTGAAGTCCCGGTTGGCCAGATGCGCCGCGCCCACCAGCTCCAGCGCATTCTGTATCTGCTTTTTGTCCTCGGCGGAAAGGATGCCCAACCGCCCGGTGTAGGGGATGCGTCCTGCCGCCGCAAACTCAAAGCAGGTGGTCAACTCGGTGCGGCGGGTGTGGGGCAGCATCAGCGCCAGCTTTTGCGCCCGGGCGTTGCCGGGGATGCGGGCAAGCTCCTGCCCGTCCAGCAGCACCGCGCCGCCCAAAGGGGCCAGCTGCCCCGCCAACGTTTTGAGCAGGGTGGATTTGCCTGCGCCGTTCGGGCCAATGAGCGCCAGCACCTGCCCCTTGGCAGCGCCCAGCGCGATATCCCGCGCAAGGGCAGCTTTGCCGTAGCCGATGGCAAGGGCGTTGGTTTCAACAGAGTACTTCATCGCACATCCTCCCGGTTGCGGCGCAGCAGCAGCCCAATGACCACCGGCGCGCCGAATACGGCGGTGACCGCGCTGATGGAAAGTTCCATGGGCGCAAACAAGCTACGGGCGATCAGATCACACAGCAGGCAGAACGCCGCCCCGCCCAAGCAGCACCCGGGCAGCACATACAGCGGGCGGGCACTGCCCAGCAGCTGCTTGACAAGGTGCGGCACCGCGATGCCCACAAAGGAGATAGGCCCGGCAAAGGCGGTAACGCAGGCGGCCAGCAGGCTGGAAAGCAGCACCAGCAGCCGGGAAAACCGCCGCACATCCACGCCCACGCTGCGGGCGTAGGCTTCGCCCATCTGGTAAGCTGCCATGGGCTTTGCAAGGCAGAAGGCCGCCGCCAGCGCGGGCAGCACCACCAGCGCTGCCGTGCGCACGTTGCCCCACGTCATGCCGGAAAAGCTGCCCTGCGACCAGTTGTGCAGGTTGACGATGCTGCTATCCTGCGCAAAGGCCACCACAAACTCGGTGATGGCAGAGCAGATGTAACCGATCATTACGCCGCAGATTACAAGGATGCTCATGCGCTGCACCCGGCGGGCAGCGGCCAGCACAAAGGCCATGGCTGCCATAGCGCCCGCAAAGGCCGCAAGGATGAGCACGGCAGAACTGGTCAGCTGGCCGTAGTTCAAAAACAGCACCATTACCAGCGCCACCGCCAGCTTTGCTCCGCTGGAAATGCCCATGACAAAGGGGCCGGCAATGGGGTTTGCGAAAAAGGTCTGCAGCAGGTAGCCTGCCGCAGAGAGCGCAGCGCCCAGTAACGCGGCCATCACCGCGCGGGGCAGGCGCAGCTGGGTGATAATGCCCACGCTCAGCGCGTCCTGCCCGCGTCCTGTCAGGGCAGCAAGCACGGCCTGCGGGGTAAGCGCAACGCTGCCCCAGAACAGGCTCACGGCAAACAGCACCGCCAGCAGCAGGGCAAGGCAGCAATAGGAAAAAACAAGGCGTTTGCGGCTGGTCATAAGCGGCTCCTCAGGTGATCTTGGTCAAAAAATGCAGGGTGTCGGGGCTGGTTGCTTCCCCGGTAAAAACGGCATGGAGATCCAGCATAAAATCTGCCAGTGCCATGCTCTGCTGGAAAAAGCTGGGCGTCGTGCACCAGATATCACCGCTTTGCACCGCCTTGCACTCTGCCAGCAACGCGCAGCGGGCAAGCAACTCTTCTTTTGTGGAGATGGTGCCCTCGATGGTGCCGTTATAAATGAGCACATCGGCGTCTTTGACGCCGGCGTAAAGGTCCTCCAGCGGGATATTCATGGTGGAAAGGCTGTTGCCGCTGTCGGCAAGGTCTGCAAAAACATATTCGCCCCCGGCCATGCCGATCATCTGCGCCACATAGTCTCCGCTTTTGCGCACAGTGGCAAGGCCGCTGGAAGTAATGGAGAAAAACGCGCAGCGTTTGCCGGTGGAGGGCTGCTCCAGCAGCGGTGCAATGCGCTGCGCCTGCTGCGCAAAAACCTCCTCGGCAAGGGCTTCTTTGCCCAGCAAGATACCGTACAGTTTGATCCATTCCATCCGTGCCAGCGGGCTGCTCTCGTAGCTGGAGCGCTCCACCAGCACCGGAATGCCGAACCGTTCCAGCTGCTCCTTTACCTCCGGGGTGTGGTAGATCATGGTGTTTTCCACCGCAAGGCCGCATTCTGCGGTCAGGATGCGTTCGTAGTCCGGGGCGCTGTACTTGCCCGCGTAGGCGATGCGCCCGGCCTGCATGGCCTGCTTTGCCTCGTCCAGATACCAGCCCTCGGCGCGGGTGCCGGAAAGGGCAATGCTGTCCAGCGCGTCCAGATGGAGGAACAAGTCCATGGCAGAGGTGGACACCAGATAGATGTTCTGCACCGGCTGCTGCAGCACGGTCACCCCGGCAGGCACGGTGCGCAGGGTGGCAGCGCCCTCCGGCCGGATAAGGAACTTTGCCTGTGCGTCCGGGATAGTCAGCAGGGTAGAGCCGTCCGCATAGCAGTCGGCGGTAAACTGGGTGGCGTAGTCCAGCGGGTAGGCATGGTCAAAAACCAGCTCGTCCGTATCGGCGGGTGCGGTGGGTGCGGCAGTGCAGCCGGCAAGCGCCAGCGCGGCGGCGGGCAGAGCCTTTAAAAATTGTGCGCGGGTCAGCTTCATGGAAGGTTACTCCAAGGTAAAGGTCAGGGTGTATTCGATCTCGTGGGGCTTGCTCATGGCAACAGTGTCGGCGGTAACAGTCAGCGGGGTGCCCAGAGCAGCTACCGGGATCTCAAAGGTGGAGTTGCCCTCGGTGTTGGTGGGCAGATACTTCTCGCCATCCACGATCATGTAGTCGTAGTTGGGGCTGCTCCACACGATGGTAGCAGTCATCTTGCCCTCAGCCACGGTCAGGGCAGCGGGGCTTTCCACGGTGGCGCGGCCGGAGCCGCCCTCCAGCACTACGGCAGCAGTATAAGTGCCGTCTGCGGGGATCTCGGCGGCCTGCTCGGTCTTGGGTTCAGCGTTGCGCACGCTGACGGTGTGGTCGTACCACTTGCCCTTAGTGCCAAGCAACGCCAGCTGGAAGTCGGTGTCCAGTGCTTCCACCGGGATATCGTAACCATACACTTCCTCGGTGGTGCCGTCTGCGTAGGTAACCGTGTCCACGGTGGGGATGAGCCATGCGGTCTTGTTGGCCTCGGCATCGGCGGCAAGGCCGGGGTAGAGGTTCACGATCTTTTTGGAGGCCAGACTGACGTGGAAGGTCATCATGCCGTTTTCCACGGTCAGGGTGCCCTTGCCGTTGCAGGCTTCGCTTGTGTGGAACATACTGCTGTCGGTTTCGAAATCAGCGGTATATACGCCGTCCGGCAGGGCAGCTTCGGCCACAGCAGAGGAAGCCACCACGGAGGAAGCCACCACGGAGGAAGCTGCCACAGAGCTTGTTGCAGCAGAGGAGGCGGGAGCAGCCCCGCCGCAGCCTGCCAGAGAAGCAGCCAGCACCACACCGGCCAGAGAAACGATGATAAACTGTTTGCAGCGCATAAATAAATACCTCAGTATCCTAAATTTTTGCCCGGCGTCTAAGCTGCCGGGGTAGGGGGCACGTTCTCCTCGTGCGGGGAATACGCCCATAAAAGAAGCCCTCTCCGTATGCTTGGCAGCGCCGGAGAGGGCTTCTGAATCCATTAGCCGTTCAGAAGATCCATAGCGGCCTTGGTATGTGCAATGTACAGCTGCTGAACATCCGCAATGCGGCCCAGACCGGAGATCTGGCAGTCCACACTCTCAAAGCAGCCTGCGGCGGTAAACTGGCTCAGCCAGCTGTCGGCATCCTCACCGGCCATATCGTTGTTGGCGTGGTCGCCTGCCACCACCATCAGCGGGCGCAGGATGACTTTGGTGTAACCGGCAGCCTTTACAGCCTCGATGACGGCCTCGCAGGAGGTGTCCTCAGGCTCGCCCTCCACCGTGCCGATGAACACGTTGTCGTAGCCCAGCGTCTGCATGGTGGTCTGCATCTGGCTGTAACTCACCTTGGCGGTGTGAGAGGTGCCGTGACCCATAAAGACGAAAGCGGTCTTATCGGCGGCGGCAGCAGCGGTGCTGTCGTAACCGGCTTCCTTCACAGCGGCAGCGGTAACAGCCTTGGCAACAGCTTCCTTATCTGCATTGATGACGGAAGCATCTGCGCCCACCTCGCCCAGCAGGGGCTCGGCCACAGCAACGCTCTCAAACTTGTCGCGGTACTGGTCCAGCATCTCGTTCATCTCGTCGTACTCTGCACCGTGCATCAGATGGGTGGGCTGCACGATCAGGTTCTTCACGCCGTTTGCCACAGCGCGGTCCAGCGCCTGCTGCATATTGTCGATCTTCTCGCCATCGCGTGCCTGCACATGGTTGATGATGATCTGTGCGGTAAAGGCGCGGCGCACGCTCCAGTCGGGGTAAGCGGCCTGCAAGGCGTCCTCAATGCCCTTGATATCGGCAGCGCGGCTGTCGTTGAAGGAGGTGCCGAAGGACACCACCAGCAGCTCGTTCTCACCGATCTCATCAGCGTTGCGGGCATCGTCCTTGGAGGCATCGCCGGTGTCGCGGCCAAAATAGTCGGGGTCGGCGTTCTCGCCCTCCACCAGCTCCTTCTGGGCATCGGTCAAAGCGTCCCATGCAGCCTTTGCGGCTTCGCACTGGACATCGGTGTCATCGGTGCGCTGCTGCACATAGATGGCGTCAATCAGGTCTGCCACGTTCTGTGCGGCCAGTGCGTCAGCGTCTGCGTCGGAAGCCTCGCTGCTGGCAGCAGAACTGGCAGCAACAGAGGAAGCAGTGCCGGAGGCGGCCCCGCCGCAGCCGGTCAGTACACCGGCGCACAGAGCCAGAGCGGTCAGAGCGGCCGCCGTTTTGCGGATGTTGCGTTTTTTCATCTTGTTTTCCTTTCCTGATGTGGGTAAAATACGGCACCGAACAGAAGGGTACAGGAAAGAGAATCGGCAAAAAACGGGGTCTTCTGCTTGCGAAATGGCAAAGCAAAAAGACCCCGTTTCCTACAGGCTTTTTGGTACAACCAATTCCTCGTGATCTGGGGCGGCAAAGCCCCGGTACCAACAGCGGGCAGGTTTCCTGACTGAAAGCTCAACGCCCGCTGTCGCCTTCCCAAGCCGGATGGCTCAGTGACTGGTGCAAAAGCACCCTGACAGTGGACTCCCTTATCACAGTGACGAGATCGTGCGGGATTGACACCCGCTTCCCTTTTAACGTTCCTGCCGCTGCTCGGTGGGGCAAAGTGACGGAACGCACCTGCTGTTTTCTGTTCAGTTCGTCAAAAAGTATAGCACAGCCCTATACAAAACGCAAGAAAAAACGGAGAAATGCTTGACCTTCCCCCTGCCGGAAGGTGTATACTTGGCTCGAAACTGAAAGCAAGGAGGCAGCCCATGTTAAAGATCGAGCATCTGACCAAAACCTACGGCGGCAAGCCCGCCGTGCAGGACCTTTGCCTGCACATCCGCCCGGGGGAGCTGTGTGCCTTTATCGGGCACAACGGCGCGGGCAAGACCACTACCTTAAAATGCTGCTGCGGTATTCAGCAATTTGATGCCGGAGAAATTTATGTGGACGGCATTTCGATGCGGGACGACCCGCTGGAATGCAAGCGCCGCTTGGCCTATCTGCCGGACGACCCGCAGCTTTACGATTATATGACCGGCATCCAGTACCTTGATTTTATCGCAGACATCTTCGGCGTAAGCACTGCACAGCGGGCGCAGCGCATCCGGCAGTACGGCGATGCTTTTGGCCTGACGCAGGATTTGGCGCAGTCCATCGGGGCATACTCCCACGGCATGAAGCAGAAGCTTGCCATTATTGCGGCGCTGCTGCACGAGCCGAAGCTGATTTTAATGGACGAGCCCTTTGTCGGGCTGGACCCGCTGGCTTCCCATCAACTCAAGACCCAGATGAAGGCCTTTTGTGCGCAAGGCGGGGCGATCTTTTTCTCCACCCATGTGCTGGAGGTGGCCGAAAAGCTTTGCGACAGGGTAGCTATTCTGCGTAAAGGTCAGCTGGTGCGCGAGGGTGCCATGGAGCAGGTGCGCGGCGACGATACGCTAGAGGAGGTCTTTCTGGAACTGGAGGATACGGGGGAAGCGCTATGATCCGTGCATTGCTCAAAAAACAGTTACTGGAACTGGGTGCGGTCTTTGTGCGCAGCAGCAAAACTGGCAAGCGGCGCTCCCGGGCAGGAGCATTCGGGTATGCATTGCTGTTTGCGGTGCTGATGCTGCTGGTTATGCTCAACTTTGGCTCTATGGCACTGCCGCTGGCAGTGACGCTGGTTCCGCAGGGGCTGGACTGGCTCTATTTTGTGCTGATGGAGCTTTCGGCGCTGACGGTCAGTGTGCTGGCCAGTGCCTTTACCAGCTACGGGCATTTGTTCCGCTGCCGGGATAACCAGCAGCTGCTGGCGCTGCCCATCCCGCCGGGCGCTATTTTTGCGGTGCGCTGCGGCGGGGTGTACCTGACCGGGCTTATTTATCTGCTGCTGGCGTGGGTGCCCTCTGTGGTCTGCTATGCGCTGGCGGCACCCCGCCCCGGCGGTGCCCTGCTGGCGGCGCTGCCGGTAGCACTGGCGCTGGCGGGAGTTTCCATGGTGCTGGCCGTTCTGCTGGGCTGGGCGGTGGCGCTGCTCAACCGCCGCGCCCGGCACAAAAGCCTTGTCACTGTGGTGGGTACGCTGCTCTTTCTGGCGGTCTATTATGCGGTATTCCAATGGGTGGGCAACGCGGTGGAGGCCCTTGCAGTGGATGCCGTACAGGCAGGCGCAACCGCCGGTCGTGCTGCTGCACCGCTGCATCTGCTGGGTCTGGCGGCAGTGGGCAACGTCCCGGCGCTGCTGCTATTGCTGGCGCTGGCTGCGGCCTGTATGGCGCTGTGCGGTAAGGCGCTGGCAAAGCCCTATCTGCGGCTTTTGACCCTTGAGCCGGGCAGAGCCAAAGCGGAATACCGCGCAAAGACGCAAAAAAAGCAGCCCCCGCGTCGGGCATTGCTGCGGCGGGAACTGCTGCATCTGGGCGCTTGCCCCATGTGGCTGCTCAACTGTGCACTGAGCAGCCTGCTGCTGCCGGTGCTGGGCGTGGCAGTGCTGTGGAAGGCTGCTGCTCTGCGCGCCTTTACCGCAGCTTACCCGCCGGAGAGCCTGCCTATGCTGGTGTGCGGGATGGTGTGCGCCATAGCCGCCATGAACTTTATCACAGCGCCGTCGGTGTCGCTGGAGGGGGGCACCCTCTGGCTGCTGCAAAGCCTGCCGGTTGCCCCGCAGCAGGTTCTGCGGGTAAAGATGGAGCTGCAATTGCTGCTCACGCTGCCGGGGGCGTGGTTTTGCGCCGGGTGCGCCATGGCGGCGCTGCGCATTCCGGCAGGGCAGGGGCTGCTGGTGCTTGCCGTGCTGGCAGCCTTTGTGTGGCTGACGGCGCAGCTTGGGCTTGCTTTGGGGCTGTGCCTGCCAAACCTCCACTGGGTAAGTGAGGCCGCCGTGGTCAAGCGGAGCGCCGCCAGTATGCTGGCGATGTTCGGCGGGTGGCTGCTGGCGGGCGGGGTGCTGTTTTTGCCCCTGACCTTACTGGACTACGCTGTGCCGCCGCTGGCCGCACAGACTGTTTGTCTGGCTGTGCTGCTGGGGCTGGATTTGCTGCTGCACCGCTGGCTGTGCACCCGCGGCGCAGCCCGGTTTGCCGCCCTGCACTGAAGTGGGAAAAACTTTATTAGAACAAAATCGAGCAGCCTGCGGGCTGCCCGATTTTGCATTTTCACGGGAGGGGTGTAACGGAAAACAGCAGGATGCAGTGCCTGTTTCCTGCGGAAACAGGCACTGCGGGAAGAACGATGTTTTTTGCAGTTACAGCGCATCCAGTACGGTGCGGGCGGCGCGGATATTTGCTTCGCTGGTCTGCCAAATCTCAAACTCGGAAAAGCCCGGCAGCCCCATGGGCACACCTTCCCGCCGGAAGGTCATGCGGCTGTCCAGCACCTGCTTGCCGGAAAGGTGGAACGCCCGGGCACCAGTCTGGGCGGCAAGGGCGGGGATGTTGGCAGCTGATACGCCTGCACCGACCAGAATCTCCACCTCCTGCCCGGCAGCTTCCACCAGCTGCCGCAGCAGGGCAGCGCCCTGCGGGGCGCTTGCGGCCTGTCCGCTGGTCAGGATGGTGGTAAGCCCCAGCTGCTTTGCGGCTTCCAGTGCGGCAAAGGGGTCACAACAGACATCAAAGGCACGGTGCAGGGTGCAGTCCACGGTGCGGTGTGCTTTTTCTGCCGCCTGCCGGGCTGCGGCATAGATGGGGCGCAGAGCGTCTGTGTCCAGCGCTCCCGCCGGGGTCAGCACGCCGGTCACGATGCCGTCCGCACCGGCGGCTACCAGCTCGGCGGCGCATTCGGCCATCTGTGCCAGCTCGTAGCGGTCGTAGCAGAAATCGCCAAAGCGGGGCCGCAGCAGTGCCCGCACCGGCAGGCCGGTCTCAGCCTTGACCTGACGCAGCAGGGCAGGGGAAGGAGTGGTGCCGCCGATGATCAGGTCGGCGCACAGCTCCAGCCGATCAGCGCCGCCGCGTTTTGCCGCCAGTGCGCTGGCGGTGCTGTCTACGCAAACTTCCAGAGTGCAGTGCATAGCGATACCTCCATCTACAAAAAACGATTTTGAATGGCCGCCGCGCTGCTTTGGCCATTTTCAGCGGAATGAATACTTTAATTTATCAATGGGAAAATCTGCAGATTTTCCCATTGATTTTTTCACAGGGGGGAGAGCAAAGGAAAAGTACTTTTGTTTGATGCTGTGCTCTAAAAAAGGCTGTTGCGCCATGATATGTGCAACAGCCTCGG
>ENA-USUK01002384-USUK01002384.1-human-gut-metagenome-genome-assembly--contig:-NODE-2384-length-12693-cov-8.881500_pt1 | contig 12693 bp, 9 predicted proteins | sample MGYA00250062_ERZ773400 | MGnify/ENA primary metagenome ERZ773400 (study PRJEB29103, sample SAMN06111961) | human gut metagenome | biome: human gut; feature: ankylosing spondylitis patient; material... | reverse complement strand
GTTCAACCGCACCGTATCTTTAAATGGTATATTTTAAACCAGTCAGAGATGACGCGGGCCCGGAAGTACCTGCTACGCAGAGTACTCCGGGCCATCCCCCTTTTTACAGACATTTTTACACATTTCTTCATTTTCCACGATCTTATTTCCACTACTTCTACTTCTCTTACGTTCCCTTTCCCAGGTTATTCCACCCTTGTATTTTTTTATTTAGAGTTTTATAATAAGGAAGTCGCCAGTTCTGGGAGGAGTGCGGTTTCGCCCGTATCGGAGGTGTCCGGTCTCACACTGATTATCCCGGGAACACGCTCCGGCTGGAGATAAAGAACTGCTGTAAAATGAATTTTTCACTTTATAGCAGTCTTTTTTATACCCATTTTCCTGTTATCCTGTATTTTTTTTAGTACATTTACATGAAAAACTTGTTTCTCACATGAGAAAATTTTGCTTGTAAAATGTCATATTATGTGAGAAAATGAACATAGGTGTGCCGTGATAATTTTAACAAAGGCATCCGGTTTAAACAAACGGACATGTCTGTTCCTACAGACACAACCAATCATACAAGTATCTTTGAAAGGAGTTTTAACACATGATTTATTCACAGGAAGTAGAAGAAATGTGCAAAGTTGCACAGGGCGTTCATCATGGCGCTGCTCCAATCCCAGAAGAAGCAAAATGGGTAAAATCAAAGGAGATCAAAGACATTTCCGGTCTGACACACGGTGTAGGCTGGTGTGCACCACAGCAGGGTGCCTGTAAGCTGACCCTGAACGTAAAAGAAGGTATCATCCAGGAGGCTCTGGTAGAGACCATCGGATGTTCAGGTATGACTCACTCCGCAGCTATGGCAGCTGAGATCCTTCCAGGTTTAACTGTTCTGGAAGCATTAAATACTGACCTTGTATGTGATGCGATCAATACCGCTATGAGAGAGCTGTTCTTACAGATCGTTTACGGAAGAACTCAGAGTGCATTCTCTGAAGACGGACTTCCTGTAGGTGCTGGTCTGGAAGACCTTGGAAAGGGACTGCGTTCTCAGGTTGGTACTATGTACGGAACTCTTAAGAAAGGTCCACGTTATCTGGAAATGGCAGAAGGCTATGTAACCGGTATTGCATTAGACGCTGATGATCAGATCATCGGATACCAGTTCGTAAACCTTGGCAAGATGACCGATTTCATCAAGAAGGGTGATGATCCTACTACTGCATGGGAAAAGGCTAAAGGACAGTACGGCCGTGTTGCTGACGCTGTTAAGATCGTTGACCCACGTAAAGAATGATGAGGACCAATTAGGAGGATTAAGAAGATGGCATTATTTGAATCATATGAGAGAAGAATTGATAAGATCAATTCTGTATTAAACAGCTATGGCATTGCTTCTATCGAAGAAGCTGAGAAGATCACAAAAGATGCAGGCCTGGACGTTTATGCTCAGGTTAAGAAGATCCAGCCTATTTGCTTCGAGAACGCTTGCTGGGCTTACACTGTAGGCGCTGCTATCGCTATCAAGAAGGGCTGCAAGAGAGCTGCTGACGCTGCTGCAGCAATCGGCGAAGGTCTTCAGGCATTCTGTATCCCAGGTTCTGTTGCTGACCAGCGTAAGGTTGGTTTAGGACATGGTAATCTGGGCAAGATGCTTCTGGAAGAAGATACTGACTGCTTCTGCTTCTTAGCAGGACATGAGTCTTTCGCAGCTGCTGAAGGTGCGATCGGTATCGCTGAAAAGGCTAACAAAGTTCGTCAGAAACCTCTGCGCGTTATCTTAAACGGTTTAGGAAAAGACGCTGCTCAGATCATCTCCCGTATCAACGGATTTACATATGTTGAAACTGAGATGAATTACTACACAGGCGAAGTAAAAGAACTGTGGAGAAAGTCCTACTCTGACGGCTTAAGAGCAAAAGTAAACTGCTACGGCGCTAACGACGTAACAGAAGGTGTTGCTATCATGTGGAAGGAAGGCGTTGACGTTTCCATCACCGGTAACTCCACCAACCCAACCAGATTCCAGCATCCTGTAGCTGGTACCTACAAGAAAGAATGCATCGAAAAAGGCAAGAAGTACTTCTCCGTAGCTTCCGGCGGCGGTACAGGACGTACTCTTCACCCAGACAACATGGCTGCAGGTCCTGCTTCCTACGGTATGACCGATACCATGGGACGTATGCACTCTGACGCACAGTTCGCTGGTTCCTCTTCCGTTCCTGCTCACGTAGAAATGATGGGTCTGATCGGTATGGGTAACAACCCTATGGTAGGCGCTACTGTTGCAGTTGCTGTTTCCATCGAGGAAGCTGCAAAGGCTGGCAAGTTCTAAGAAATGGCTTAAAATAAGGTTTTTAAAAGGGAAGCTGATGCAATGTCAGCTTCCCTTTTTCTATTCCTGTTATTTAGAATACGATCGGTGAAACCAGATTTCGCAGCACTGCCACAACGCTCCATCCCGCAATGGCACTGGTACTGGAATAAATATCCAGTTCTGCCTTTACTCCCGGGATCTGGACTGTAATCTTGTGGTCATCTCCCACCATTTCCGGAACACTGAAAATGCTCACAGGGATTTACAGGCAATGGTTACAGAGATAGAGAAGTTTGCTGGGACAATATTCGTAACAGTGGTATTCACCGAACCATGTCCGGAAGCCTACGGAAGAAAAGGAGGCGTTTACCATGACTTCCAGCTAATAACAGAGTGATTTATTTTGCTATAATCGCAATAAATTGCTATAACACATGTAATAAATTGCAATAATAAAACTTATAACTACCTTTGTAACAAAATATAGCATTTACAGCAATGGAAAAAGGACAGGAAAGCAAGCAAAAGAGGAAAACACCGCTTACCACCATAGCGATAAGCCAAGAGTACGCCCAAAAATTAGACGAGTATTTAAACGGTACGGGTATAACTCGCAAAGAATTTGTCGAGTTGTCCGTTGATTATTTCCAAAGAACTGGATTCGACCTTCGAGGTGAAGCATTTGACCTCTCCCCATTAGAAAAGGTTGCCGGGCGGCTGGAACAATCTGCAAAGATCATGGAACAGCACAACGAGGGAACAGAAGCGGTACGCCAGCTATTGCTAGCAGTCCGGGAACAGACCGCTAAACAGCTTCCGGCACCAGAACTGATTGCCCATGCTGCCGAAGAAAAAGCAAAGGCAGAAGCCAAAAACGAAGAACAAGAAAGGGAGATTACCCGGTTACGCTCTGAGAACTCTGCTTTGCTAGAATATAAGAAAAAGGCACATCGAGAACTGTGTCGGGTACGTGACGAACAAAAAATTTTCGGAAAAATACATGTAAAAACTGAGTTGTAATCAAACCTATTGATAATACTATGAAAAAACAATCTATATATTTTTTAGTTATCATCATTTTGTTAGTACAGACATCTTGCCAACAAAACAATGAGGAAGAAGACTTTTTTAATAATCAAATAACACTCTTAGAAAATAATCCTCGATTATATCTTTCTAAAATTGATTCAACCCAGGTCACTAATCTTAATAACTCAAAAGAAGCAACTCATTTCTTATTGGTTTCATTAGCAAATCACTATATAAATAATTATTACCCACATAAAGGGTTATTACAAAAAAGTATTCATATTTTCACAAAAAAGAAACTAATTCAACAACAACTTGAATCCCTTTTGTTTCTTGCCAAAACATACAAAAAAGAAAAAAACTTAAAAATGGAGGTGCAAGCTATAGAAAAAGCTATAGATATAGCAAGCCAAATAGAGGATAAAGAATGGCTATGTTGTTTATATGGCTATCTAGGAGATATGTATATCCGCAAATACAATATGTTGAAATTTATTAAATATCAAACATTAGCTAACCAGTGTATTGAAGATATTGCATTTAGGGATATGGATATATCAACTCAAGTACAAATGGCAAAAAGCTTTTTATATATAGGAAATCATAAAAAAGCCTATGAGTTATTGAATTTAATAGAAATTTCCATTGATAAAAACAATATTTATTATAATGAAATCAAATGCCTACAAGGTATTGCGTTATATAAGACTAAACAATGGACATTATGTATTGATAAATTACAGGAAGCTATAACATTAAAACAAACAGATGATTTTTTGTTTGTCTGCCATTCTATACTAACTTATTGCTATCACTCCATAAATGATTTAGCAAATGCTTATAAACATAGAAAATTAGCTATACAATATGACACAGACCCGGAAACTAATTTTGCTGAAATAGAATTTTATAAACTGTGTGCAGAATTTGCTAGAGAGAATAATAATACAGATAATCAAATTGATTGCCTGTATAAGGCAATAGAACGACATGAAATTCTTCTAAGAAATTTGAATGGAAGTTCTTTAGATGAAGCTATTCAAGCATATACCCACTTTTGTGATAAAAAAAATTATGAAAAGAAATTATCTACATACAAATATGCTGCTTTAAGTTCTCTTTTTATAGCAAGTATAGGGCTATTAATCTACATCAATAAAAAAAGAAAACAAGCTTACCAAATTGTGGCTCTTCACCAACAAATAGAAACATTGGAGGGATTAAATAATATAAAAGATGAAGCAAAGATGTTCATTTTACGTGATTTTGAAGTAGCCAAACAAATTGCGATGTTGAGATATACGCAAAAAGAACAAAGTGCTAAATTTATAAAAGAATTAAATAGATTCAATATTACACAAAATAATTCTTTACTAACTACGCAATGGGACAATTTTTATAAACATGTATAAAGAAGATTTCTCTGCAGCATGACAAAATGACTCATGGTAAATGGCATGACAACGATTGGATATTCGCTTCCCTGTGATTTGTGGATTGTCACTGCATAGGCAAGTGTCAGCTCATCCAGCTCCGTCACATCGTAGATTACTTCCCGTTCATCAAACAAAACCGTCAGTTCCCTCTCTTCCATATCTACTTTTGTGATGGTGCCGATATCCCCGTTAAATACTTCCTTGTCATAATCATTCCGTATCTGCATCACCTTATCTTTCAGACGGTACTGTGTCCCGCCTCTCCTCAAAAAAATCTTTGACGGATTCATGGCTTCCTGCAGCACCTGGTTCAGATTTACTGCTCCACATTCGCCTCTCTGCATCGGAGTCAGCACCTGAATGTCCTGCAATGGATCCACATGATAATATCTCGGCAGGTTCATCCTGCAATACTGAACGATGGTATCCACCACTTCCTGATTGCTCTGTTTAGTGGCAAAGAAAAAGTCTGAATCTTTTCCGCCTCTCATATCAATGCTTTCCCCTTTATTGATCCTGTGTGCATTCATAATGATCCTGCTCCCTTGTGCCTGACGGAAAATTCTGGTCAGACGTACAACGGGAACACATCCGGAATCAATAATATCCCTGAGAACATTGCCTGCCCCGACACTCGGAAGCTGATCAATATCTCCCACAAGAATAAGAGACATCTGTTCCGGCAACGCTTTTAAAAGATTGTACATCAACATAATGTCAATCATGGAACATTCGTCCAGAATCAGCACATCGCCTTCCAGCGGATGTTCTTCATTCTTCTGATAACCTTCCGGCGGTTTTGCTTCCAGCAGCCGGTGGAGCGTCTTTGCTTCCAGCCCTGTCGCTTCCGTCATCCGCTTGGCTGCCCGCCCTGTCGGTGCCGCCAGCAATATGTTCAATCCAAATGTCTGATATGCGGAAATGATGCCTCTGACAGTGGTGGTCTTACCTGTTCCTGGACCACCCGTGAGCACCATCACTTTGCAGGTCGCCGCCTGCCTGATGGCCTCCGCCTGTACCTCATCATACTCCATCTGCAGTTTCTGTTCAATCTTTCTGACATCTATGGAAAGCTCCTGATTGCAGGTCTTCTCCCTGGCAGCCATTAAGGATTTCCACAAAGGATCCTCCGCCGGAGCCTCCAATAACCGCTTCAGCTTTCCAGCCGTTCCCGTCTCCGCATAATAAAATGCCGGCAGATAGATTGCCTGTTCTTCTTCCGCGATCTTCTGTCCGAACAGATCCTGATCTGCCATCATCTGATCCAGCGTCATGATCACCGAAGACTCTTCCGCCTCCAGAAGTTCCGTCGCCCGGTCGATCAGCTGCTTCTTTCTGGCATAGACATGTCCTTCATCCGCCAGACTGCTCAGTGTATATAAGATTCCACTCCGTAATCGTACAAAGGCTTCTTTTTCAAATCCCAGCTTCTGTGCGATCCCATCTGCTGTCCGAAATCCAATGCCCCAGATATCATCCGCCAGCCGAAATGGATTTTCTTTCACCTTTTCAATACTTTCATTGCCATACTGTCGATAGATCTTTGCTGCATATGCAGTACTGACTCCATGATCCTGCAAAAACAGCATAACATTTTTAATCTCTTTTTGCTTCTGCCAGCTCTCTTTAATCTGCCGGATCCGCTTCTCGCCGATTCCTTCTACTTCCTTCAGACGGGAGATCTCGCATTCAATCACATCCAGTGTCTCCGTGCCAAACAGTCCTACGATCCGTTTGGCAAATTTCGGTCCAACACCCTTGATCAGACCAGATCCCAGATATTTTTCAATTCCATATATAGTTGCGGGGAGTGTCTCCTCCCAAGTCTCAGCCACAAACTGCCTGCCATACTTACTGTCCACCTTCCAGTTGCCATAGATCAGCAAGACAGATCCTACATTTACATCCAGAAGACTTCCGATGACCGTCACAAGATCCTTATGATTCTTGACCGCACATTTCAGAACTGTGTAACCGTTCTCAGGATTCTGGTAAGTGATCCGCTCCACCACCGCACGCAGTTTAAAAGTACTGCGTTTCCGGACTGCCGGTGCGGTGTTTTGTGCCTGTTCACTCGGTTCTGTTTTTGCCGAATCGACTCCTCTGTTATTTTCTTTATCTTTGCCCTGTTTTTTGTATACAGGATTTCCCATTTTCTCGAAAACCTGCTGGTTCATCCGGCAGTCATTTAATGCCCGATGTGCCCCTTCTGCCGAAATCCCGTAGTATTCTGCCAGATCCGTCAGCCTGTGATGCTCCAAATTCGGAAGCTCCCTTCTCGCCATCTGCAATGTATCAATATAATCATTTGCCAGCGACCGTTCAAAATACTTTTCCACATCACGATAAAGAAAATTCATGTCAAATCGGGCAATGTTATGTCCGACCAACACGAATCCTTCAATAAACTCCAGAAATTCTTCCAGAACCTGTTCAAAAAACGGTGCTTCCGCAACCATATCATCCGTAATGCCATTTACACGGCTGGCTCCGTAAGGAATCCTTTGTTTCGGATTCACCAGCGTACTGAACTCATCCGTAACCTTGCCGTGCTCCACCTTCACTGCAGAAATCTCAACCACTTCGTCCGTCTTAGGCGAAATCCCGGTCGTCTCCAGATCAAAGACCACATAATCCGCAACATAAGTGTTTAATAAATTTCCGCCCGCTTTTGCCATCATCCGCTCCTTTGTTATCTCATCGGACAGGAAGAACGAACCGTCGGTGCTTCCTCCCCGGAAATATAGCGTGCGTTAAACTCCATCGAAATCTCACGCAGCTCCTTTTTTCCATCAATATAATCCTGATACATCTCCACAATCCCGGAACTGCATCCATCACAGGAAGCATCAATATTGCCAAGAGATTCTGCCACGATCTGCTCACGTTCTTCCCTTGTCGTGTCCTTTATCAAATATTTTACCATCGTTATTCACTCCATTGTTGCGATTCTATATAGAAAAATGACCGCCCCATGCCTGAGAAACTAGAGCGATCATAAGCCTTTAACAATCAGGCGAACCGTCATCGGCAACACCTTTTATGCATTTATAATAGCATTTCTATTCTTTTATGTCAAATATATTTTTATATGTTCTCTTTTTATTATTCACAAACAATAGAAATGAATCTTGTGAAATCAGATAAAGTACTCGATATTTCTCTCTTCTTTCATCTGGAAGATCTCATACACTTTATCTCGCATCAGCAGGAAATCATCTGATGTACGGTCTCTGTCTTTCGGCAGTGTGACTTTCATGATGCTCTTGATCTTGCCCGGATTGGCTGACATGATCACGATGCGGTCTGCAAGGAAAATAGCTTCTTCGATATCATGTGTAACGAACACGACGGTTTTGTCTGTCTCATGTGCGATCTTCAGAACATCTTTCTGAAGTTTCATTCTGGTGATCGCATCCAGTGCCCCGAACGGCTCATCCATAAACAGGATTTCCGGCTCGACCGCCAGTGCTCTGGCGATCGCCACCCTCTGCTGCATACCGCCAGAAAGCTGTGCCGGACGTTTTTTAGCTGCTTCTTTTAAGCCAACCATTTCCAGGTAATGATCTGTGATCTTCTTTTTTTCTTCTTTGCCGAGTTTCTTTGTTTCCAGTCCAAGCTCTACATTTTTCTGCACGCTTCTCCATGGCAGGAGTCCATAGTTCTGAAAAATGGTGACATATTTCATGGACGGTTTTTCTACGGTCTGTCCGTCGATTTTGATCTCTCCGGATGAAGGTTTTAAAAACCCTGCCATCGCATTGAGCAATGTGGATTTTCCGCAGCCGGACGGTCCGAGCAGGCAGATAAATTCTCCTTTTTCCACCTGAAGGGAAACATCATTTAAAATGGTATGCTGTTCTTTGTTTTCCTCGAAGGAAATGCTCACATTTGATACGTCTATATACATTTCTCTACACTCCAAATCCAATTTTTGTGCTGATCGCTTTTTCTGCGAAACGTAACAAGCCATCTAAGATAAATCCGATCACTCCGATCGTGATCATAGTTGCCAGAAGTGCATCAAAACGCATGCAGTTTTTGCTGTCCATGATCAGAAATCCAAGTCCGGACTGTGCACCTACCATCTCTCCGGAAACCAGAAAAATCCAGGATGTTCCAAGTGCCAGGCGAAGTGCATTTGCAATCTGTGTAAAAATCGCCGGAAATACAATGCCAAATAATGTCTTTACTTTTCCAACTCCGAAGCTGTTGGCGATTTTATAATAAATCCCATCTACATGCTGTACCGCCGCCACAACGGAGAGCAGAATCGGGAAGAATCCGGCTATAAAGATGATCACGATCGCAGGCACATCACCGATTCCGAACCAGAATACGATAAACGGCAGGAATGCTACCGGTGCAATCGGACGGATGATCTGAAGGATCGGGTTGATAAACTGAAATACTTTCGGAAGGCTTCCGAGGATCAGTCCCAGCAGGATCGCAGATACGGCTGCAAGCACATAGCCGGTCGCAAAACGTAGCAGGCTGATCCGGATATGTCCCGGTAAGGTAACGTGGGAAGTACTTCCTTCCAGTCCCTGTGTAAACAATTTAACAAATTCCTCTCCGACTTTGACCGGAGACGGAAACAGTGTTGCATTTGCGTTTGTCACTGTGCAGGCGATCTGCCATACCAGAAGTACAACTACAAATGACACGATAACTCTGATACCTTTTTTCCACATAATATTGTTTCCTCGCTTTTTCTTTCAAGTCGAATTTCAAGACGCACCGTTCTTTTCTATACGCTATTTTAATCAGATTCGCTGCTTTCAGGCTGATATACGAAGTCTTCATAAGACGGCGGATTTTTGTTGATTCCGTACTTCTTCATTCGTTCTGTCAGCTGTTCGTAATCGGATTTTGTGATCTGCAGATTGTCATAATGAATCCACTGCATGGAAACTTCCAGCGTCTTTTCATTCTGTCCAAGATAAGCTTCTGCAAGTGTTTTTGCCGTTGTTTCGTCGAGCCTGTTTCCGGCCTCTTCGTATCCGGCAACCAGTTTATCAACGGCTTCCTTGTTTTTTTCAAGAAAGCTTCCATTCATAACGAGGGCACAGCAGATGGAATTCTGCCACAGCTGTGTGGAATCATAAAGCACATGGCCGTAATCCTGCACCACTGCCTGTGCTCCGAACGGTTCTGCAACGCAATATCCATCAATTGCACCGCTTGCCAAGGAAGACGGCATTTCTGCCGGTGCAAGCTGGACAACCTTTACATCGTCAATCGACATTCCCGCATCAGAAAGCATATCGTTCAGTAAAATATTGTGGGAAGACTGTTTAGATGGAATGGCAAAGGTTTTGCCTTTCAGATCTTCTACTTTTGTGATGTCATTGGAAACGATCACCACATTTCCATCTTTATGTCCCAGTGCCACTGCTTTGAGATCCAGCCCGTTACTGACGGCTGCCATCGCAAGTTCTGCCAGCACGGACGCTCCGTTGATCCTTCCGGAATTTAATGCATCCATCAGATCGGTCCAGGAACTGAATTTCTGAAGCTGTATCTGCAGAGTGCTGTTTTCGTCTGCATCAAGCAATTCTTTTTCTTTAAAGACAGCCAGTGCATGTGTGATCGGAAGGTAGCCGATCGTGATGATCTGCTTCTTTCCGTCTGCGGTATATTTTGCCTCAGATCTGCCGCATCCTGAGGACAAAACTGTCAGAAGCGTCAGGACAAGCAGCATGCACAGGCTTTTTCTGATTTTATATTTTCTCATAAGTACTCCTATGTCTGTTTTCGGGCAGCTATTTAACTCAAACGCTCATGGCATTTTTTAAAAATGTCATCTGGATTTTTCTGTACTTTATCGTTTCGCAATTTTTGATCAGATTCCAAGCTGTCTGCGTTTTTCTTTCATATCAGCTACCATTTTCTCGCCGAGTGATACCGGATCCACATCTACCACCATGGAAGAATGCAGCGTTTCTTTTGTTCCTTCTTTCAAAAATTCGATGACTTTTGAAGAACCATGGATCGGTGCTTCCACACAGTGGTAAGAACTGATTCCGTTCAGGCGGAAGCCAAGTGCCGCATCAATTCCTTTTTCATTTGACCACTCCGGTGATGCAAAAGCGAACGGCATTTCGTACATTGCTTTTCCGAATGCATTTGCAATACCTGCAAAGATTCCGGATGATCTGGTGTTGTCGATACATTCTCCGACATGCCATACCGGAGGCATATCCGGTTTGAGAAATTCTCTTAATCCTTCTCCTGCCTTGCTGTAAGCAAACTCGGAAGTCTGGCAATAACCCATTTTCATCAGCGGGAAGGATGCACATCCGTTTGTGATAATCAGAACGTTATTTTTCAGAAGTACATCACAGACATCAAGGATCGCTTTTTCGTAGAGTACTTTCGGATTGTTGCATCCGACCATATTTACCACACCAAGGATTTTGCCCTCTCGGATTGCATCCGCAATCGGCTCCAGACTGCCGTATTTTTTGCACAGATATTCTACAGAAAATCCAACTTCTGCCTCTACTTCATATTTCGGAATAAATACCGGCACACCTTTTCGTGCCTCAAAACTTTCGATTGCACGCTCTACGATGCGTTCTGCAATCTTTTTTGTCTCCGCGATATTCGAATGATGATGGTCGTATCCGATATGTTCTGCTCCCGGAAGTCTCGCAGAATCGTGTGTCGTGACAACCGTTGTCTTGAAACATTTTGCAACATCCATGATCGCCGGATAAACTTCCTGCACATCTGCTACCCAAAGATCCAGTGCTCCGGTTCCAAGCACCAGTTCTGCACTGACTGCATTGGACAGTGGGATAACGCCCTCATAACGGTACATAGAAGAAAGTCCGGAACAGCAGATGCCGTAAAACTGAATGCCCTTTGCTCCTTTTTCTTTCGCAAGTTTCTGAAATTTCTCGCTCTGTCCAGCCTTTACGATCTCTTTTACCAGAATCGGCAGATGTCCGTGAACTGCGATATTTACATAGCCTTTTTTCAATGCTCCGACGTTTACCTTGGAAGTCACACGGTCACCGACTCCAAGCAGTGCATCGGTTGCGATCGATGTAGAAACAACACCGCTGAATGTAAAGGCAAGTCCACAGCGAAGAAACTGTTTCATCACGCTCTCCCAGTCTCCGTCCGTCGCACAGCCTGTTTTGTGGTAAGCTTCAAACACTTCGTGATAAGCACTAATCGGCAGAATATCCATATCTTTCCATACTTTCTGACGCTCCGGTGCTGCACAGGCAGTGATCACTTTGTATTCATCCGGCTCTGTTCTCGATAAATCTGCAAGAAGTGCATCTGCCAGGTCAATCGCGATATTTTTGATCTGTCTGTGTTTTGTTTTGATGCCAAATGCCTTTGCCATTGCAATGACTTTGTATTCTCCGATGATCGGAATATCCAGTTTGCCCTGAGCTGCCCATTTCAGCATCAGGATCAGTTCTCTTGCATGCATGCCATGCTGTGCTGCACCGGCTGCCGCACCGCGAAGCAGATTTCTCGCAACGATCAGATCTGCATCTGCACCACAGACACCTCTCGGAGATTTCGAAGTGATACGGCATGGACCCATGTTACAGATACGGCAGCAAGTACCGCTCAGTCCAAAACTGCACTGTGGCTGTTGTTTGTCAAAACGGTCAAATGCCGTATCATATCCAAGCTGCTCCATACGCAGCATCATTTCTTTGACTGCCGGGTCCGGCACATTGTCCAGCACATCCTGCTTTGTCGGAAATGTTTTGCGATAAGCTGCAACCGCCTTCATGTAATCTTCCGTGAAAACCTCCTCGTGGCTGTGTTCATACTCGGTTCCGTTTTCATCTACATGTTTGTGTGTATGGCCGCTGTTTGGGGAATTTTTTAATAAGGTCTTAGAGATTTGGTAAGTGGTTATTAATAAAAATAAATTTAGGGAGCAAGCAT
>ENA-USUK01002379-USUK01002379.1-human-gut-metagenome-genome-assembly--contig:-NODE-2379-length-12704-cov-36.693514_pt1 | contig 12704 bp, 8 predicted proteins | sample MGYA00250062_ERZ773400 | MGnify/ENA primary metagenome ERZ773400 (study PRJEB29103, sample SAMN06111961) | human gut metagenome | biome: human gut; feature: ankylosing spondylitis patient; material... | reverse complement strand
GAGTAAAGGATGCGGAATGCATCAATCTTTTCGATGAACATCTGAGCAGTGGAAATCATTCCGAAGAGCATCAGACTTTTGCCTGTGAAAAGGTCTTTTTGGATTTGCTGATTCCTACACCGGAAACAGCACCGTAGGAACGGGAAGAACCATCTCCTAAGGTAGCGCTGATATCGTCTTCACGGATCAGTTCAATATCACGGATATTGACCTTGGAACGCAGGATACCCATCTGTACAAACAGGTTTCCGGTGCTGTCTGGAAGGGAACTGACAGTACCTTTTAAGTTCATGGAAAGGACTTTTACGCCGTCACCGATCTTTAACTTCTTGGCAGAAACAGGCTGGCTTGGACCTTTGGCCTTTACTGCCAGTTTGTCGTCTGTTTTCTTTAACTGCTCACGCAGTTTGGTCCTCTGGGCCTCTAATTCTTTGTTAATGCCGGAGTCAGCAGCCAGTTTGTTGATCTGGCGGATGGTCTGGTCGGCAGTCTCTTTTGCTTCACGAAGGATGCGCTGTGCCTCTTCTGTTGCATTGCGGATCACCTTGTCCTTGCGCTCATCCAGATGCTCTTCCTTGCGGGTGAGGCGGGATTTTAACTGGGCGATCTCCTCTTTATAGGAACGGATCTCTTCCTGTTCTTTTTCAATGGTTACACGGCTGTTTTCCAGGCTGGTAAGCAGGTCCTCAAAGGACTCATCTTTTGCTTCCAGATGGTTCTTTGCATCTTCAATAATGTAGTCCGGCAGTCCAAGTTTTTTGGAAATAGCAAACGCATTACTCTTTCCCGGAACACCGATCAGCAGGCGGTAGGTCGGCTGCAGTGTTTCTACGTTAAACTCGCAGCATGCATTTTCCACGCCCGGGGTAGTAAGTGCAAATACCTTTAATTCGCTGTAATGGGTGGTTGCCATGGTACGGCATTTCATATTGTGTAAAAATGACAGCATGGCAATGGCAAGGGCAGCACCTTCTGTTGGGTCGGTACCGGCTCCCAGCTCATCGAAAAGGCAGAGGGAACGGGAGTCTGCTTCCTCTAAAATACGTACCGTATTGGTCATGTGGGCGGAGAAAGTACTTAAACTCTGCTCAATGCTCTGAAAATCTAATAAGCCAGGAAAACGCCAATAACCGCCATATCTTTGTTGATATTTGGAAAGACGTTCGTTATCGTTACTAAATATGGTCTCTGCGATATCTAAATCTTGTATGTCGTCTATTTCATACCATTTTTCATTATTGAGAATTAAAGCTTTAAGATTACAATTATCAAGAATAGTTATGACTCTTAATACTTGTTCATAATATTCATTATTTCCTAAAGCATGAATATAGGCTTCTAGGAAAGGAATGTATTGGTTGCGTGCAAATTCTTTACTGAATTTGTAAATATTAACCGTTTTGTAATAGAGGGCTATATCTTCATACCGGAATGCTTTTTTTGGAATAAAATTAATGATATTATTTTCATTATCTATTCTAACCATTGTTCCGTCCATCCAGCTTTCATATTTTGCAACAACTGCCACATTAGGGTAAGATGATTGCTCAAGAAGAGTAAAAATTGAATCTTCAAAAATTAAATCAGATTCAATAAGAATCGTATCATCTTCTAGAAGTTTTTCCTTAGCTAAATAGAGTGAGTAAATATTATTAGTTTTATTATAAATAGGGTTCTCGATGTATTCAATTTCTATTGTTTTGTACGAGTATCCTAAATAGTTTTTTAATTTTTCTCCCTCATAACCTATAACAATAATAATTTTGTTTAAGGAAAGTTTGGAAAGTTGTTCTAACAAACGGTTGATAAGTGAGATCCCGTTTATTTTTACCATGCATTTGGTGTTATTTTTAGTCAGTTCTCCAAGCCTTTTTCCCATTCCTGCTGCCAATATTACTGCTTGCATAAAGAATTTTTTAGTAGATGATTATTAATGAATATTATTAGGCACGCTTCGCCGTTACCTGTCCCACACCCATTCATCCCAAACAGACAAAAATAGGTATGCAAGGTAAGCGTCAACGTTTATTTATCTTACAAAAATACCCCATTTCACCGAAAAGTCAAAAAGAAATCCCGACAAAATGAGTTTCTAGCCAGTTTTAGTAAACAAATGAACAGGATTGACAAATACTGCATCGCATTTTCTTGTTTTTTCATCAATTTTTTACACCTCTTGAAAAACGCCTTTGCGTTCGGATTCAAACGCAAGTGCGTTTTACTTAAAACACAAGTACGTTTTGAATCAAACGCAAGTACGTTTTAGTTGAAACGCAAGGGCGTTTTCCGGAGGCTTCCGGAGAGGGGTGAAGGAAGAAAATTTTGACGGGTTGTCGGGGTTGGCAGGCATTTTTATAAAGTATATATACGCGGGGTGTGGAAAAATATAACGCTTATATTTTTCCACACCTGTATATAGAAAGTTTGAAAAACCGGTGCCAACCCCGACAACCCGTCAAGCGGCGGCCCGGAAGTGTCACGGTTTCGGAACCCGTTCCTGTGGGGGAGGATACAGCCATGTAGATTTGCGTTTTTCTGTCTGGCATCATTTCTATGGTGTCATTTCTTGTGTTTCCCGATGTGATTCATGAGAATTTTTGTAAATTTGCAATAAAACTATGTCTATGAAATATGATGTGAAGGAAAAATTGGAATGGACGGTTATTTTTCTATTTGAGTTTGGACATAAATATGGGCTGACGATGAAACAGGCCTTTAATTATTTGAGTAGATTTAAAGGTATTGATTTTATTGATAGGCATTATGATTATGTGCATACGCAGTCGTTTACATCGATGGTGGATGATATTGCGGAATATTGCCGTCGACAAGGAGGAGAGTTGGTATGAAATTATATCATGGTACGAATAAGGAGTTTGATAGAATTGATTTGTTGAAATCGAAACCCAATAAAGATTCTGGACGGGGTTTTTATCTTTCAGCTGATTATTATCAAGCGCTTAATATGGCAAATGTAAAGGTTGAGCAATTAGGCTGTGGCTCACCTGTGGTATTAACTTATGAAGTTGAGGAGGTTTGGGAAGGATTGAATGTGCTTAGGTTTGAAGAATATTCAGAAGAATGGGCGAAGTTTATTCTTCTGAATAGAAATAACCCTACAAGTCATCCTGTGCATGGATATGATATTGTGATAGGCCCAATAGCGGATGACCGTGTGGGGGTTCAGCTATGGCGGTATGAAAATCATTCTATTGATTTGCCGACTTTGGTCAGGAATTTGAAATATATGAAAGGTATTACTATACAATACTTTTTTGGTACGGAGCGTGCGATAAGATTATTACAGAGGGTATGAATGAGAAAACAGAAATGATGGCAGACATGATAAAGAAACTTGCGTGTCTTCTGATAGAACAAAATGATAAACTGACATTGGAACAGGCTCTTGCAACTGTTTTTAATTCTGAAATTTATGGCAAGGTAATGAATGAGCGGACTTCTTTTTATACTCAAAGTCCGAGGTATGTTTTTTCTTTTTTGGATGAGGAATTAAAAAGGGGGAAACTTGGCTAGTAAAACACATAAAGCTACATGGAAGATTTTTTATCGACGGCGGTCAATGTAACTGCCAACCGAGGCAATAGTTTGATTAACAGAAAGATGATTCTTCGCATCTTGGGTATCCTGCTCTTTATGGAGGCAATGATGTTTCTGGCATGTGCAGGTGTTTCCTTGTGCTATGGGGAGGAAGACTATATTTATTTTATTTACACGACATTGATTAATATGGCCGTGGGAAGCGGACTGATTCTGTTGGGAAGAGGAGCTGAAAACCGGGTGACACGACGCGACGGGTATTGCATCGTGGCGTTCACGTGGCTGCTTTTCACAGGTTTCGGTATGCTGCCTTTTTATATAAGCGGGAGTATTCCGTCAGTGACCGACGCGTTTTTTGAAACCATGTCGGGTTTTACCACTACGGGAGCCACCATTCTGGATGATATTGAAGCACTTTCGCACGGCATGCTGTTCTGGCGAAGCTTCTCGCAGTGGATTGGAGGATTGGGAATCGTGTTCTTTACGATTGCCGTACTGCCTATCTTCGGAGTGGGCAATCAGGTGCTTTTCTCGGCAGAGGCTACGGGGGTGACGCATGACAAGATTCATCCGAAAATCAGCGTCATGGCACAATGTCTGTGGACGGTATATCTCGTGCTGACTGTGGCAGAAATTGTACTGCTGCTGATTGGTGGCATGGATTTGTTTGATGCCGCATGTCATGCTTTTTCTACGACGGCTACCGGAGGGTATTCTACCAAGCAGGCCAGTGTGGCTTACTGGAATTCTCCTTTTATAGAATATGTGATTGCTATCTTTATGATTCTGTCGGGTATCAACTTCTCGCTGTATTTCATGTGTATGAAGGGGCGTTGCGGACAGTTGTTTAAGGATGGAGAGCTCCGGCTGTATCTCATTTCCATCGGAGCGGTGACACTGATAATTACCGGGGCCTTGTACTGGTATAATAATTATGGATTGGAGGAGGCTTTCCGGAAATCGCTTTTCCAGGTGGCGTCCATTCATACGTCGTGCGGCTTTGCTACAGACGATTATAATATGTGGCCTCCTTTCACGTGGCTGCTGCTTATTTATACGATGGTGGCAGGAGGCTGTGCCGGTTCTACGGCGGGTGGTGTCAAGAATGTGCGTCTGCTGCTTTTGTTGCGCAACGTGAAAAATGAGTTTCACCGGCTGATGCATCCCAGAGCGGTATTGCCGGTAAAGATGAACCGGATGGCGGTGTCACAGCGTACGCTTGCCACGGTGATGACGTTTGTGTTCTTTTATTTTGTCTGTATCTTTTTATGCTGGCTGGCGCTGATGTGCATGGGCATCGGACTGGAAGAATCTTTCGGACTATCTGTATCAAGTATCGGTAACGTGGGGCCGGGACTGGGTGCCTTCGGACCAGCATTTTCATGGAGTGCGCTTCCTGACCTGGCGAAGTGGCTGTTGTCGTTTATGATGCTGATAGGGCGTCTGGAGCTCTTCGGTGTACTACTGCTGCTGACTCCGAGTTTTTGGGATAGACGATGAGAAAGAGATAGATTATGATAACATGTATATGTCTCTAAAAAAGTTTTCTATATCTTTTATAGAGAAGGTATTTTTGTCTAATTCTGTTTTTCTAAGCATTAGGTATGCGCTATTGCGTTCGTCGGTGTGGTGTTCAAATGTTTTATTCCTTTACAAGTTGGCGCTTTCCGCATAATAAATACGGAACCATAATAAGGAGGTAGGATTTTCATTAGGGAACGAGGTAAGAATAGACCTGTATTCTGTATTTGGCGTGTTCTTTTTTAGTAACCTTTTTAAAGTTTACCTTTACAGAATCAGGCTTTGTAATTTGTTTCTTTGCTTTTGTATCTGTAGACTTTCCCATATTATTTATCTTTTTTGCAAAGATAACGTTATTGCATATTCAATGCAAGGATAAAACATTTTTTATAATACAGAAAAAAGGACCACTACCCACAGGTAATAATCCTTTTCTTTATTTGTAACTCAGCCTGTTAGTCGATAAACCGGCGGGTGAGCTGCTCAAATTCATCGATGCGGCGGTCGCGCAGGAAGGGCCACCAGCGGCGGACATTTTCACTGCGATTCATGTCGATTTCTACCACCATGTTTTCTTCTTTCAGGTTGCTGGCCTGGGCGATGATTTCGCCTTGCGGACCGGCTACGAAGCTGTTACCCCAGAATTGGATACCGTTGGTCTGGCCGGAAGGGTCGGGTTCAAGACCTACACGGTTTACGGCGATAACGGGCAGACCGTTGGCTACGGCGTGACCGCGCTGTACGGTTACCCATGCCCCCAGCTGGCGCATCTTTTCTTCCTGAGTGTCGGTGCTTTCCCAGCCGATGGCAGTAGGGTAAATCAACAGTTCAGCACCTTTCAGGGCCATGATGCGGGCTCCTTCCGGATACCACTGGTCCCAGCAAACCTGCACGCCGAGCTTACCGATGGAGGTCTGAATGGGTTCGAATCCTAAGTCGCCGGGAGTGAAATAGAACTTCTCGTAGTAAGCAGGGTCATCTGGAATGTGCATCTTACGGTACTTTCCGGCGATGCTTCCGTCAGTGTCGAATACCACGGCAGTGTTGTGATACAATCCGGCCGCACGGCGTTCGAACAGCGAAGTGACCAGCACGATGTGGTAGGCGGCGGCTATCTCACTGTAGAAGCCGGTAGAAGGACCGGGAATGGGTTCGGCCAGGTCGAACAGATTGGTATCCTCTGTCTGGCAGAAATAAGGAGTGTTATGGAGTTCCTGAAGAACTACTAACTGCGCACCGGCCTGTGCCACGGAGGCGATGTTGCGGTGCAGCTTTTCAAGATTCAGTTTGAGGTCGTTCGTACAAGCCTGTTGTACGATACCGACACGGATAGTTCGTTTCATTGTGCTATTTGGTTTTTTACAGATTCAGGATATTGCATGGTGACGCAGTGGAGAGAACCATGCTGCTTGATAAGCGCACGGCAATCCACGCCTACGATTTCACGTCCGGGGAAGGCCTCAGCCAGTACCTGTGCGGCACGGGCATCGTTTTCCGGTTGGGCGTAGGTAGGGTAGAGCACAGCCTCGTTCATAATCAGGAAGTTGGCGTAGGTGGCCGGAAGACGTTCGCCGTCTTCGTCATAGATGGCTTCGGGCATGGGCAGCGGAAGCAGACGGTAGGGGTCTCCGTCGAGGGTACGGAAGGTCTTGAGCTGGTCTTCCATGGAGCGGAGGGCACCGTAGTGCTCGTCGTTCTTGTCCAGGCACTGCACGTAAGTAATGGTGTGGTCGGGACAGAGACGGGCCAGGGTGTCTACGTGGCTGTCTGTGTCGTCACCGGCCAGGTAGCCGTAGTCCAGCCAGAGCACCTGACGCAGGTTGAAGCGTTCCATCAGGTAGGCTTCGATGTCTTTGCGCGAGAGGGTGTCATTGCGGTTGGGAGCCAACAGGCAGGGGGAGGTGGTGAGCAAAGTACCTTCTCCGTCGCTTTCAATGGAACCGCCTTCAAGCACGAAGTTGCGGCAGTTGATGTAGTCGCCGTTAAGTACACCGGTCTTGAACAGATGACTGTTGATGAGGTTATCCTTATGAGCAGCAAACTTCATCCCCCAGCCGTTGAAGCAGAAGTCGAGCAACTGTGGGTCGGAGTGTTTTTCCAGCAGGGTGATAAAAGCGTGGTCACGGGCCCAGGTGTCGTTTGTTGGGCATTTCACAAAAGTAATCTGGTCACGATAGGGGAAGTCGGCCAGGGCTGCCGGAAATTCGGGAGCCACGAGCAACAGGGGCTGGCGGCTGGCTATTTCGGTAGCAAGGCGGACAAAGCAGGTCTCTACTTCATCGAGCATATAGGCCCAGTCGGTATCGGCATGAGGCCAGGTAAGCTGTATGTAACTTTGTTTGTGCCATTCGGCGGGTAGGTAATAGGTCTTTTCCATATTCTTGTATAATTATTTTTCGTTTGATTCTCTTTTTTCTCTGGCGGCAGGAAGGGCTTCCTGCGGAAGGTATTTCTGGTCTTCTTTTTCTTTCTGTTTGCTGCTGCGGTTTTTCCGGCGGCGGAGGAACCAGTCGACGAGTTCTTTCCAGTTCATGAAGTCTTTCTTGTACATGATACCAATGCCCTGAGTGGTAAGGGTGGACTTCGTGAAGTAGCGGTCGTTGGTCTGGTTGTATCCGCGCAGACGGAATTCTCCGTTCTTGGTGAGCAGCCAGATGGCTTCGAAGTCACCCACAAAGTTTGTATTACGCATGGTGTTTTCGCGGTAACCGAAGTTTCCGTTGATTATCAGTCGGTTGTTCAGTAAGCGTCCGGACAGGATGGCTTCGGCTTCTACATCGCTCCAGCCTTTTTCTCCGGTGGTGAGGTTGGTACCTACGTTCCAGTTCTGGTTGTCGATGACTTGCGAAAGCATGTTGTTCAACTGGCCCGATAGGGTGCTGAAGGCCAATGAGCTGGTTGCATCGGTCTGCCCGGTGTTATTGGCATAGTCATAGGTATAGAACTTGCCGACTCCCAGTAGATAGATAATCTGCGTGTTCATCTGCTCTTCAGTGCTGGTAAGACTGCGTACCAGTTCGCGGTCTTCCTCGCTTACGGTGGGCAGTTCAAGCCCGAAGGTCAGGTTGGGAGACGTGAGGTTACCGCTCAGGTTCAACAGACAGTTTACCCGCACGTTTCCACGTGAAGAGGAAGCGTCGGCTATCAGGTCGTTCAGTGAAGCGGAGTTCACCGTATAGACGGCCTGCACGTTCAGGTTGGCGGCTTTAGGGTCGCCGTTGAAGGATACCACACCTCCGGGCTGCAGGGTGAAGTCTTTTCGGATGACGTTCTGCATACTCATCTTGTAGATTCCTTCAGTAATGTTGTAGTTACCGAACATCTGGAAGTTGCCCTGATTAAAGAAGTTGATGCGCAGGTTGCCGGTTCCGTAGGCAGAAATATAGTCTCCGGCCGAAGGGTCCATGATGATTTTCATGTTGGCACGTTCGGCAGGTTCTATCTGCAGATTGATGTGGATGGCGGTAGGTGTATCATCGTCGTCCTGCTTGTCGGGCTGGTTGAGCGGGTGGTACACTTCGGCCTTGACCGCAGCTTGTTTGCGGCGTGGAGTACGGTCTACGAAGGTGATGAAGCCGGAGTTGGTAGCCTCGGCTGCTGTTCCTAATACGTAGACAAATTCGGTCTGGTTGTCGGCACGGACTTCTCCGTCAACGTTCAGCTGTCCGTCGCCTCCCCGGAGAAATACGTTTCCGGTGGCATAGATATGACCGTAGAAGGGGAATTCCGGAGTTTCCTTTTCAGAGTGGAATACCAGCATGCGGTCGGTATTGAAGCGGAACTGGTAGCTCAGGTTTTTTAATTTGGTATGCCGTAACTCACCGTTAGCCAGTCCGGTATGTCCTTCAGTGTCCTGCAAGCGCACGTTCTGGAAACGGAACAAGCCGGAAGCGATGTGTACGGAATCGGCCGAGGCCAGGAAAGTAGCATTCAGAATGTTGACCTTCATCTGCATCTGTGCCTTGACTTTCCCTTCCAAATCAAGCTGGGAGAAGGGGCCGAACAGACGCACGTCGCCATGTACGCTTCCGTTGACATTGCTGAATATATTTTCCACGAATGGTTGCAGGAAGGAGAGAGGGGTTCCTCCGGCCTGGATATGGAGGTCGAGGCCCTTCATCTTGGGCGATACGTAGCCGATGACCCGTGTGGTGCAGGCACTGTCGCGGCGGATGTCAGCATTGAGGCGAACGCCCCCCAACTCTTTGTCCCATGAGCCGAGGATGTCGGCGCGTCCTAGCAGGGCATGATTGAGGGAGAAATCTTTCACATCGAGACGGGCTTCCATCACCGGGTCCTCAAGCACGTGGCGCAGGTGGACTTTCCCGCTGATGCCTCCGTCGAAGCGTACGGAATGAAACTGAATCATGTCCATGATGTAGAGCAGGTTGATGTTCTTCAAGTCTACCAGACAGGAGTCAGCTTCTGTTTTTCCCAGTCGTCCGTTGATTTTCAAGTGCTGGTCGCGGTGCTCAAACAGGAAGTCGTGTATTTCGATGCTGTCTTTTGCGATGTCTACAGTAGCCGGATGGATGTTCCAGGTGGTGTCATTCAGAATGACCTGGCTGGGCTGGATATCTACACGGGTGTGGAGTACCCTCTTCAGGCTGTCCTGACGGAAAGAAGCGATGGCGTCAATCTTGCCGCTATAGGTGAGCTGGGTGTTGTTGCCCCAGTAAATGGTGCTGTGCAGTTTGTCGTCTTTGGCACGCGTGATGAGGGAGAAATTGAACATGGCTCCTTTTTTCATCAAGGTGCCGGCGCGTAACTGGCACTGCAGTTCATCGGAACGGCTTTCACACAACAGGGTGCCCGATTCGTAGTATTTCCCTTTATATGTGAATTGAGGAATCGAGCCGTTGATGCGCATCTGCGAAAGACTGTCGTTAAGCTGCCCGGAGAATGTAGCCGGCATCTGCAACTCGAACGGAATGTTCAAAACCTTTGAAAGAAATTCGCTGTTTTCCATGCGGAACTGGAACCGGAACTGGTTGTTCAGCTCTGCGGGTTTCTTTCTTCCTTTTTTCGGCTTCTCCTCAGGGAACAGGGATGGAAGATGCTTCCGGATCACTTTCTCCATGCTCTTCAGCAGGGTGTGGTAGGCATATTGTCCTTGTATGGTTCCGGTCAGGAATGGGGAGTCAATGCGTATTTCCTTCTGCTTGTCTTGTGAGGTAAGCTGTGTCGCATCAATCTGCAGGCGGGGAAGGAAATAGTTTTCTTCTTCGTTGGGCGTGCGAACTGAAAGACTGTCGAGGCTGATTTTTCCCTGGACATCGTCAATGGAATGTCCTGAAAAGTCTGCCGTCAGGTTCAATGATACGTCGGTATCTTCGTATTTTTTCGTCAGCTGAAGTTTATGGGGACGAAAATCACGTACTTTTACCCGCAGGTTGAAGTCAGGTACGGCCTGTTGGGTCACGAAATTCCCGTCTACGCTGATTTTACCATTTTCATCGTCGAGTGACAGATGGCCGTTGAAACCGCCCGGCTTGAAATTTCCGTTCAGTGCGATGTGCTGGTATTGGTAGTCATTGTACTCTAAAGAAGAGATTTCTCCTTTGATATGCGATTCTGGCTGATGGTTTCGGTATTGCAGCCCGTTCAGTTCCAGGTCAAAAGAGGTTTTACCCAGTTCTTTTTTCGCCAGCAGTTTGCCAAGCTCAAAATTATGGGTGGAAACTTTTCCGGAATAACTTTTTTGCTGGGTCAGGGTGTCGGTGTGCATGGTCAGATTGGCATTAATCTGTCCCGGTTGGCTTTGCAGGGTACCGTGTGCAGTGATACGGGAAGGGTATCCCGATACATCACCCTGAAATTTAAGAAAGCCCAGACGCTGCAGGATGTCGGGTACAGGTGCAGCGGTACCTTTCAAATTATGTATGAGCCAGGATATGGCGGTCTCGTCGGCATCAGCCTGTGTGATTTGACCAAAAAAATAAGGCGGTTGTGAAGGATTGCTGTGGTCGAGCATTCCTTCTGCATGTATTTCCAGTGCTTTGTGCGGGCTGGAGAGATAGAAATTGGTACATCGAGCCTGTTTCCCTCTTCCATGAAAGGCCAGGTCGATATGTACGGAGTCCTGAAAATGCTGGAGTGCAGGGACAAAGCAGGCGATGTCGGCCGGAGTGACCGAGGCATTCAGGCGACCCATGTAGGAGGTTTGCGTATCTGAAATAAAGTCGGGTGTGGTGAGTTCTCCTGCTACGGTAAATGTGTCGATGTTTACCGTCGTGGCCGGAAGGCTCAGGTTCAGGTCATGCAAATGGATACCTTTGGGGGTAGCTGTGGCCTTCAGCGCAAATTTCTTCAGTTGAAATCCGCTTTGCTCATTGAAACTCATACGGCGGATTTGTGCGTTGAGCGAATCGGTCTGCAAGGCCTTCAAGGAGATGGTTGCCGAAAGTTCGCTGATACCGATGTGATGAGGATTGAACCGGCGGGGTGTATTGGATTCCGACAGCACATCGTAGTGGATTTGTCCGCGGCGGATAAGTACGGAATTGATACGCAGGTCGATGGACTTTTCGCTCTTTGTCGTATCTTTTGAAGCAAAAGTATCAATCAGAAACTGGCAATTCAGGGGAGCCTTGGGATGGGCACGGTTCAGGCGGGCATCCAGTCCGAATAGCTGGACACTGCTGATACGGATTTTTCCACGGAGGAGAGAAGGAATGTCAATCTTGACGGAAAAGCGCGAAATGCCGAGCATATCTTTCTTCTGCCGGTCTTTTATCTGCACGTTCTGGATGACGACGCGGTTCAGAAGCCCTAAGTCTACGTTGCCAATGCTGACTTCGGCCTGGGTAAGACGGGTAAGTTCACGGGCAGCATACGTACTGATGCGGTGTTGGACAGCCGGAAGGTTCAGCAGAGCAATCAGACCGAAATAGAATACCAGTGTCGAAATGACCGTGATACGTATGGCTTGTTTTATGCGCGTGGCTTTACTCATTCTTTATTTATGCAAATTATAGACAAATGTACAAATAACCCTCGAAGAAAAGGGCCTTTGAGGGTGTTATTAGTAGTTTTTAAGTTTTGGACGATGGCCTTTCACGGTTGGTATAAATGAATTGGAAATCTATTTTTATTCATTTCTGTAGCATAAAATGTAAATATATATGGATTTTGTATGGAAAATTGGAAAAATATTCGGAAATTTGCAGCCGTTATTAATTTAGTAATGAAATTAGACTTAAACGGATAAAAATGACGCAAAAAATGAAGATTCCTTCTCCGCTGGTGTCTTTGCTGCCTGTAGCGGTATTGGTGGTATTACTTTTCTTTACGATTCGTCTGTTGGGAGCTGACGCGTTAGGTGGCGGAAGCCAGATTTGTTTGCTACTGACTACGGCTTTGTGTGCGGCTTTGGGTATGAGCCGGTATGGGGTGAGCTGGAAGGATATTGAACATGCCATTATCAACAACATTGCGGGGGTGAGTTCGGCTTTGATTATCCTGTTGATTATCGGAGCACTTTCGGCAGCCTGGATGTTAGGGGGAGTGGTACCTATGCTGATTTACTATGGGGTACAGATTATTCATCCGAAATTTTTCCTCGTGTCGTGCTGTGTGATTTGTGCAGTGGTATCGGTCATGACGGGTAGCTCGTGGACCACCAT